>VSSQ01000245.1_pt1 | contig 62001 bp, 63 predicted proteins | sample 4763081 | NCBI WGS metagenome assembly VSSQ01 (sample SAMN12137344, study PRJNA551015) | bioreactor metagenome | isolation source: SDC9 anaerobic chlorinated ethene degrading culture | place: USA: Knoxville, Tennesee | collected 2015-01-01
TGCCTAACCTTTTCAGCTAGGAACGCGTCGCACCCCACTCAAACTGCCCGTGCTTGCGGTAATCAAAGTATGCAGTACCCAATTTTGCGAAGAAAAAAACAGCGAGGATGAGGTCGATTGCCGGGAATAACACCTTGTTGACCACGGTCTTAATCTGACCGGAAGCGTCGTTCCAGGTGCTTTCAATTGCTCCAGCCACGTCACCTGTGGGCGGTGCGGCGTAAGCAGTCGTACAAAACGCAAAGACCAGCAGCAGAACCACAAGAAGAATGGGCAGGATTCGTTTCAGTTTCATCATGAATTACCACCTTACATTTATTTTTATACAAATAAAAAGACCGTAAAGCTCATTGCCTTGCGGTCACGTTTCTTTTTCTGTTGTTATGGCTTAACCGGTGCGATGTGCCAGTCATCCCAAAGACTTCCCCGGATGGTCACCGAGTTGATGAGGTTCATGGATAGCATACCGGTCGGAGTCCAGCAGTCGATGAGCCAGGTATACGGCGTATATCTTCCGTCAGGGAACCAGATAGGCGTGAAATGTGTTCGGCGTTTATATGTGGAGTATTTGTTAGGCTTAAACTCAAATAAAGAGCTGTATCCGTCTCTTGTTCTTTCCAGTTGCCTCCAATAGGTTTCGTATCGGAATTCAGGGAAATATGTCACGGCTGTCTGAGCATCGGTTACCGCTGAGGATTGATTGGTACTGACATTTGCGGTGACGATCTGATTGATTCCGTACCCGCTTTTCATGTTCTTGCCGTATGTGGTCGGTGCTTTTGCGTCCGGAACCACACTCATGGCAGCTGAAAGGCTGGCGGAATATGAAAGCCAGTCGAACTCCCACCATCCGTGATCGCACCAATAACCGTCCTCATCTGTTCCGTGCCATATCCAATAGGTATGCCACCACGGACGCCATACACCCCAAGACGCCAAGGTCTTTTGCGCTTTGTTGGGTGCAGCGGCTACGGAATAGGCATCGTTCCGGTCATCAGCCACTGGATTTGGAGGATTGTTTCCGGAGAGATCCACAATCCTTGCTGTAATAGTACTTTGGCTTGCCGAGCCTCCGCCTGACACCGACACATGAATTGTCATAGTCTGCGGAGTTGCCGGAGTCCTCCAACGAACCCACGCTAGCTGACTGTCGCCCTCCGGATAATACACGTTGCTAACCGTGTAGGTTTGACCCCCAATTGTGAACCTCACCGTAACTGGATGATCCGGATCTGCCTGTCCGCCCCGAACAGTCACCGATGTGATAACCTCGGTATTAACCCTGTACTCATAATCGGCTGACGTAACCTCCGGACGCTCCGGCTCCGCTTCATTGAAGCGTACAATGCCAAGTCCGAGGGATGAGATAATATCCGCATTAGATGCAGCTTTGTTCGTAGAGCCATCCCATGCCGGGTAGCCGAGATCAGGTGTTTCCAGGAACATCGCTAACGGCAGGTTCTTATGGCAAAGCGCAGCCATCTTGCTCCGCAGGCCGCCGTTCAGTTGACGGTCAAAAAGCGCTGCTTCGGTAGCTGTCATGGCGTACTTGATTCCGCCAAAGGTTATATATGCAATGGGTTCAAGTAAGAGTTTATAATCTCCGCTGATTAGAACGTCATAGTTCATGCCGGTCACTTCAGCGATATATTGAATTACAAGCTGATCCGTGAAATAGCTCTTTATTTGGTCAATGCTGGCTGGTGATCCGCTGGTGCTTATAATTTGCGGTATGGCCTTGGATGGATTGACATAGAAGCATGAATTGGTGTTTGGAGCTAATGCCCGGCCATTTGTATAATCCAGCTTACTACTTTTCCCGAAGTGAATTTGTATATTGTTCGGATTCCGATTTGTAAAGTCTATAGGATTGGTTACTGCAAGTCTGTCATCTGCCCGAACAATTGTGATTCTAACTCCTTCATCGCCGGGATTCCAGTAGTTTACGTCTGTGCCACTCCCTATTCCGCTTCCGCCGTTATCAATGTTGCCCTCGCCCTCGGCATGGGCTGTAACAGGCAAAAACAAAGAGAGCATCAGCAGAAGCACAAGAAAGATATCAAGTTTTTGCTTCATCTAATACCTCCATGAACAGCAAAAAGCACCGAATACTCGGCGCCTTACTGTTTACTGTTATTGACTTTTAATCCATAGAACCGACCTTATTTCCTGTCAAATCATCGCCCGGATTTCCAACCGTTATTCCAGAGCCTCCGCCTCCATTGTCATCGATCCATCCGAAGCCGGGAACATAGATTTTACCGTCTTTCTTATCTCCTGATTTCGGCGTTGAAGACGATGTACTGCTCGCCGGCTTTTTTGCATCGTCAACTTTTTCTCCGTCGGGAGTTTTGGACGGATCGGTCAATACCTCCTGTAGCGGTTCCGAGGGCTTGGTGACCTCCGCCTGTATGTTCTGCTCCGTACCCTTGGAATCTCCGTTATCTATGGATTGAGCGGAAGCCGCTGTCGGGTCGATGGGCTGGACGCTTACCTCCGGAGCTCTGCTCGGCTCCACGGGCGGGATGATTGGGGTGACCGCGTTCGATACCGTGGAAGAGGGCTGAACCGTTACGTCTTTGGGCACCTCCGTTTTAAACTGCAAGGAAATCGCCATAACAAGGACGATGCACACCACGCCGAGTCCAGCAACGGTAATTCGCTTTTTTGTTTTGTCTGCCAGTTTCATTTTAGGATACCTCCTTTGTATAAAAGGTTGAAATGTCTTTTCAATGACACACCATACTACATAAGATTTCGAAAGTCTATTACCAATCAGAAAACGTTAAAATATCGGCATATATTTGGCCTGCACTCTGAGATTAATCACCATGGGCGGCAGTGTTTTTCCGCCAAAGGATACCGGAACCTCCAGCCTTATGACCGCATTGGCCAGCAGGCCTCTGGAATTATCGGGACTCACTGGAGCAATGGGCATATTGTCAAGGTCAACGGAAAGACCGGATAGTCTAAATTCCATGTCGTCTCCAGCATATTTCACGTGATAGCCGTTTTCTTTACGCAGTCCCAGCAGCTGGTCCAGCCTGCCATACATATCGCCGTAATCCAGGCTTTCCTCAAAGTCGGAAGCGCTGGGCTGATAAGCCCCGCTGTATCCTTCCCGCACACCGTGGTACACATTATCGTAATTATCGTTGATTGTCGAGATAACTGCAGACTGTACAGCATCCCGTACTCCTTGAGCGACAATCGTCAGCCGGATGTATTCAGAAATGCCGGAAAAGACAATCACGAGCGCAAGGGTAACGGCTACTACAAGAGGAAAGGACGAGCCACTTTTGCCTCTAAGTATATCACAAATTCTACCAAATTTCATTTCCAATACACCTCGCTCTTTCCGCTGGCCTGTGCCTTCAAGGTAACAGGAAAGCTGCCGAAACCGCCAAATATACCTATGTCAGTCTGAACGATTACGGTCACAGTGAATTCCTCGTTAAGCTGGAGCCTTCCGTTTTTCGACCATGAGATGCTTGGAGCAATCCCGGTTTTTTCAGTGAGAACCTGTGCTCGCAGGGTGGTTTCGTTGCCGACGCGCCCGGCGATCTCTGCCTCCCGGCAGAGTTCTGAGGCATAGGTGTCCAGCTTGTTTTTCGTTACGAATACCGGCAGGACACTAACCGCCACGGCTATGACCAGCATCACGCACAGCACCAGCACCGCAACATCGATATATCCCTCGCCGCGTTTGCTCCTTAACAGCTTCAGCACATCCGCACCCCCTGTCCGGACTGCAGGAATGCCTCGTCCAGCTCGTATGCCTGCTCGGCGTACTGCTTATTGCCAATTGACCAGAGTGCATGGTTAATGTCATCGCCATGCATCATTTCAGAGCCGTTTTCCTTAATCCTTTTATCCCGTACCACCTCCAGCGGGTTTTTGAAGCGCAGCAAGTATTCCAGATATTCCGTACTATACCCGCCGTCCTTCAGTTCCTCAAATACCAGCTTAGTGGCAGCGATTTCCTCAGCCTTTTCAATGAGCTGAAGCGGCTCCAGCTTGATCCATTCCCGCATAAAGGAGATGTAGTTTGCTTCGAGCTTTTCCGAAAGCTCTGCTTTAATTTCTTTTTGCTTCATATCGCACCTCCTTCTAAAACATTGTGCCGAGAGAGCTTAAAATCTCCATGGCAATGATGGTGAGATAGGTCAAGAGAAAGCACATTAGCATAATAAACGAGAATATCCTGATTTTCGGCGGGATCTTCTGTGCCAAGCTCTTAAGCCTCTGAAGCTCCAGTGCCTTGAAGTCATGAGCCAGCATCTGAAAATAAACGGTGCTGTCGTCGCCCCTCAGAACGCCGATGAGTCCTCTGACCACATCTGAGAGCATGGGTGAATTGAGCCTTGCCTCAAATCGGGTCAGCGCCGCTTCATAGCTGGAGGAACGCATATCCGCGGTCAAAACATCCAGCTCACGGGCAAAGGCGGGACCGGCGTTTTTCTTGTAGTTTTCCATCATCGCCAGCACGTCACGGCTGGACTTCAGTGTCTGTTCAATGGTGGAAACAAATCTCGGCAGCTCTCCTTCGATCTGCTCCCGCTTTTCCTTGAGCTGCTCGTCGGCCTTTCGGATTTCCTTGAAGTATGTCAGGACAGCAAGAATAATTAAGACCGGTGAGAGCAAGGGAAGAAGAACAAGGCAGGGAAGCACACCCAGCAGGATAGCTCCTGCTTTTGTAATGGCATAGGCTGAATAAACCTCCGGCGTCATACTGATCCCAGCCGCCTTCAGGATGTTTGCCATCCGGCTGTGCTTGTACTCATCCATCCGGATATGCTTTGAGAGCTTGACTGCTCCTGCCATGAGCCAGGCTTCTATGCTTTTGACGGCTTTTTTGTTCTTCCTTCCCGCATTCAGCATGGCCTTAGCCGTATTCATTGTCGGCAGCTTCAGGATGCCTGCCAGAATGAAATACAGCCCTGCGGCAATGAGGATTCCGGTAAAAATTAGTTGTGTCATCCTCTACGTCACCTCCTGTACTCGATGGGCTTGGTCAGCCTGATGACAAAGGCTGCAGAGACAAATATCGCCGCAGCACATACTGCCAGGATAATCTGACCGAATGCCGTATGCATCAGGGTATGGTACCAGTCCTTGTTGAGAAAGTACATGATCGGCACATTGCCGGCCACTAGCAGAGCCATGATGATGAATTCCTTGCGCGGCTCAAACACCAGGTATTCCAGTTCGGCGTTCACAATGCGCATGTCTGAGAGCTTGCTGACAATCGGAGTCAGCGTTGTTTTCAAGCTGCGGTCATGCTTGCAGGCGGCAATTGCGTCGCACCACTCATGGAATACCTCATTGTCTATTTTGGGCTTCATGGCGTGGAGCGCTTTGTCCAGATCAGGATTGATGAGCTTCACCTGCGTCAGAAATCCGGCGAATACACTCTGCACGGGAGGATTGAGATACTGAATGCTTTCCTCCACCGCTGTCAGAATATCCTCGCTTCTCAGGTATGCCGTGGTGATGATAGACAGAGCCGTCTCCAGCTCTGCGGCGATGTTCTTTTTGTAATACGTTGCAGTCAGCCGGATGTACCAAAAGGGAATAAACATCATGCCTACCGCCATTACCGGCACAAGGAACACGTTGCCTATTAGGACGGCAAGGCTTGCGCCCGCTGCAAGGAATGCCAGCGAAGCCGCACAGATCATGGAAAATCGGGAGCCTCGTCCGGTGATAGTGAGGATCTCCTGCACCTCGGTTATTTCTCTGCGAAGGAAGGATGGCTTTTTTCGCCGCGCAGCTTCGTTGATCTCCGCCTTGATGCTTTTGTTGTTACGGGTCAGAAAGCCGAACAGCCCGTCGGTAAATTCTATCGGAGAAAGCTCCAGCAAAAGAAAAGTGCCGGTGATTAAACCTGCACAGGCGATTAAAAGGATTGTCATCATCAGGCAGCACCTCCCGCCGCAAGGATTTGTTTCAGGGTATCCTGGGGCATCCCGTTTTCCAGAAAACGTTTCTGAAGGCTTGGGGAAATTCCCTGTACAGCACTGTGGCAGCCGTTGATGATGAATTTTCCGTCCTCTATGCGGTTTTCGGTGATCTGGAACTGGAAGAGGCTGCGGAAGTTTCGCGTGCCGTCCGGCAGGATCTCACATTCCATGATCTCCATCAGCCTGCGCTGCTTGTTCTCCAGCTGCTTGGAGAATACCACGATAGGGAACGCCTCTGTTACCAGATCCATGAGGGTGTTGTCTGCCATGTCATATTTCCTTTTGCACAGAGTGACCATACGCCGCCATGTAGCCTCACAGCTGTTGGAGTGGATGGTGGTCAGCACCGTGTGACCGGTTCTGGCGGATTCCTGGGCGGCATAGGCCTCCGGTCCTCGCATCTCTCCTACACAGATAATCTCAGGATTGAAACGCAGGGCCATATCCAGCAGGATGTCCTGATCGATGTTCTGCTTCTCGTTTTCGCTCATACGGGTCAGGGTATGGATAACACTGTTGCACACCCGTCCGTCTTTCTGGCGCACTAATGCCAGCTCACGGGAGCCGTTTTCAATGGTGAATATTCTTTTATTGTCCGGTATGGTGGTCAGAAGCCATCCCGACAGTGTGGTCTTGCCGGAGCTGGTGGCGCCTGCCACACACACGGAGATGCCGTATCTGAGGCACTCCGCCAAAAAGTCCAGCATCGGTTCGGTAGCGGTACCGCCTCGTATGAAATCCTTTTTTTTCATGGATTGGGGGTTAACGATACGGATTGAAGCGGATACCCCCACATCCTCGTCTACCAGCGGTGTTTTCAGTACGGCGATACGGATGTTTTTGGATAGATGCCCCAAGATGGCGGGGCTGGCATTGTCAAGCACCATGCCGGACACATGGAGCATACGGCGTACCACATTGATGGCGTGCTCGGGGCTGTCAAAGTGTTCGTCCAGCTTTTTGGTGATCCCGCTGCTGTACTGCACCTCAATATCATTCCAGGCGTTGACGTCAATTTCCTCAATTCCGGCTCCGAAGATATATTTTGTCAGGAACGAAAACTCCGCCATCTCGGTGTACAGGGCATCTACCAGCTGCTCTTGTGACATGCCGCTAACTGCAATGCGGTAATCCTGAACATACTTGGTGATATACCGTTTGATCTGCGCCTTGACTTCCTCCGTACCGCCGTCGGTAATCAGCGCGGCATATTTGCTGGAGATGTATTCCTGCACCTCATGAAGCACAGGGCCGAACTCCCTGGAAGCCCCATCGGATGAAAAAAACAGGCTTTGATTGCCTGTCATGCTGACTGTATTTGGTTGATCACTTATCTGCGGTTTGATATTGGCTGCATCACACGTGTGGTTCTTCCTACTCATACTCCGAACACCTCCTTTGCGAGCCTGGCAATTTCCTTGCGAAAGTTGCGGCTGTCCTTGAGAGCTAATTCCCCCAGCAGGTTCCCCGAAAGAGCCAGATTCTCCAGCTCGTCTGAATGGGGAAGCCTGAAGGCAACGCTGCCCAACACCTGCTCGATATGCTCTCCGGCCTGATTGGATTTGATGTTGGAAGCCACCTTGTACTGCTTGTCGGCGTCCCATTTCTGATCCTTCAGGAGCGGGAGCTGGCTGGACAGGTAACTGACAGACTTAAGATCACAGTTCACCAGTCGGAGAACCGAATCAGCCTCCAGCAGCGAAACCGCGGACAGAATGTCGTGGGCGATGGCGCTTCCGCAGTCGATAATGATGTATGGGGCAATGTCCCGCAGATGATCAATCAGCTCGGCCGCCAGCTCCTGAGAGTACGGCGGGTAAGTAAACACATTCTCACCCTTAAGCATGCCGATGATGGTCAGGTGATCCAGCTTCTTGTGAGTGACACAGTTCTGCTTAATGAGCAGATCCGTCACATGAGTGGCGGCGAGGATGCTGCCGAGGGATCGCTCGCACTCGAGATCGCCGGGCGGACAGATGCAGGGTAGCATAGGCGCGGTCATATCGCACAGCAGCAAGGCAACGTTCTTTTTCTGATCCGCCAGATATTTGGCAAGGCGCACACTCACAGTGGTCTTTCCGCTGCCGGGGCTACCCCAAACCGCCAGCACCTGCACATCCTGTTCTGGTTCCTCCGGCACAGGCTCCTGATGCTTACGGGAGAAGATGCTCCCTTTTATAAGGTTAAGCATTTATTCTCCCTCGCTTTCCGGTGCGGTGTTTATAGGCTCAGAGGCAGTACCCTGCGGTATCGGCTGCATAGCTTGCCCCTTTTGCTCCGCAGGCTTCGGATACAGGGCTTCTATCACCTTGTCCTGAGGATCGGTGAATTTAGTGCCGTTTTCCTTGGAACCCCTGTAAACAAGGGATAGATGGAGCTTGCCGTCCGCCTCCAGCTCCGCGAGGATTTTCGCCTGCTCCGGTGAAACCAGCAGGGTGACGGTGGCAGGAAGCTGCTTTTCGTCGTCATCCTCAGTCTGCTCACCGGTGTCAGTATCGAAGCCCGTGCTGGCGGTCACGCCGATGACCTCCACATAGGTCAGCTCCGGCGGGATTACGGTGGAGCCCTGCTTTTTATAGTCAGGCGCGATGACCGACACGATGTCGCCAGAGATCAGCTTACCGGACAAACCTCCGGCAAAGTTTTTGATGCTCACGGAGATAGCCTGCTTATCGCCGCTTAAGTTATACAGGTAGGCGTTCTCCGATGCCGGTGTATCCGACAGCTTTGCCGAGAGAATATAGTCGCCGGGCACCAGATCCGCTACAGCATATTTGCCGAGGACACTGTCCTGCTGCTTTATGACATCCTCCGGCAGGTTGTATTCCCCTACCTCCACGGTCTGAAACATATCCTTGGTAATGGCATCTCCGGCTTTAATTTCCTTGACTACCCGGACAACGCTTGCTTTCTGTGAAACGCTCTGATTAAACAGGGGCGTGAGCGCAAAGCAGATGACTAAAGAAAGCACGATGCAGATTACACCCAGCACCGTGCGGTTTTTTAGAAAGCTCATAAAATGTTCCTCCTTATAATAAAAAGTAGGCTGCAAGGCAGCCGAGTGAAAGAAAGGGCGCGAGAGGATATGACTTTCGAGCATCCCTCCCGCACAGCTTTTGGATTATTGTATTGACTGCATGTAAAACCAAAAGGGTGGTTAAGCCAATGACGGCGGCCGCTATGCTTTTGCTAAAGCCAAGCACCAGCCCTGCCGTCGCCATGAGCTTGATATCCCCACCGCCCATGCCGCCCAGAGCAAGGGCGGCAAGAAAAAATAGCGCAGAGGCGAAAAGCCCGGCCAGCTTCACCGATTCAAAGGCAAGCAGCCCGGTCATGGCAACTCCCAGGCATAGGCTGTCGGGGATGATCTGCTTTCGGATGTCGAAGACAGAGGCCGCTAACAGCAGAACAGCAAAAAAGCCACCCTGTACAAGCGGCATCAACTGAATCAAAGCGTCCAGCTTAGCCCCCATAGTTGAACATATCCTGTATGCGCTGCTTAAGCGTGGGGAGAACTGTTTCGCCGAACAGGGCGTAGAGTCCGCCGAGAACGAGGGCACCGATGACTACTGATATCAGAATTTTAATTGCGGTATCCACGAAGCCTTCCCCGCACTGGGAGCGGAGAAGGGTCTGAGCCATGATGACTTTTTCCGTGATCTTAGCGTTTACCTTGTTTACGGACTTTTTCATTGTGATTTACCTCCAAATTCATATTTTTATTAATAATGTAAAACGATCTACATACCGCCCATGAGCAAGGAGCCGCTTTGCTCCTGCACTTCTTCCAAAGCGGGTTTGTCGGCTACTGCGCTTTGCTCAAGGGGTTTTTGTTTGTCCGGTTTATCTTCCCTCCTTCTTTGCTGCTGCTTATAGGTAAAGGCGGGTGGAATGCCTTCCAGGTTTTTGCACCGCTTGACCTTGTATCTTTCATTGTCCTCTTTGTAGAGGTAATACCAATCCTCATCGAAGCTGTATACTCCCGCCACACCTGTAGCCATTCCATCCCTGTAAATAAGCTGATACTTAAAAAGAGGATTGGGATCGCACTCTACTCTGATCAGATCCAATTTCAGCTCGACTTCCTTCGTGTTTATCACCTCCGTTTGGGCAGCAAAAAACACCGGTGGTTTATGCCGGTGTTAAGTTCCCCGTGAAATTTATCCATTTTGTATTCCTGTGCTTCATCCGCATGAAGAAAGCCCTGGAATTAAAAAACAGGCTTCCGGCTGCAGATGATGTGTCTTACAGACTCATTGTCGGACCTTGGTAGAACTCCTGCTCCGGAGGCTGGAAGGAAATTTCCTTAAAGCCGAAGCGGTCCACATAGTGAAAGGTGCTGCCCGAACTGTCATACAGCTCCACCACATCCGACATGGAGAGGCTATGCCCCTCATAGCCGGTCGGGTGGCTGAGGTTGAATTTGGCGAAGAGTTCATCCAGATTGTTCGTTTCCACTTCTCCGTCATAGACCGCCTGGTAGTTATTTGGGTCAGGCTCTCCAAAACGCTCAAGAAGCTCGTCATACCCGATGAATTTCATCATGACGTCCGCTTCCGGCTTGAGCTGCCAGATGCGGCAGCTTTTGAGGAGCCGACCGCCGCTTTCCGGGTCAATATTACCTTTTGCCAATCCTTCATGGACGCCGTCTCTCCACTCCGCCTCCAATCCCTGCTTTGCAAGATACGATTGGAGCTGCTCGGTTTTAAACAGCGGATCGACTATAGCCTTACCCTTTTCGATATAACCCGCCTTGTTACCGTAGTATTGGATGAGCTTGCCTCTGATCTGAACAGCGTTCATAGAACCTCCTTTCCCGGCATTTGGCTTGCCGCGTTACTCAAAGTAGTTAACGGAATAAGTGATGTTCGACTTGTTGTACATGCAGTCGTGGTTGGTGTAATAGTAGAACTCCAGCTGGCTGTAGATGCCTGGCGACAGACTGCGGCTGAAGGTAATGCCATTGGTGGTTGTGCCGTAGTCCAGCTGGTCCCACCGTCCAGTCAGCTTATTATAGCCGCGCACTCTGCCATAGTCGTTGCCGGAATGTCCGGAAACGGGCGGCACTGTAAATGTATAGCTGGTAATAGTCGCCCCAGCAATTCCTTGTTCAAGAATCACCGATTCAGGGCCGCTCAGCGTCATGCCGCCGCCTCTGTTTGGATCGGCCACAAAGAATACAATAGCTGTCCAGGGCGATTCGGCTCCGGTGGAGTCCACCGCTTTTACACGAACAACATTTTTGCCCAACGGATAGGAAGTGCTGGTCTGTGCCGGACGGCCTTCCCAAACATAGGTGATTGCATCGCCATCAGGATCGGAACTGGATGCTGTGATGGTGACTGATACGCCGGGAGCGATGCTATTGCCGTCAGGGGTACGGGTAATCACCGGCGTTGTGGGAGCAGAGTTCGCTACAGTAAAGGTGATATCCGTCCAGTCGGAATACATCCCCCATACGTCCTTTGCCCTGACCTTTACGGTATGGGTACCCACGGGATAATAGCTGTCTGCTGTTCTGCCGGAGTATTCAAGAGTTACGGAATCTCCGTCCGAATCGCTGGCAGAGGCCGAAAGGTTGACCAACAGCTTGCCGTTTTGCGCTGTCCTTGTAACCGTTGCGCTTCCGGTGGGTTTGTTCGGCGCGGTGTTGGTGATGGTGATGCTCTGGGAATAGGTAAAGGTTCTGCCTTCACTGTCTGTCGTGCTTGCGGTCAGGACATAGCTGCCGGGCACGCTGATAGAAATGGTGCCGCCACTGTTTGACAAGGTTCCGGAATAGGACGCCGTGCTTCCGTCTTTGGTCAGCGACCATACAAGGCTTCTGCCCTCCAGTCCGGATACGGCCGGCAGGGACACATTAATATTGCCGCCGATGTGAATAGAGGACGGGACGGTGAACGGGAAGCTGGCGATCGGCTTGACTGTTGCTGTGTTGGAAGCAAAGGTGAATTCCCTGCCGTTCACATCCGTCGCCTCGGCGATCAGCTTCACAGCCATGGTTTTATTCGTGCTGATTTCAACATTGCCGCCGTCTGCTCCGACCGAGCCTGTCGCATATTGATCATAAGGTTTTGGCTGACCGCCATCCACAGAAAGAAGCCAAGCTATTTTAGTTACGTCAAGCTCAGCGCCGGATGCAGTCACAGCAATGGAATCCCCGCTGTAGCTGAAAGACGGGAGTTCGATGGACATCTGCGGGATGGGATAAACCGTGAAGCTTCTGCTCCGGACAAAGGTTCGGCCGGTAGGATCCGTCATGGTCAGGGCCAGCTCGTACTGTCCCTTTCCAAGGAAGGTAAGGATGCCGCCAGCTTTAGTCAAAGTACCTGCTGCATACTCGGAGTAAGGTTCAGCACCGCCGTCATCCTTGATAACAATCCAGCTTGCGGTGAGGTTTTCCAGATCCGTTCCGCTGACGCTGACTGTTCCGGCTTCACCCACGTACCAAACTTGCGGCAGTTCGAGAGAAATTGACGGGATCGGGCAGACCGTAGTGGAAGCACTGTAGGAGAACTCCCTGCCCAGCGCATCCGTCATGGAGGCGGTTAAGGTGTAATCTCCGGTTTGCGTGAAGTTGATTTTCCCGCCGTAGGCATTGAGGCTTCCCTCTATGACGGAGGAAAGCTCAACTGGCTTGCCGTCTTTGGTAAGCGTCCATTCCACCGGCAGCACGTTGTTGTTGCCGCGAGTCCTTAAATCAATGATGCGGTCGATATGCGTGGCTTCCGGGAGCTCAAAGGAAATGCTCAGCACCGGCAGGACTTCAATCCTTCCGCCGTTCTCGAACAGGAATACCCGTCCTGTTTCGTCGGTGATTCTTGCGATCAGTTCGTAGGTTCCGGCATGCTTGAAGCGTATGGAGCCGCCGCTGTTGCCCAGTGAGCCGTCGATATATGTGTCCCAATCTTGGAATCCGAAGCCGTTCTCCAGCAGCCACTCAACATTGAGTCCATCCAGCTCCTTTGCTTCTGTAATCACGTTGACGATGGTATCGGTATGAGCCGTTTTCGGTAAGGCGTATGAAATACTGGGAACCGGATAGACCTTGACCGGTGCGGTGTAGCTGTAGGTTCTTCCTGCGGGATCGGTGAAGGCTGCCTTAAGAACATACTCTCCTTTATTAATGAAGCGAATGTAGCCGCCCTCGTTGGTCAGCTCCCCCTGAACCGCATCGGTAAGGGCAACGTCCTTGCCGTCCTTCATCAGCGACCACTTAATTGCGGCGCTGCCAAGGTTTTCAAAGCAGGTTTCCACATGGACAGTTTTATCGGTATGGGTGATTTCCGGTACATAGAATCCGATAGAACCTACCGGATAAACCGTAATTGTCTTGGAGGCTTCAAAGGCTCTGCCGGTTTCATCGGTGAGCGTTCCGGTGAGCATATATACGCCCTTGTCCTTGAAGCGGATGGTACCGCCTTCATCTGTGAGGCTGCCTTCTGCTTCATCAGCGAGCACTGCTGCTTCACCATTCTTGGCAAGGTTCCAAGTCACGCTTAGTCCATCAGATTCTATCAGCACAGTTTTGACTTCAAGAGTTTTATCCGTATGAGAAGCTGCCGGCAGGTCAATGGAAATTCCGATCACAGGATAGACCCTGGTACTTTCACTATGAGTGAAAACACGTCCGGTATCGTCGGTTATGGATGCTGTCAGTGTATATTCACCCTTGTTCCTGAACACGAAGGTGCCGCCCTCATTCCCGAGCGTTCCTTCCAAAATGTCAGCAGGCTGGACGGTTTCACCATCCTTCGCTGCTGTCCATGTAATGTCGTGACCGTAGAGCTTATCCAAAAGGAAAGTAAGCGTTATTGATTTGTCTGTACGGGTGGTTTCAGGCAGGTCAAAGCTCAGGTCAATAACCGGATATACCTTGATCTGCTTGGACAGTTCAGTTTCTTTTCCTCTGGCGTTCTTGGCTATGGCGGTCAGCGTATACTGCCCGTCCTCCTTAAATTGAATGGTGCCGCCCTCCAGACCGAGACTGCCGCTGACTGCGTCCACCAGCTCCATAGGCTGCTGGGAGCCGTCGACGGCTGTTTTAGTCAGCGTCCAGGTGTAGCTTTTCATGTACTTCCAGATGGGCATCACCTTAATTTCGCTGTCGGTATGAGAAGTTTCAGGAAGCTCAAACCGCACCTGTGCAGGCGGGTAATATGAGCCGCCACCCGAACCGCCTCCCAGATTGCCTGGCGTTGGCGTTGGCGTAGGAGTCGGTGTAGGAGTTGGGGCTGGCTTACCTTCACCCGGATTCGCCGGTGCGGGCACTGGCTGCTGCGTGGGGTCAGGCACAGGACTCGGTGTCGGTGCGCCCGGAGTCTGTGATGGTGCAGCTGGCGTTGGTTCAGTCGGCTTCGGCGTGACCTTGTCGATCATATCCTCTGCGTCGCCCTTGGTAACCGGATCGTTGGGACGGATTTTGTTATCATCCGTATTCCCGATAATTCCGTCCTCGCGGCCGATGATGACAAAGCCCTTGTCCTCATCCTCTATGTCCACCTGATCTTCATAACCGCTGTGCCCCTGAGTGTTTTCCGCTTCCTCGTCCTTGCCCTCCGCTCTCACCAGCATCTTGATGATTTCTGCGCGGGTGATGGGATCATCTGGGCGGAAGCCGTCAGGGTAATCGGCAGGGTCGATAATTCCTGCGTTAATAAGCGCCTCAATGTTTTTCTCCGACCAGTGGCCGTCGATGTCAGAAAAGCTGGGCGGGTCTTTTTCCGTGTTTGAGCTATCTAGCGGAATATCCCTCACCAGGATGGCGGCAAATTCTCCGCGTGTGATGATTTCGCCTTGGCCAATGAACTTTTCCGGGTGCAGGCGGTACGCTGTGTAGATACCGCCGCACACCAGGAGAAGGAGAACAATGGCAAGTATGCCGATGAGTTTTTCTTTCTGTTTCATGGTTTTTCAGTCCTTTCTTTAAATTTTTTTAACGAAAAAACCGGAATCACAATCTGACTCCGGTCTTAAGTCCTTATTATTTTCATAGCTTCAGCTCCATTCCGCCCTGCTCCTGCTGCCCTTTGAAGAAGGTTTCCAAGACCTCCGGCGACGGATGAATAAGCTTTCCGTCAATCATTTCAAATACGCAGAAGTCATCCCGGTCGCAGATCATCACACGGTGCTGGTAGTCCTTCTGCATCTCGATGTAGTCCTGCACCTCCTTAGTGCTGCACAGCCACACGCCGGAGGTATATCTTCCATCCGGCAGAAAGCAATAGCCGCTGTACTGAGGCTCATGGCTTTTCAGATCCAACGCATCAGCCGGACGGATCTGCGAGAGCTGGAGCCGGGCGTGGTCAGACAGAATCTCCGGCTTTGCAATGCCAAGCACGTCGCTTCTGTTCCAGCGGACTTTCTCTCCGTCCGCAAGTGAAACTGTGAAGACGGACCGTCCGATAGGATTTGGATTGCTGCCGTTTCCTCCGGTGCAGTAGCACAGCTGTTGCTTTGCGTTCCGGTGTTCTGCAGGCAATGAGGAAGCCCGGAGTAAAATAACTTTGCCTCTGATGGGCATGTCATATCCGGTTTGCAGACAGTCCTCTTGTGTAAATAACTCTTTCTCAGTCAAGGCGAATCGGCTCCTTTCTTTTGTCGATTATGTCCAGCAGCTTTGCGGCGATGGATATCAATGTTTCCTCCGGCATATCGCGAATAGCGGCACGCACGAATGCTTCCACCGCCTCCGGGGACTGGTCGCCGATCTCAATAAGATCAACCTTTTTTGCCGTGATGATGCCTTTCTGGATTCCGAGACGCACGATATCTCCATGCTCCATTTCGGCGGCAGTACGAAGTGCCTTCGGAATCAATACACGCCCCTTGTCATCTACAATTTTATAAATGGGCTTTGCTTTCATACGAAGTATCCCTCCTTTCTCATAACGTCACGAACGGTGCTGGGGTCTATGCCAAGATCCTCGAAGAGCCCACGCAGCTCGTCCGGCAGACGATCAAGGATATCCGACGGAACGATGACAATGGCACCCTCGGCACTAATTACATCCAAGTCGCTGTCTAATGGGATGTCCGCAGACTCCAGCAGTTCGTGGGGTATATGCAGTTCGTCCTCCGGAAGCTCATAATCCAGAGAGAATTTCTCATCATCCTTCTGCAATTCAAAGAGAGGGACGGCAATCTCCACTCCCTGGGATGTGATAAGAACCAGAGGGCAGTGGTGATTTACTTCCTCCTGTACCATCATGGTGTAGCATATCTCATCCCCAGGCTTCAGCCCAGCATTGCCTACGGCTTCTGAAGAAAGGACAATCTGGCCATTTTTGTCTACATAAGACTTGATTTTAATGATTTTCATTAGGTTGTTCCTCCTTTTTATTAACCCCCGTGATGGGGTTATAGTTGTGGGTCAAGTAACAGTTCGGAGTCGAAGAGATTCATCTGGGACGGCATGTCCTGCAGCCTCTCGCCGGTGTCGTAGTTAGAGATCAGGACTTCAGCATATTCGCTGCCGTTGTCATAGCGCTGGGCAAGGTTGTTGATTCGGCTGACCGCTTCAATGTTAAAGACCTTGTACAGCTCTCGAATGAATTCGCAGTCGTTATAGCTGACTAACCATTTACCCTGGCAGGATGCAAGAGTGTCCCGCAAACGGTAGTGATCGTCTTTCTTAAATTCCACGGCGTAGTGCCCTTCCGTCTGATAATATGGCGGGTCGCAATAGATGAAGGCATTTTCACGGTCATACTGCTTAATCAGAGCTTCAAAGTCCTTGTTCTCAATGACCGTATCCTTGAGCCTCCGGCTGCCTTGCCAGAGAAGGTGAAAGGTTTTCCGGATATCGAAGGGCTGGCATCCGTAGCTGGTGCAGCCGCTTCCGTAGCTTAACCGGATGAGACGGTAAAAGGCAGCGGCGCGTTTGACATCGTTCATCTGAGCATTTTCAAGAAGGACCGGCTTGATTTCTTCAAACTGCGGTTCGCTGAGAACCCTTTGTGCGATATCCAGTTCCTCTTGCAGATACTCGTTTGTGAATTCCTCCTTCTCCAGATATTTTTTTAGGACATTAAATTCATCCCGTCCATTTAGCGGAAAGAAATTCAGCTCCTTAAGCAGAGCAAAGGGGCGGTCGCGGACGCAGCGGAACAGATTTGCCAGGTCGGAATTAAAATCGTTGTAGACCTCCATAGCGGCGTCCGGAGACCGTCCGAACAGCACCCAGCCTCCGCCGCCGAAGACCTCAATGTACCGTCCGAATTCCTTAGGCATACGCTGATAGATCATATCCCGCAGAGCCTTTTTGCCGCCCACCCAACTGATAATGCTGTTCAATATATCACCTCCCTTTGCCCCGGCGGCTGATTTTCTCAACGTCGGTTCTCATGCAGGAGCCGTCGGTACTCCAGCAGATAAAGCCGACGCTGGGATAAGGACAGCCGACACAGCGAGCGGTATCTTCAGGCAGAGGCAGGGAATGCTTTGCAGGTGGAGCGTTTTCTTCGGCCCCCGTTTTTTCTTTTGGTGTTACATCATGCTTCATGGTTCAGCTCCTTTCTTTAGAAAAACAAAAAAGGCGCTGCCTTTTTGTAAAGACAACGCCTTCTCGTTCTTTTATTTAGTTGTATTGCTCACAGCAATCTGCTGCAACAAAAAAAGCGCCCTCCAGCTTCATAAGAAACCAAAGAGCGCTATTTGTCCGTTCACTAATTTCTTCATCCCATCACCTGACCTCCGTATCCGAGATCAGGTGAGCTGTTTTTCATATCCTGCTCAAGCTTAAGGGAGTAATTTTCATGATTCCAAAAGCTGACGTAAATCTCTCCGTCAGAAGTTTTGATAGGACGTTGCTCGAACCCTTCGCCGTAACCATCAGAGTTTTGCCCACACACATAATCTATAAGCACAGCAACTTCTTCGCCGGAAAGAGACTCCTTTAGCCCGGCGGTCATGACTCCCCACAGCTCTCCGTCGACGATTTCCACCGAGGGGTAAAGGCTATACACCTTTTCATTTAGAACTTCGTCGTGAATATACTCAGCAAGACCACTGTTATTTTCGAAGTGCCGGTTCTCTTTTGCAATAGCAGCGAGGATTGCATCCTCATAATCTACAGCCTCTGCGGGTGTAATTTCCATCGGATTGTCCTCCAGTCCATATTCACCCTGGGAGTAGGTTATGATCTTCAACGGGAAAAAGATACGCATTGTTTCGTTTGCCATTTTGATTTCCTCCATTCTTTTTTGCGCTACCCAGGCAATAAAAAAAGAGACTATGTTTCTCAAAAAAGAAAAATGTAGCCTCATGTACTTCTGCCTGGCGGCAGCTTTATAAAATTGTATTGGGGTTATATAAAACTAAAGGCATCAAGATTTATCATCCCAATGCCTTTAGTTTCACATTTAAAGAATCTTACGCACTAACGGCCTGCATACAAAAATTCTTTTTCACTTATATATCTCTTATCTTAGTGAAGTAGATTTGCTGAGCAACCCGTTACGAATACTACCCTTGTATGCTTTGTTCTACGCCGTGGAAACCACTATTCAGAGAGCGGTAGTATGTCGTTCCCAGAAAAAGCTTACACATTCCACTTCCTCCCATTTAAATGCAATTCCAATTCCATTTCTAAATCATGGTTTTGGGTCAGTTCGAATACTCTTGACTCAATGCAATCTATGGATTGCGGCTTTATGCGGCCTTTAGTATTATTGATAGACAAGCAAAATTCTTTGATGATCGCATTCTCTATATATGTTGTTACTTTTTTCGCTTGCTCACCATTTTGTATGCTGTCAATTTTGTAGTAGCGAAAATCAAAATCATCAAGAATATTATTTGGTGTAGCAGTAGATAGTTGTATCCAATTCTGACTTGCAAATGCTCGGCGATAGTCACTCGAACACACGCCAGTGTCTCTCATACGGTAGCATAATTCATCTTCCGAGAGTTTGTTCAGTATTGTTTTTAAGTCATCACATACCGTAGGTAAAACTTTATTCAATGTGGAGTTGGGGCCAAAACCAACCCGCTCACCACGCAAGGTGATTGTCTCTATGTGCCTCAACCAGCGATCATCAAAAATATTATTGCGCCTAAAAGGTTGGTATTTCCCAAAATAAACAGGGCTGTCTTTAAAGCTAATCAGATAAACACCAGGGCCATTAGCCCTATCGTCTTTAATTGTGCTTTTGAACTTTAGATTAAATGGATACCCCCATCTTTTACTGAAGGAGACATGAATAGCATCATAGATGTTAATTGTTGGCATACCTTAATTTCCTCCTCTTGACTATTGTCAACTGAAGCTATTGTACATTTTCCTACGCATATGCAACTATGCGACAATTCAAATTATATCATTGTACTCTTTTAGCTTTCTATCTATATTTATAAATGCTCCACTCGGTGGATGGTACCCAATGTTATCATCAAAATCCTCAATGTCATCTATAAAAACCCCTAAAAAAACGGGTCCAAAAATGCATTTTTTTGACCCGTTTTTTGCTAAATTTTTGCTCCCAAAACGCTATATATGGTGTCCAAACCGTCTTATTTGTCCTTTTGACCACTATACGTCATCATTATTATACTCTCAACGTGCCTTGAGTAGATAAAAATGATGTCGCCAGAACCTGGTGGGGCCTTGGCGGAAGGGTGGATTTCCAAAATCCGAGCCTATATACCCATTTGGAGATTTTTACTTCCAATCAGATATATTGATTTCACTGCTGAAAGCAGAGGAAATTCCATCCTCACACCTTGTGTAATGGCAAATTCAGGGTATTGAGTTGCGATCTAACGAACTTCGGTCTGTGTTGAACTAATTAGGGTCATTTCTCCATACCCTCACTAGCCCTTCAGTTCGAATTCCCTGTCAAATAGCGACAGGTATCCCTTGGTGTAACTTAGATCGTTTTCTTCGATCATACCCTTGGACGAACCGAGTTAATTGACGAAAGTTATGGGCAATCAGCTTTGCACCTACTACGAGCATAGACTTAACGATTCCTCTAACACTTAGTTTGCCCACACCGTGTGCTCGCTTTAATGTTGAGTTTGTTCCTTCGATAGCAGCTCGTTTACTCGTCGCTTCTTTTCGTAGCTCTCGATTCTCGATTTTAAAGCGCGTTTGTTCGGCAATCAACACCTTTTGGCTCACCCGCAAAACGGTATCTTTCTTCTGAAATTTAACTCGGCAATTTTCCTTCAGAGGGCATTGAGTACAGATCTCTCGGTTAAAGTGGGCACTTAAGGTTTTCTCTTTGTCATCAAAAGTTGTCCGAAGGGGTGCATGGTTGGCAGGGCAATGGAGAACCTTTTGGTTATTCTCAATCTCAAAAGCGCTATAGGGAAGCTTTTGACTGGATGCTTTACGACCGGTCATATCGGTGTAATGAACCGTGATTCCGTGAGTTTTGGCCTCTTCGATCATATCTGGGCTATAATAGCCACCATCAGTATAGACATCTTTAACCTCTTGTTCAGAGAGAGTCGGAAGAGCCTTTTTAAATAACTCGATATCACTGGTTGTATTGGGGGCAAGGTCATAATGGGTTACGATTTGAACAGGATTTTCATCCGCGCAGGTTTCGGATAGATTTAAAGCATAGCCCACATGCTTCTTGCCGTTTTTATTTCGGTAAGTCGCATCGGCATCATATGCGGATTGCAGGGATTTTGAAGAAATTTCTTGAGCTTCCTTGACGGCCCAACGGTTCTCTTCTTCACTGTAGATGGCTTGCTCTTTGAGAAAACGTTCCAAGCGTTGGACTTCAGCTTTAGTTTTTAGATCAGGGTACTCTTCAACCTGCTGAAGTACTTCAGAACAATGCTCAATTAAACCCTGAATTCGGGAAAGAGTATCCTTCCCTTTGAGTTGATAGAGGAATTGGGTCTTGTAATCCGCTTTGAGGAAAATCTTCAAAGAATCTTTGAGGAGATGTTCTGGGAGAGCCTTAATACCCTGAACTAAGACATCATAAGTTAGGGAGAGCCGGCCAGCCAGCTTAATATTAGACATAATTTGAGTGGAATCCATGCGGGCTTCATCTGTATTAAGTCCTGCGACATCGATGAAGTGGTCTGTAATTTTTTCAAACTGAGCATAAATGAGATCTGCTTCTTCGGGATGCTCAAGAGAGTAATGATACAGTCTAGCCCGGAATTCATACAGGGTTCGTGGTGCGAAATAGCGCTCTCCTAAAGTGCGAAGTCCTAATGCAAAGGAGATTTGATAGTTAAAAGCATATTCATCAAGCAAGACTTCATCGGTATACCCACGAATTTCTTTGATTAAATCTAAACCCATCATAATGTTGACGGGAAAGTTAGGACGCCCATTGTCGTTACAGTATAATGGGGCAAAAAGGTTTTCATCAATCTGACAAAAGACATGCTCATAGAAGAATGCTGCCCAGGAATTCTGAAGCTTTTGGGAAAGCCGAGAATCCATGCCATAAAGGCTATTAAACAAGTTATCTTGTAAGTGTTGTCTATTTTCACGAAACATCTGCAAAACCCCCGAGAAGTGAATTTATCTCTTAATTTCGTATGATTTCTTTCCTTTACTATATAATTCAACTGTTAGAGACAAATTTCCTTCTTATCGTGCAAACTTATTCAGGGGTTTTTGCAGTGAAATCATATATTATATTTAGTCAATAATTCCCTTGATAATTTCATACCCTCATCTGTAATTGCCACGGACTTGGAGCGGTGGCTTCCCTGTCGGATATAGCCTTCTTTATCAAGTTCATTTATAATGTCAAAATCATATCCCTTCCATGCCATATCTAAATCTGACTCGAAACGGCTTTGTTCATTAAATCTTGTCAAATACATCAGCAGTATGGTCAATTCTTTAGCTGCCTTTTCGGGGTTTGTTTTATCCGTCATGAAATTTTCCTCACCTTCTTAAACAGTCACATTTAAATATCATAGATGTTTCACTTTTGCTCAAGGTAGCACCTTCGTTATATATTTCATTCCAAACTTGTAATAATCCCGTACCTTATCGCCTTGTCATGCATCTCACGGAAAGCCGCCTTTGCACCTTCCCCAAATCCTATAGTCATGGAACTTATAAAGCTGTCGTAGATAATCTTGCCTTTGAATGGAAGCAAAACCGTTTCAATTTGAGTGGGCAAGCCTCGTCGCAACGTGTTTGCTACCGAATTACTTATCCCTTTTATCCCATAAAGTCTGTCTTCGCCTTGTTCATCCGAAGCAAGCACAACGGCGTATTCCGGCCGATACTCCAAAATAAAGAGCATCCCTTTTTTATGTTTTGTTCTCCACAGCTTCAGAATGTCGATTTTCTCTTGCGGAAGTTCTGTTTCATTGATATATTCGTCTATCAGCTCCGGCTTTTTCCACAGTACTTCTCTGACTTTGTGCACCATCATATCGTTGACGGCGTTAGGATATTCCGGCTTGATTTTGGCTTTAATTACACCCATCCGTTCATTGACAAAGCCCATTATGCCATACCATGTCTCATAGAAAAGTCTGCATTCATCAGAGTTTAACTGTGCCGATTTTGTATCGTCAACCATGGCACAACATTTCTTGTATTTCTTTCCGCTTCCGCACGGGCAGGGGTCGTTACGTCCGACTTGCGGTCTTTGCAATGTTGGAAACTTAACAATATTTTCATTACGTTTGCTAATAATCTCGTGAAGCTCGGACGGTGTGTATCCGTTATTTTCCCAGATGCGTGTGTTGTTTTTTGCAATCATAATAAGATTTATAAACTCCTGCAGCTGTTTTTCACCATCAAATATGAGATTATGGCTGTCCAGAATGGAACCCAATTCCCTTATCCCGTCACCGTAAGTTATATAACTCCTAACTTCCTCATAGCCTTCCGAGGTATTTTTACTGTAGCCAAAAACGTCCCACATAAAACGGCGTACATTCCACCAGTGGTCGTTATCCGCATAATCTTCAATGACGTATTTGAGAAATTCGTCTTTTTCGGGTATGTAGCGGGGCTTGTCCGCTTGGTGCTTCAGCAAATAATCTGCGTGGTCAAAGTTGTCAAAAAACAAATAATGAACAATGTATTCTTTATAAAAACAGTACCAGCCATCTTTTAACACAAGCGGCAGAAGGAGAATATAAATCTCTTCGTCGGTCGTCTGGTCGATGTTTTGTTTGTTGAAGATATCAACAAAGTCTTCACGGCTTATAATGCCATATAGGTTTACCGCCGCCCTTGCATAAGAATCAAGCAGCTTGCGGGTAACTGCCCTTCCGTTTGGGCAACGGACGATATCTGACGTACGGTTATATTGTTCAAAAATTTTCTTTGCATTTTCTTCACTCATATTATTACCACCCCTAACCTCCGCAAGTTTCATTCCACGACTGTTGTATAAGGTTTACCTCGCGATCGCCCTCCTGCGCTGCTGGATTCTATTTGCCACACATGGCTGATTTTTACTTGCCAGTAACATGTCGCACCCCTCTGGTACCCCCTTGGCGGTAGGGTTTTACAGATGAATTTTATTGATTAAGTCCTCTCCGCTTTATTGATTTGTTTGCATATTTACGGGTTTCATCGTATGAATCGTATTGACACTCAAGTAGAATTTCATATGTTAAAACGCCGTTTTTACCCATAGCACTTACAATCTCCGACCGGCAGAAAGAACATTCCCCGTTTCTGTAAGCATGCATAATAACCTCTCCACAGGCAGATGATCTGTGTTTGGAATAAATATCCCGTAAATCCATTTGCAAATAATGCGGAACACGCTGAGATTTTGTTACTACTTTTCGAATCAATGGATCATCAGACTTTTTCCAGTTCTCTTTGAGAAGAGTTAGTCCAGAGTCTGTGTCGCCTGCTTCAAGAAGTTCCATTGCCAGATCATGTATCTGTTCATCTTTAAAACGTCCTAATGCTTCTATCGCTGCCTCACGGAGTTCGTGATTATTTGAGTGTGCCAAATTCATTAAATATTCTATATCCAGCGGATAATCAACCCTTCGGAAAATCCGTAGTAAGTGCGTTTTAACATAATCATTATTCTCTGTTTTAATGTACTTTGCCAAATCGATGAGTTCTTCTTTACTTGCTTCCCGAGCAAATTTCATACAATGCCCGATTATGCCATAAGGTCTTTGGTCTAATAATTGTTTTTGAATTTCATCAATTAAAATTTCAATGTGATGGGTGATATGTTGGCTTGATGATTTTTACGAGCTTGTTCTACTTTTTGATATTCACTTACAACTGCATTCACATTTTGTGATACCGAGCTTTCCTTGTTTAAATAATTCCATACCTTGCTCTTCCCAAATTGGTTTGCAGCGCTGTCAAGGAACCAATCATAATATGAGCATTTGTCATCCTTACGAGCCTGAATGATGTCACCGGCATCATCAATACATTGCTTGAAAGCCCTCCATTTACCTAAATTCATGGAGACAATCATAAGCTCTTCAAATTGTTCTCGTTCACAATAACGGTATGGGAAATCTTTCTGCCTTGTTAGCCTCTCTTTAAGCTGATCATATTTATCTCTTAAAACAGTTTCTGCTTTTGATGAACCGTCATGTACATACGAAAGCAGGATGTCGGTGAGCTGTTGCATCAATCTATGGGGCAATCGTTCCATATAAGCTTTTGTGATAACTTCCAAGAATTCATCTCCGCAACCTAACGCAGAAATCGCAGTATAGAGGTAATATCCCTTTGTGCCCTCGATTTGAGTGTCATATCCAATGTCTTTTAGGCAACAGCGATAGACTATTTCTTTATATTTTTCTCGATTATCATTTTGTTTTAGCTCAATTATCGCACTCCCGATTCCTCGGCGTAATTGATGCAAGAATTCCTTATCTGTCATTGATAAACCCTCGTCCCCATTATGTCCTTCAAACTTTTGACATTTATGCTTTCATTACAATTTATCGAAGCAAAACTGTCAAGCCAAAAAGTATTTATCTATAATTTTCTTTATATCCGGATGCTCCTTATCGTCCTCAATAAGATAGTCTACGAAGAAATTCTCAACCTCTTCATCTTTTATTTCTGCAAGCAACCCATAAATCTTATACCAAACGGGCGCATAGGAGTAGTTCCTGCAGAAATAAAATGCCATTTCCTTGAAACGTGGATTCCTTAGAAAAAATAACGCTACCGCAATATTTAGGGCGTCTTGGTCTGATACAACTTCCTGATTCCTTAATATACGGTCTAACCTTTCATCTGATGTATCCCCTGCCCATTGCTGCCTTGCGACAGTTAAAGCATCCGGGAAGACCTTTTCAACTTCTAAAATTTGCTGTGGCCATTCATAGTTTTTATCAAAATCAGTATTCCGCATTGATAAGTATTTTTCTGTTTCACCTTTGTTTAGCTGCCCAAGTTTAAATGATTTCATTATTTGTTCCATAGGCGTAATCAACTCATCTGGATCTAAAAGTATGCCATTTATTGATATTCCACCTTTATAATTTTGGTTGTCATTCGGCATGGATACTGAACTCGTAGGGATTATTACCATCGCTCTTAGTTTTTTCTTGTCCATCGCCGCAGCTACAGCCTTATGGTGCCCATCGATCAATGCGCATAGATATCCGTCCATATGATAAGCTATCGCCCTATAGTCATCATTATTTCTATAAAACTCAGCTTGCTTAGGGTTATAGTGGGACGGCGGCTGTGTCGGTAAAATATAGTATGGTATTCCATGGCTCCATAAACCATCCCCGACATATATCGGGCATGAAGCTTTATTATAAGTTGGCTTATTATTTAGTTTCCAGAAGAACTCCCCATTGCCATCTGTAGGACACAATTCTGTATCAACGAGTGCATAGTAGCCTGATGGCAATAATCCCAATAAAAACTGAAGGTTTTCAAGGGACTTCTCTAATGATATAAATTTATGATTCAAAACTTCCCGCAACTCAGATATTACTTTTTGATCGCTCATTTCAAGACCATATCCGGCAGCAACAAGCTTTTCACATGTCGGGCAGAAATAAGCTTCATCCGCTTGGAATTTTATGAGTGGGGTATTTCCATAGACTAAAGTCGCTAATGCCTCTTTTTCTAAATAACCATACTTAGTGGATAGCAGACCTTTCCCGTTTTTTACATAGAAAACCAATCCATCTCCACCCCACTCATTTTGGTGGGATACCGGTGGCTTTATTACAATTATTTCTGGCTCAGATTTCTTTATGAGATTTCGAAACATTGCAACCTCTTTCTGAAAGTGATCATCTAATGTCTTTTCTGTTCGTAATTCCGGAGAATTATACTAACCAAAAAGACATTCCATAGCATAAAACAAGCCTCTCAGCTTGTTTCTTCTGCGTTGGGTTTTACCCCGATCAATCTGTGCCGGAGGCTTTAGCCTCCATTCTTATTGACAATTATTAGTATATCACAGGTTTAGTAATTCTGGAATGACCTCTTTTCTTGCGACCCATCCGTACAGTAAATCAGAATAAAGGCATCAAAAACCTGGATTTTATCAACTTCATTCCTGATTATGCCTTCATCATAAGCTCCGTTCTGGCAAACAGCCACGCCCAAAGTATCCTGTAGCCATCCTTCATCCAGAGTAGGGGAGTGGGGGCAGGCCTCCTTGCCTTTCTCAATTCGTGTTGCACAGCGCCAGACCACCTTACCACGTTCAGTTCTTCTCCGATAAGTAGCGCCGCAATCCCCGCATACAAGCAAATTCCCCAGAAGATATTTACCGTTATATTTACTGCTGCTGATTTCCACGTTGCCATCCTCATTACTGACAAATCTTGAACGCTTAACCATTTCCTCCTGAACCTTATCGAATACTTCAGCAGAGACAATGGCCGGATGACTGTCCTTCACATAATATTTGTTTCGCTGCCCATCATTTCTTATTTTCTTACCAGTCATAAAATCCTCAGTAAAGGTCTTTTGAAGCATGGTATCGCCTTTGTATTTCTCGTTCTTTAGCATGTCTCGAATCGTTTTCGCACTCCAATCATCTTTGCCTGTTACTGTTTTAATCCTCTGAGATTCCAGATAGGCCTTTATTTGTCCCAGTGACAGGCCTTGTAGATATAAGTCAAATATCTTTCTGACAACCTCTGCCTGTTCCGGAACAATAACAATCTCACCGTCAACACAAGTGTATCCCATGAAATTCTTATACTTCGTATAAATCTCGCCTTTTTCAAACTTGCGCTGAATTCCCCATTGAATATTCTCGCTGATATTCCGGCTCTCATCCTGTGCCAGCATGCCTCTAAGCGTAATCTCGAATTCTTTATCCGCCTCGATAGAATCCAGCTTTTCATTTTCAAAATGCATATTGATTCCTCTCTCTCTTAAAAATCTTATTATTTTTAAAACCTCCAGCGTATCTCTTGACACCCTGCTGATTGATTTGGTGATGACGTAATCGATTTTGCCTTTGGCCGCTTTTCTGAGCAGTTTGTCCAGACTTTTTCTGCCGCTTCGCCGAAGCCCGCTTTCAATATCATAATAAACATCGACAAAAATCCAGTTAGGATTGCTTTTTATCATCTTTGTATAAGCCTTTATCTGAATCGCAAGGCTGCGCAGCTGCTCCGGGCCGGAGGTGCTGACCCGGCAGTAAGCAGCGACCCTAAGCTTTTTATTCTCTTTGGGTTTAGGCGGTATGATTCTAACATTTTTCATCTTAATCTTTTTATTTGTATAAACATAAACTGGGTAAGATTACAAGCACACTAATATTTTACAAAATAAAAGACGTGAAAGATAGCCTCCACATCAAAAACATATTTTCATATCCATCCTCGCAAACCCTTGCTATATCAGCGTTACAACCTCTGCAACAGGATTATTACCTCCACGTGCCCAGAGAGCTTCGCAGAAGCATCAATGCCTACATGAACAAATACAATACCTACCGACCTCACGACTCATTAGGCGGCGATGTCCGCATTAATTTCTACCATGGCAATACAGCTAGCAGTGTTGCTTGACGATATAACCGGCTCTTAAGGTGCTACCTTCACGAGGCAGAGGTAGGATGCCGCAGACCCCAGAGCAAGACTTGACATGGGGGCGGCGGATGCTACCCTCAATCAAGGGATGGGGCTTACCCAAAAGGAATACATCCAATGAGCCACAGCCCTCGACCCATTGAAGCATCCGACGTAGGGTCCCATGTCAAGTCTACCCCAGAGTGAACCGAACGAAAATCTGAAGAAAGGATATAACTTAGATTTTAGAAATCGTGTCTTGACAACGGGGTGCGGTATATTCTGCTATATTTTAAGTTTTGGGTAATAACTGCACTTCTATTTCTCTAGTTGGTTTCCCTTCCCAGGTTAAAGCTCCATTAGGGCAAATTGCAATACACTGACAGCAAGTGCTGCATAACTCATAGTAAATAGCTAGCTTATTGTCATGAACCGACATACACGTTGTATGGCAGTTTGAATCATCGAAAACACCCCAAACTGAGTCTTTAAGATTCTCCATTTCGGTTTATTCAATAACGGAGATACCACCCCCACGATAACTCGTCACTCGAGGATTTCCAACGAAGACCGTTTCCATCGAGCAAGGTTCGGAGGCGAGGGGCGCATGGCATTTAGGCTACGGCTACGCATGGCGTTAAATGCTATCATCAAATAATCCACAAGTGCATATTCCAACTTATCCGGACAGCAGATTAGACATCCACTCTGACTTGTTAGGTGGTTTTGGCATAGAGGTCTGGCGGAATGCAACGTGCAGCCCCCAAAGAACAAGAAGCTCCAACCCAACACCGTTCCAGATCGATACCGGTGCGTACCAAGTGATGAGCCATGCCACTCCCTCCTGCTAATCCCACCAGCCATCTTCCCCAGGCAAGTGGTCGAATGAGCGACAAAAGGAGTGTTGCCAAGAAGATCAGAGCGGCCAAAACATAAACCGCAAACTCGATATTTTGTTGCGCCATCGGCTTGATTTGATTTTCTACTCGCCCTTTTACTCCTTGCAATATTTTCCGGACAGCAAGATGGTCAGTAAACTCCGTGAACAGGTCAAGGGTAAGAAGACCCGGCTGTGCCAAATGATAAGACCAGCGGATTCGACTGGCCAAACGGGTATGGCCCGCATCCAGGGGATATAACGCCCAGGTGAAACTACTTGGCACAACTCCCGTCTTCCCGGCCCAGATTATGTACCGGTCTGGCTCAATAGCATGGAAGACCATGTCGGCTACAGGGCTGATCGGTACTCCGTCACCAACCGTGAAGTGCTCAAACTCCAGCAGGATGCGGTCAGCACTGCGAATTCCCTGCGGACTTCCCAGGTTTTCCAGGATATCATATCCATAGTACCCGACCCGGCCATATCCCATCTGTACCAGCCATGGCCAGATTTCCTCCGGCGTACCCGCGATGGTGATCGCTCGGGTAGCGAAGAACTCCAGATGCGGATTCGACTCGTCTCCTGGTATGGCCTGTTTCACTTCTTCGTTTGTTGCTCCCCAGTGAAGCTGATAAGGACGTGCCCACAACGTGTACGCAGCCATCACCAGGCCAATCAGGGCCAAGAAAGCCAGAACCCTCGCCTTTTTCGGTGTAGTAAATAACCTCATACGAATTTTACCACCTCTTTTGTGCTGGATAATTATATCATTCATACAGCCCTGTTTGGCTAGACTTTACCCGGCGGGTGCTAGCGGAGGTACAGTGTGGGATTATAATTTAATGACATAGGTGTTAGCGGCCAAGTCATTCCATCCTCGTTTATTCTTTTCCCAGGTTAAATCACGGATCTCCACTGGTGGAACAAAACTCCCTTCAATGTAAACCACTTCGAAGAAGCTGTGCTATCCATTCTGCATCTTTTACATCCGTCTTTCTTCCCGGTACATTCTTAATTCGTAGGCATTTGCTAGGATTAGCTGAAACGACCCTGTCTCAAGAATGTTCCAAACAGGCTTCCAGAAGACTCCCGTACTTTCCATCGCCACATGGGAACACTTTTGTTCTTCTAGCCAGTCAGCAAGGGTCAAAAGTTCGGGTGTTGTCGTACCAAACGCCCTGATCTCTTTTTTGGGCTTATGTTCAAGAGGACCAAATAGAACACAAGCAACTACTGTTTCTTGATGTACATCCAAACCGGCATAGCATTCTAAAACAGCATCCATTAAACTTACACCTCCAAGTAAGGCAGGTGAACCCAACAATCAGAGAAAATAACGAATTTTCTTACACGTGCTCTCGGCACAATACCCTGTACTCATAGATTGTTGGAACCAGTTTTATTTCCGGGGTATATACGCCACCACAAAAAGAACGACTTACAGTACCTGCCTTACTAAGATTATCCCAGTTTATTGGTGCTATGAGAAGCTACCGCTTATAATATTTTCATTCCTCCCTATGAACTGAAAGTAAGTTCATGAAAGTTTTATTGGCATTTATTATATTAGTGGTCAACTTTTATGTTAGCACTACTAGCCGCGGGCCAGCATGGTCGCCCTCCAGTCCATGTTCCTTCACCAGGAAGCCCTGGCCCTAGTTTTTTACGCATTCCCTTTTTCTCACTGGTACAAACGGCTATTATCTCAGCCATGTCTAAAAACCTCCCCGTTTATCCGCCGATTTGGGACATTACTCTATTGCGGCCCTCCCAGCCTTCCACGCTCATGCGGTGCTGGGACGGTTTGTGCCAGATAACTTCGGCAATAGCTTCTTTTAGTTGTTCATCTGGGATGCCGGACCGCAAAAGCTGCCTGAGGTCATATTCCTGAGCACTGTGCAGACACGGTTTTATTTTACCGTCAGGGGTAAGCCTGATGCGGTTGCAACCGGCGCAAAAGTGCTGGCTCAAGGCGCTGATAAAACCGATGGTGCCTTTAAGTCCTTCAGTAGTGAAATTTTTGGCCGGTCCCGCCCCCTCGAGTCCCCGGGCAGGGATCAAGCTTAGAAAGGCCAACCTCTGCTGCATCTCGTCAACCGTTATGAGCTGGGACCGGCGGTTGGCGCTAGCCCCAATTGGCATTAGTTCGATAAACCTGATATGGAGAGGGTAATCCCGGGCGAGATCAACAAACCTTTCCAGTTCGTCATCGTTAAAGCCGCGCATGACTACCACATTCACCTTGACAGGGTTAAGCCCGGCCTCAAGGGACTTTTCGATTCCCTTTAGCACATTATTATGTTTGCCGCCCCTGGTTACAGTGGAGAACTTGCCTGGATCCAGGGTGTCCAGGCTTACATTCACCCTTCTCACCCCGGCCGCTTTAAGCTGCCCAGCCAGAGGAGCCAGCACAACACCGTTAGTGGTAAGGGCTAAATCCTCTACTCCTGGGATTGCAGAAAGGTTTTCTAAAAAGGGCAAAACACCTTTGCGAACCAATGGTTCTCCACCCGTCACCCGGAATTTTTTGAACCCTAAGTCAACACTTAGGCTGACTACCCGCAAAATTTCTTCGTAAGTCAGAATATCTCGTGGCGGGAGCCAATCTACCCCATAAGCAGGCATGCAATAGCTGCAGCGAAGGTTGCAGCGGTCGGTAATGGAAATCCTTAAATACTCGATGCTCCGTTTAAATTGGTCATGCATTATTATCTCCCCTAACTCAAAAAACAAAGGCCGGTGTCTGTATAGCACAAGACACCGGCCTATTGCCAGTAAGCTAAACAGACTCCTTTCCAAACACGGGAGGCACAGGAGTTTCCCCCTATACCCGTGAACCTTATGGTTTCAGACCAGCCGCCATAGCAAACGCTTTAGGCTGACCGGCTCGGAGCACATATGGAATTGTCGGCCTTATAAGACTTCGGTTATACATATTCGCCGCCTGGGCTTATTTTACCTTCCGGACTTTATTGGGTGTTTTTTTCATTCATGCCCGAGGCGCGCCACGTCAGCGGTGGTCCAGGCAGTACCCAGGACACCGTTAACGGTCTCTACCATCCCTTCAAATCCCTCGGCGATATCCAGAATGGTAAAGGCAATGAAAACGCAGAACCCGGTAGCGTCGATAAACATGGTTGTGGTCTGGAAGGCCTTGGCCAGTTCCGCTTTTTGCACCACCATGGGGTCTACCTTACCGCCGACACCAAGGATTTCCGAAGCGATGGTGAGCCGGAGGGTGGTCCGCCTCCCTTCTTTTTGAGGAGTTTTGAAACTGGTTTACTCAGCCTTGTAAACTTTGCAAAGCAAGCCTCTTATGCAAGGAATTCCTTGTTCAGTGTCACAATATTCGTCTTTATCGTCGAGTATAGCGGCTTCGCATGAATCCCATAAACCCGATAAACCAGGTTCTCCCTGAGGTTTTTCTGGGAACCACCAGCCATGAGGGATACGGACCACTTTTGGATGGGCATCCGGACTTAGCTTGGCTCTTAATTTAATTTTACCTGTTTTCGTTTCGGCATAGACCCAGTCACCATCCTGAATGCCGAGGTCGTATGCTGTATTCGGGTTGATCACTAACAATGGGTCTGGCTCAATCTCTCTTAATGGTTTTATCATCCTCTGTGAAGATTGAAAAAATGGACCACTTCTCTCTCCAACGAAGTAAACTAATGGATACTCTTTGTGTAATTCAGGTGTGCTAACCGGACTCTCCGGCGGCTCATCATAGCGGGGAAGCGGGTCGTATCCCAGTTTTTCCAGTATGCTCGAATAGAGCTCTACTTTACCTGAAGGGGTTCCAAATCCCGTCTCCTCGTACTTCTTGAATTTCGGCTCTGGTGCGTGCACCAAGTGGTTGGTAACGAACTCCTTATGCGTGCATCCCAGGGGTTTTAAACGATAATCATACAGCTCTTCGAGATCATTCCAGGGCCAGTATTCCTCCTGCCCCATTCTCACGGCGAGTTCACGCCAGAATTTATAGTCTGTCCAGCACTCACCCGGGGGATCAACAGCCTTTTCCCCCGCGTAATTAATTGCTATCCAATCCATATGAGAGTGCAGTACAGGTCTTTCTAACCAATGTGCGGCCGGGAGAACATAGTCCGCCAGTTGGGCAGTTGGCGTCATAAAGTGTTCAACGACAACAAGAAGATCAAGGCTCTTCAGCGCCTCATAAATGCGTTTCGTGTTGGTGAAACTCATAAGAGTATTATTTCCACTCGCTATGAAGGCTTTTACTGGATATGGCTTCCCTTCGATCATGGCTGTCCAAAGGGAAGGTGGATGGGTAATTACTCCACCGGAGACTTGATTGGAGTACTTTTTGTCCCACACTTTCTCCATGGCTGCGCTTGTCATCTCGAAACATTCCCAGCTTAAAACTTTGAAACGATCCATTCCCAGCTGCTTCTTTTTCTGCTCTTCAGGCAATTTCTCATTAAGTTCAAGTTCTGTCTGCGAGACTATTTGCGGGTGGTACCCCATAAGCAGTTCACCGCCAGGAACATCAAGTTTTCCTGTTATTGCCCGCAAGATACAATTGGCCCGAAGGGCATCAGTGGTGTTCGGAATTTCATCAAGGGTTGAACCCCAAGGTATAATGGCACGCTTCGCAGCATACATCCTTGCAGCTTCTCTAATCTTCTCTGCCGGCACCCAGGTGATCTCCTCAACCTTCTCAGGCGAATAGTCCTGAACACGTTCTTTCAGTTCGTCGAAGCCAACTGTCCATTTCTCCACGAACTCTTTGTCGTATAGCCCTTCGTTTATAATGACATTTAGCCAGCCCAAGGCCAGTGCTGCGTCGGTGCCAGGGCGTATCTGCAGCCATATATCAGCTTTCTTCGCATTGAACGAATTAAAGGGGTCAACAACTATGAGTTTTGCTCCTCTTTTTAAGGCATTTCTGAGCCAATTATACTCACCAGTCCATTTATTGGGCTGGGGATCGTGGCCCCACAATACGACGCAATCAGTATTCCCATAATCGGGGAATTGATACCATCCATAGGTAATTTTGCTGATCACGCTTGTGTTGCTTAAACAGAGAAAACCGGGCCAAGTCCAGTTGGGGCTGCCTAATAAATTCATGAATCTTCGGCTCATCTCGTTGGGCTGAATGCCAGCCCATCCCACGGAACTTGCAAGAGCTTCAGGACCATATTCTTCTATTATTTTCTTAAGTCGGTTCGAAATATCATCCAGCGCCTGGTCCCAAGTCACTCTTTCCCATTTTCCCGCTCCCCTGTCGCCCACCCTTTTTAAAGGGTAGAGAAGTCGGTCGGGGTGATTCCTGACGTCGACGCCTCTTGCACTTAAGCGGCATACGGTGTTAGGTGTTATGGGGTGATCAGGGTTGGGACCGACTTTTATCACCCGATTATCTTCGACATCTGCCTGAACCCCGCAACAAAAGTCGCAAGCGCCGCATATAACCTTTTTTACTTCTTCTTCCATTTTACTTCCCTCCTTCAAAAATGCATTTGCCCCAGAATTAGACACTCCCTTGCAAACCTTTACGCATTTTCAGGTTTTCTGCTTCTTACAAAGGCTTTTGACCTCCTTTCTTTTTAGGGGGTTTAATTAAAACTACCCAAGAAACCAACTTTATCCCCGTCTTTCATATAATCTATAGATTGCCTTGTTCGATTTACCAAACCGATGAGGACAGTGTCTAATAGGGGCCGAAAATGTCGGAAACCAGATGACATCTCCCTCTTTGGATTCTAAATCTGAAAGTGGTTGTCAGGGTCCAATGCTGCATCAGGCTTAACACCTTCCTTAAACTAGCAAAAACTCTGACTTCCACACTAGTAGGTTGATTCTTAAGTATTGTTTTGCTTTGTTCATTTGCTAACCAAGAATTGACGGTCTCCGCGAGTACACCTGTTTAAAACGCCCAATTATGAATCGTTCTGTTAGCAACCTTAGTCACCCAATTTCACTTTCTTGAAATTTTCAGCTCAAGTATCATGCCAAAATGAAGAATGCTACTTGAATATACACTAAGGTTCAACCGATTCCCGGTACATTATTTGAAAAAAGGATTTCCCCTGCGTTGTATCGAGTTAGTATGTAAAACAACCGTTTTAATACCGGTTTCCTCGATAATACCGGCAATCTTTTTGGCTATGCCGATTTGATTCAGGAAAGCGTCAGTTACGATCATGACTTTTTTCGCCCCGAGCAACTTGGCCTGCTCTCCTACTTTTTGGGCAGGGCCCCGGACCCATGAGGTTAACTGTCGCATGAAATGTCCATACACTTGGTGAACGACAGACATTAATCGATCCCCACTCTAGAAATTTTGAGCTTTTGTGATCACACCTTTTTAGACTAGCAAGAACCGTGCCAAATAGTCTGAACTTTTAAAAAAGGCTTGTCCCGCCCTCAATTTGCAGTCAAAATACAAGCGTTAACTGGTGTGCGAAAAGGTTCGAACCCTAAATTTCTTAAAAACACGCTCCAAAATAGAGCATTTGCTTTGGAACACTGGTCCAGGCTGATACACTTGATTTACCCGCTGGCGTGTCAACTCACATAAAAATCTTGTAACTATTCAGGTATGCTTCCACTACAGAAGCCATTTTTTGCTAACATTTGCCATGATATCTAGTATAAGGTCACCTCGGCAACTACTAAATGGGAGGCCGGAAGGGTGAAAATAGGCTTTCTGCAACAGAATCAGGTATCCCTTACGAAATAAATCTAAATTACCACTGGACTCACATCGTTCTTTCATCTTGGATTCGAAAAATAAACTGTAGAAAACCTTTACTAAGAAGGCTTTGAGGGCACTTTTTTCCAAAAATTTGATGGAACAAAAGGACCATCACTCCTTTTCTGGCATTGTTTTAAGTGATGAACCAAAACACTCAAAAGGAGGTGACCCTCTGAAATGATGGTAGCTACAACTCATTACCACAAATCAACCGGAAACCCCGTTCTGTTTCCGCCAACCTAAAAAGTCCAAAAGTTGACTGGATTTGCCTGTCCAGAAGCTGGCGAACATAATGAACATATCAAAGGAAAGAAAAAAGGATGTCTCCGTGGAACGCGAACCTGCCGTCACAGGTTCACCGGAGACATCCCCCCCGATCAAGCAGTCAAAGAGATGGAGCACCTGGATGGGAAATACCTAATCAGGACATCGGACGATACGCTTTCCGTTGAAGACATTGCCTTGGACTACAAACAATTGATGGAAGTAGAAAGGGCTTTCCGGACATTAAAAACCACTTTGGAGCTTCGCCCGGTATACCTCATCTTTGACAGCTAGACTTCGAAAAATCACCTATCGAAAACCTGAAAGCCGCGTGGTTACGCGGTTTTTTGCCGCGTAAGGGTGATTTTTTCTCCAAAAATGTAGGTCAAACTGTTTTGGGGTCCGGGGTCAATAACTCCTTTAATTACGCCTAATGACATGGTATAATTGTAGTTGAGAAGCATAACGGTGGTGAGCTAATTGTTCCCTCAAATTGTAACTACAAAAAAGCCGGATGGTTCCACCTACAGATACCTACATATTGTCGAGTCTTACCGGGAAGGAAAATCCGTCAAGAAGCGCCGTATTGCCAGCCTGGGCAACATTGACGCCTATTCCGATAAAGAAATTGAGCAGATCATTCTTAAACTTGAGTCTCTCCTACAAAACCGGGTCCTCGGTTCGCTTGATGACCTAAATCCTAAGGCAAGCCTTAATTTCGGGGTTCCTTATGTGGTGCAATTTTTGTGGGACCAATTAGGCTTAACCAGGGCTATTCGCGATGCCTTAAAAGACCGCGATGTGACCTTCGATGTAGCGGCCTACATTCAGGCTATGGTCATCAATCGCCTCCTTGACCCTTCCAGCAAGCTCCATCTGTTTGACACCATCAAGGACATGTATTTACCGGATGTCTCCCACGACTGGCAACTTCAGCATTTCTACCGGGCTCTTGACTACTTGATGGACATTAAGCCTAAACTGGAGTGCCATCTGTACGAGCAGATGACAGACCTGTTTAACTTCCGGCTGTCTCTGGTGCTTTACGACATGACCAGCACCCATGTCACCGGACATCACTGCCCAATCGCTCAGCATGGGTACTCCCGTACCAACCGGCCTGATCTAGAGCAGGTAGAGCTGGGCTTACTGGTGACACCCGATGGTTTGCCGATTACTCATAAAGTCTTTTCTGGCGAAACCCCGGATAAGAAAACCGTGCCGGATATTCTAAAACGCCTCAAAACAGAGTTTGGTGTGGAGCAGTGTGTGTTTGTCGGCGATCGCGGTATGGTTACCAACAAGAATTTAATCCTGTTGGCGGAAGCTGGGTATCCCTACATCGTCGGTTACCACAAACGAGGCAGGGTGGTAAGTGATGCTTTGTTGGAATCCTATGCCGACGTCAAGTCCTACGCTAAACTTAAGGACAACCTGTACTACCTGGAGGTTCCTGCTGCCGGCATAGACGACGATGATGAGAACAAGGATAAAGCCCGCTATATCTTGTGTTACAACCCAGTTAAAGCGGCTCAGGACAAGGCCTTTAGAGAGGCGGCCATGGAAGAAGCTGAGAAGGCACTCGCGGAGTTGCAACAGCGTTTAGTGAAGCCTAAGCGTGGTAGGAGACCTGACCCCAAAAGAACCATGGTGAAGGTGGCAGAAATCCTCACTAAAAAGGGTGTACAGGCCTTTTTCGTCTTAGACTTTGACGGCCAAAACCTTTCCTTCCGTCGTGAAGAGGCGGCACTGGCCAAGGAGGCCTTGCGGGATGGAAAGTTCGTCGTCAAGACAAATACTGATCTGCCTGCAGGGGAGGTTGTGCTTTCTTACAAGACTCTCATGAACGTGGAGCGAGCCTTTAGGGAGATTAAGAACTTCCTCGAAGTCGGTCCACTCTACCACTGGAATGAAAAGCGGGTACGCGGCCACATCTTTGTCTGTGTGCTGGCCTACTTGTTTGAGCAAGAATTGCAGGTATTGTACAGGCGGCAGTGGCAGAAAGAGGCCGATCAGATCCAACAAATCTCTGACGAGGACGAACGGAACAAGAAACAGGAAGAGTTGGACAGCCGCTGGTACACAGGAGAGCGGATTGTCGAGGAGCTAGCCCGCTGGCATGTGCAAAAGGCTGAATTTCTGGGCAAAGACTTTTTGAGTGTACCGCCGCCAACTCCCAAAGCCCAGCGGATGCTCGCAGACATTGCAATCCCGTTACCGCCAAAGATTATCCATTTGGCCAAATAGACTAGGACCCAAAACCTGATGCCTATAACTAACCTCGCGAAATCGCGGGGTTAATTAGCATGTAGTGCAAACTTGTACCCACAAACCCTTGATATTACTAAGGTGCTGTCAAACCTGAGATATACACCAAAAACGTCTTTGCCCCTGAGATGCTTATCTATTGCTGCAAAGTCCAAAACTGCATAATTTCTATTACCGCATTCGGAGCATTTAATCTTTGGCTTATTGCAAATTCCTCTTGCCCTCTCATTCAAACATACAGGAGAATACCCCGATTTACCCTCTTTGTTTTGCCACCTTTTTGCATAGACATCATCCCTGCCTCTAAACAATGACATAAACAGGTTAATTTTATCCTCCGGGGAGCTACTATTGGTTACGTGTCCTGGTTTGATTACCTCAACTAGCTGAATGTCATTTACCTCTATTGAGGCTTGAACATCATTTTTTATATAGGGTGATGGCAATGGCAATCCAAGTCTTTTCCTAAAGTACTCGTTATCATTTTTTAATCTTTGATTTTCCTCCAGTAGCTTCCGGTATTTTTCAAAAAGCTCATTATATTCCATCTTTCCTTACTTCCCAATACCCATTTCTTAGACCTATCCGCTCAACAATCCCTTTCTTTTTTAAGTCTGATATGTTTGCCCCAATATTTCTCTTTGATATTCCGATAATTTCAGAAATTCTTGTATTGTTATACTACTGTTATGCCTCATAAGTTCAATAATCTTCATGGCGCAATTTTCCGTATGCTTTGAACATGAAAAAATGCCAGCTTCAAGCTGACTGACGATGCACTTAAAATTTTATATTCTATATTTCTTCATCCTCCAGCAAATCACCGAATAGGATACGCGTATAATTCCGTCTACCGTATAAGATTCTTGACACGAAAACAATTCCATCTTCGTACCTATAAAATATCAAGTAATTGTCACAAACAAGGAAACGGTAGTCTGTTTGTATATCTAGGACGGAAGATAGTGGCGCACCTATTCCGGGATACTCTGTCAACCCACGTATCTTTTTGGTGATTTTAGAAACAAGATTTATAGCTGCCTGTGAATTGCCAAGTTCTTTAGAAATATAGTCTTTAATTTCTGCTAAATCATCTTTAGCTTCAGGTGAAATTTTCAGCTTATACATCCTCAATCCCCAGTTCTGCTTCCACTTCCTCTATTGTCATCCATCCTTTCTCTTTCCCGGCCAGTTCTCCTTGGGCAAGCTGTGACATCAGCTTTAGTGAAGCCTTTAATTTCTCATATTCATTAATATCAACAATAACAAATTTTCCTCTGCCATTTTTGGTTAAAAACACTGGCTCACCTACGGCAATATCCCGCAGGATTTCGTTGTAATTTCTTAAATCTGATATGGGTTTAATGTTTGGCATTTATAACCGCCTCCTTCTTTGCTATTATTATATACCTTCATTCGTAAAATACTACATCAAATTTATCACAATATTAAATGCAGCCTTATTATCTTGACGATATATCTTTTTTATACACTCAATGGTTACTCAATATCATCAAAACGACAAATCACCCCCAAATCCCCTACCCTTCAGCCTTTCGTCCTCTCAATCCTCGCGACGCTTTCTGTATGCCTTGAGGATACAAAAAAGATGCCGTATCAATCTGGTATCCCCTTGGCGGTGGGTTATATTTCAGAAACAGTCGCCTGGGCAGGCCATTTTTTTGGTGTTTCGGCGTCTGCTTTTGCTTTACAATTCAAGTAAATTGTAAGCAATAAAACCTTCAAAAGCGTGCTTATCTCCTGAAGGCTTTATTCGATACAATTTTATCATTTCATGGATACTCCAAGTATTTTTATAGTTTTGAGTAGTTTAGTCCAGTGAATCGGGTACCTATTGCTTCCGTGTATTTTCAATGATTTCCCGTTAAGGAAAGATACACTCAGTTCCCACTGCGTTCCGTCTAGAACATGCGGATCAACGTATCGTTTCTTCCAATCAGTAATATAGCAGCGGTAAAGGCTATGTATGAACGACAACCATTCATCTGTGCTGAGTTGTTTTTCGATTGTTTCTGATTCAGGAGCGTGTCCTGGCGTGTATATCATTACTGCACCGTTGTCTATCTTTGTAACGGTTACTGACTGATAGCCATCAAAATAACCTCCAAGGCTGAAATAAAAAGAAGTGGTATCGGCTTCTAAATCAGCAGTTGGTGCTCCAAAATCTTTTTTACATTTATTGCACCGATACACAGGATCACACCGTGTAATACAGCATCCGCCAAGCACTATGCCGCCCTTGTTTATCTGTTCATCTAATTCAGGACTCCATGCAGGCATGCCATATAGAATTTTTGCCGTTTCTCTCGATCCGCATTGCGGACAAATCCGTCTTGCCATAGGCTTTATCCTCACTTATTACATCTAAAAATCAATTGTCACCCATCCCCAACTTATAAATTACAACCCAATTATGAGCCAACAGATTTGGGCGAAGAATCGTAATTTTACATCAATCATCTAACAAGTTTTCAAAAATCTTCTTATATGATTTCACTGCTGAAAGCAGAGGAAATTCCATCCTCACACCTTGTGTAATGGCAAATTCAGGGTATTGAGTTGCGATCTAACGAACTTCGGTCTGTGTTGAACTAATTAGGGTCATTTCTCCATACCCTCACTAGCCCTTCAGTTCGAATTCCCTGTCAAATAGCGACAGGTATCCCTTGGTGTAACTTAGATCGTTTTCTTCGATCATACCCTTGGACGAACCGAGTTAATTGACGAAAGTTATGGGCAATCAGCTTTGCACCTACTACGAGCATAGACTTAACGATTCCTCTAACACTTAGTTTGCCCACACCGTGTGCTCGCTTTAATGTTGAGTTTGTTCCTTCGATAGCAGCTCGTTTACTCGTCGCTTCTTTTCGTAGCTCTCGATTCTCGATTTTAAAGCGCGTTTGTTCGGCAATCAACACCTTTTGGCTCACCCGCAAAACGGTATCTTTCTTCTGAAATTTAACTCGGCAATTTTCCTTCAGAGGGCATTGAGTACAGATCTCTCGGTTAAAGTGGGCACTTAAGGTTTTCTCTTTGTCATCAAAAGTTGTCCGAAGGGGTGCATGGTTGGCAGGGCAATGGAGAACCTTTTGGTTATTCTCAATCTCAAAAGCGCTATAGGGAAGCTTTTGACTGGATGCTTTACGACCGGTCATATCGGTGTAATGAACCGTGATTCCGTGAGTTTTGGCCTCTTCGATCATATCTGGGCTATAATAGCCACCATCAGTATAGACATCTTTAACCTCTTGTTCAGAGAGAGTCGGAAGAGCCTTTTTAAATAACTCGATATCACTGGTTGTATTGGGGGCAAGGTCATAATGGGTTACGATTTGAACAGGATTTTCATCCGCGCAGGTTTCGGATAGATTTAAAGCATAGCCCACATGCTTCTTGCCGTTTTTATTTCGGTAAGTCGCATCGGCATCATATGCGGATTGCAGGGATTTTGAAGAAATTTCTTGAGCTTCCTTGACGGCCCAACGGTTCTCTTCTTCACTGTAGATGGCTTGCTCTTTGAGAAAACGTTCCAAGCGTTGGACTTCAGCTTTAGTTTTTAGATCAGGGTACTCTTCAACCTGCTGAAGTACTTCAGAACAATGCTCAATTAAACCCTGAATTCGGGAAAGAGTATCCTTCCCTTTGAGTTGATAGAGGAATTGGGTCTTGTAATCCGCTTTGAGGAAAATCTTCAAAGAATCTTTGAGGAGATGTTCTGGGAGAGCCTTAATACCCTGAACTAAGACATCATAAGTTAGGGAGAGCCGGCCAGCCAGCTTAATATTAGACATAATTTGAGTGGAATCCATGCGGGCTTCATCTGTATTAAGTCCTGCGACATCGATGAAGTGGTCTGTAATTTTTTCAAACTGAGCATAAATGAGATCTGCTTCTTCGGGATGCTCAAGAGAGTAATGATACAGTCTAGCCCGGAATTCATACAGGGTTCGTGGTGCGAAATAGCGCTCTCCTAAAGTGCGAAGTCCTAATGCAAAGGAGATTTGATAGTTAAAAGCATATTCATCAAGCAAGACTTCATCGGTATACCCACGAATTTCTTTGATTAAATCTAAACCCATCATAATGTTGACGGGAAAGTTAGGACGCCCATTGTCGTTACAGTATAATGGGGCAAAAAGGTTTTCATCAATCTGACAAAAGACATGCTCATAGAAGAATGCTGCCCAGGAATTCTGAAGCTTTTGGGAAAGCCGAGAATCCATGCCATAAAGGCTATTAAACAAGTTATCTTGTAAGTGTTGTCTATTTTCACGAAACATCTGCAAAACCCCCGAGAAGTGAATTTATCTCTTAATTTCGTATGATTTCTTTCCTTTACTATATAATTCAACTGTTAGAGATAAATTTCCTTCTTATCGTGCAAACTTATTCAGGGGTTTTTGCAGTGAAATCCTTATATATATTAGCATCTGGTTCATTTTCTATTAGCCTAATCTTTGCATGCTCTGGAATTCCTAAGTCATCTGAAATATAGTCTTCAGGAAGTCCTTTCAAAACTAGCATTTCCTTTGATGTTAGTATTTTAATTTCTAACTTGCATTTTTCAATGTCAGAATCTAAATTTATTTGAAATCTCTCTCTTGATGCATCCAGAAAATGTGAACTAATTATCTTAAGGATTAAATTAAAAACTATTTCTGATATTCTTTTATACAATAGAATACAAGAAGCTTCTTCTGTTAACGGATATAAAATGTCTCTATTATCTTCATGATTTACTAAATTAATTGCCGAAATGTTTGCATGAGAAAATAGATTTCTTATTTTTCTTATACAAAACTCATCTTGATTTAGAAAATGATATTCTGCTTCTGATATAGAAAGATTCTCTTTAAGCTTTTTAACAACTTCATAAAAACTAGAGTCATAATCATTTGTTACCGACTTACATATATTTTCAAAGCAAGAAAATAGCAATGTAACTGCAGCATATCCTTTTCCTTCTATAGAAAATTCCTCACATTCAAAAAGCCTTTGTGAGTAAAAACGAGAATACTGCCATAAATAATCAAGAACTCTAGACTTAGTAAAGGTTAAGTTTTTCATACCACACCTCCATATTATGGTGAAAAATGACTTAATCCTCTACATTACCACCAGTAGCTTCCGGCTTTTTTCAGAGCTTTCTCATTCTCATTCTTTTCATGCTCCCGCTCTCCAAATAATTCATCTTCTCTCGCTACTGTCGGATCAAACCAATCAGCTTTTTTCTTCGCCCAATCAATAAATTCAGCTGTTTTTTCATCTTTCATTTCGACTTTGGGTTCCAATGCATTAATATAAGCTCTGATTTTACATGCCATATCATAGTCTTGAGCCATGTTTGTTAATGCAGCAGTCTTATCAACTTCTTCGTTATATCGGTTTCTACGTTCTTCGCGGAGCCTTTTCTCTTCAGCTTCTCTCCTTTTTTCTTCCTCATAAGCTTCGCGATTTTTACGAACTACTTCAGATTCTTCGTATAGCTCTATCAGCATATCACCGAGCCTGGATTCTACTTTTTCCTTTTCGGAATCCCTGAAATACCGGCTTTGACGAATACAAATTCTTAGTTTCCCGTTGAAAATATAGTCATATTTTCGAATGTTGGGTTTGCTTGCCCACTTGTTATGACGCATTGCATCCTCATAAATAATTAGTTCCTGAGCTTCCTGCCTGGTAATTTCATGTTTTATCTCATCCTGGGCCTCAGATATTTCAAGACTCACATGTTCATTTCTAATCTGGAGTGAAAGGTCATCATTAACAGAACCACCTAGAATTTCGACCTGACGATACAAGGCATCAAGAATACGGTAAACGCGAGGAAGTGTTTCACTCGAAATAACACCTGCCAAAAATGGCGGACGATCAGTATAGTTTTTAAAGCCTCTTTGAGCGCCTTCAGATTTTCTGTCGTTTTTGTTCCATTCCTTTACTTTAGAGTGATAAGCTCTTATCTTATTATGCAGCTTTGCATTTTCATCCGGCAACTGAATTTGATCCGCTTCAAGCAACACCTTTTGGCGTTCATCTTCTGTCAGAAAAGAAAGTGTCTGCTTCGGCGCAGTCGGCACTTTAGTACCTTCAAAAGTTTTCAAACCAGTTTTTTCGCTAATCCCTTTCGCAGCAGGAAGGTGAGGCTTTTTTATTTTCTCTCCTGCACGAATCCTTGCCCAGTATCCTCGCGGAGGAACCGGCACATTGAGAGATTTACAGATTTTATGTATCGCTACATCGGAAACACCATATTGAACTGCAACTTGAACTACTGGTTTGGCCCATACTTCCTCGTACAATTTTTCTCTGTTATACGTATTCCATTGGCCTGACACTGTACGATAAGTAAGCTGACTATTATTTTCGTCAGTAACTTCATCTAGTGATTGTCCCTCAGTATCAGCTTGTATTGCAACTCCGGCTTCTGAATCTATTATTTTTGATTTATTATCATCTTTGTTTACATTATCGGCAGATTTCGAAGTGGCAGAACGCTTAGAACGTCTGGATTCAACGTTATTTATAGGAAGTACTACTTCACTTTGTGACGATAGCGGCAATGGGCTTTTTTCAACTAGCTTTCCAAAGTTTAATTTGGTCCAGTATCCAGAGGGCGGAATCGGAATTTCTACCTCTTTGCATAACCTGAGCAGTTCTGCATAAGGGACATTATATTTCTTCGCAGCACCGGCAGCTGAAATCTCCCATATTTCATTATATAAAATTTCTCTGCTTATTTTAATGAACTGCTCTTCCAGCATAGCACCCCTCTTTTCACTAACTTCTTCAGATTTAATACAACTGCATTTTAGGCTCAGATATCTTTCTCTATATTGAGCGAAAACGCGTATTCAAATAATTTCAAGTCTCTTGTTCCGCGTTTTCGCTTAATATAAAAAGCAAGTCTTTTTTCATTTCTTCAAACTGAGAAATAATTGTGTTGAGGCTTTTTTCGATATTTTGAACCTGAACTTCTGATATTTTCCCATATTTATACGCAATCAGCCTTTCAGCAATGATTTGGTAGCTCCAGCTGTCTGAATACTTATCTTCATTATGGATGGCGAACCCAATTGGAAGCAGATGATTTCTCATGCCGATACTGACTGCCATTGGCGATATTCCGAGATAATCACCGGCTATTTTACAAGTAATCTTGGGAAACTTTCTTATTTCTTCATCTGTATATTTTCCCATGTATTTACCTCCGATCTTACTGGGCCAAAGATGTAATTGACAATCTTTTTTGAATAAATTCTAAAATAAACTCTATTATCATAACTAAAAGTGTTAATATTCTACCTTTATATATCTTGAATCAAGCAGAAGTCCAAGAATCCCTTCTAAGAAAGATATCGTGCATCGACATCGACATATGCATAAGGTTTTCCATGTAGCACAAAAACAGCTATTTCGCAAAACAGACAAGCACCCCAACCGAGAAATATTTTCGGAGAGACTTGTCTGCTTGTCTTTAATATCTATTTGCGTCAAAGTCATTAATAATTGCCGTTATCTCATCATAAAGCTTAGCAAGTCTTTCATCGCGCAATGTTTTTTTAACTCACATTCCCAAACTACAATTACTCGCCAACCGTTCTTTTGTAAAACATCAATATTTTCAGCGTCCCGCTGACGATTACGTTCCAATTTAGGCTTCCAGTATTCGAGATTAGACTTAGGCATTACAAACCCTGGGCATCCGCTGTGAGAATGCCAGAAACAACCATTGATAAAGACAACTGTTCGATATTTGGGAAAAACTGCATCCGGTTTGCCGGGATAGCGTTTGTCATTTTTTCTATATCGAAGGCCCCTTGAAAAAAAATACTTTCGCACGATTTCTTCAGGTTTGGTATTTCCGCTTCGAATCCGCGACATATTATAACTGCGCTCTTCAGGAGAATGATTATCTGCCAAGAACACCCCTCCTGTCAGATACAGTAATATACTTCTTTTCCGGGCAGTTTGATGTTCGGAATCCAAATCTGCCTGCTATTCCATCCCTTATCTTTGTTTCCGGTGATTTTATACATTGTAAGTACAGCCTCATCTTTAATAGAATCACCCAAAGCACGATCGGTCGGCGAAAGCAATGTTCCTGTACCTTTACCTATATCCCTGTTGCGCCGCACAATTAGTCTGCCTTGAGCGGAGGGATTTTCAGTCCTGATAGTTTGTATAAATCCCTTGAAGTCCTCTGGCTCCCAGTCATCAGACTCTGAGATAATGTTTTCAAGAATTTCCTCAAACAGCCGGAGGTTAACGGAATAGGTATCTTCTCCGAATCGTTCAAGAATCCCATCCAATGTACCGATATCCTTGTTTTCAGGGTAAAACGGGAAGTAGTTAACTCCGCCTGTAAATGTTTTAACAACCCCCTCATCAAGTACATTTTTTCTAGTTGGGCGGAGTTTTTCGGGATAGTGAATATTCACTTCTTCCGGGCATCCTTTTTCAATTTGAGAAATTATACTGTTGTTTGCAGCATTAATTTCCGCAAACAGCTTATAAAGCACCGGCGGAATGAAAACCCTCATTAATCCTAAGTCACGGTCATATCCGAACATACGAGAATGCTGCCACATTGTGTCAGCTTGCGGGCTTTTAGCAACACGGCAATAATATGTGGTTTGAAGTTTCGGAATTGTAACACCGCGTCCGAGGCTGTTACCTCCGACAATGATGTTCACCCCTGACTCATATTTTACATTATCTTCGAAAGAATTTCGTGAGTTTATGACAAGTATATTTACTCCGTCAGTTTCAAGCATCAGAGTTATATTTTCCATTATCACATCAAATGGGCTGATACTCGGCTTTGTTACTGCAAGGTCATTGTAGACCGCTGTAAACGCATCATAAACAAATGGTTCATCAATTGACTGATAAATTTCATTCAAATAATCTCCGACTTTTTCGGCGAACTTTTGATGCTGGTCGGTTTTGACACTCGGATGTATTAAAAAGTTTGAAACCGTTCCACCGTTCAAAAAAATCTCAGCAGATGAAACAAGATGGTATAGGACAGCCTTTTTAAGACCATTCTCCGCAAATTCGTCATCCTTGAGCAATTCTGTTGCTTCCTCATTATCGGTGAGAATAACATAAGGCGGACGATCATAAGGGAATAATTCATTTCCTCCAATATAGCCTTTACCGGGCGAAAAATAGTGAGTAAAATACGGACGCCACCCGCTTTGATGTGACTGCAGGAGCAAAGCTTGAGGGTTTCCTGTAACCTGTATATAAATACTGCTCGAAGCAGTTTTTTTAATTTCCTCTAAATTTTTATTGACTGAGCTTTGTTTGTTTCTATTAATCAGCGTATTCAAACTTGCGGCATCTGCCTCATCATCCACGATAAACAATGGGTTGCCTTCACAGAAGTGAGAAGAAGAAAAGTTATTCTTCCAGCGCTTCAAAACTTGGCTGTTTTTCTTAAGCACAATTATAGCAGGACGCTTCATATTGTTTGTAAAGAAAGAGTATTCATCAGATTCGCCGCAAACACAGAAATCAGGCAAATCCTTTCTCACACGATAAAGAGTCTGCTGTTGCAAAAGATTATTATCCGTAGTTAGAAGGACAAATAGTTTGAAGCCCTCGTCGGCGGCAGAGCAAATGAGTCCGAAGAGATGGCTGGTCTTTCCGCTTTGAACATTCCCTTCGAGTAAACTCACAACGTGATCTTTGTATGAAAATGTCGCAATGTAAGCCGGAGTAATCTTGTCAACAGTATCCCTTACTGCTTCAGCAAGCGCAGGATTCCCGCTCTCCGACAAATGGTTGAGATAATTATCTACGTAACTCATTAATGATTCACCCCAAAATCAAGATACCATGAATTTCCCGAACCCATTTTTGTGAGAGAAAAGTTATCCCTTCCATATTGCTGAAATGTTTCGGGGGTAACGGGTTGTCCAACTTCAAGCACTCCTGCATTTTCTAAACGGCCTTTTATCCATTTGCCGAGTATTTTCAAATCATCTTCCGAACGGAAATTTTTGCTGTAATCCCCACTGACTTTACAGGAGAATTTCCATCCGTCGTCTGTTATAACGTCAAATACTGCTCCCGGTGTTTCTTTCTGCGGATATCCTGCCAAGGATGTTACGATGCTCGGAACAATTAATTCCACTTCGTACCAATGCCGAGGCTGAATCACTCCGGTCCGTGTCACCAATCTTCCTTTGCCAAAAAAGACATTAAGATTGCTTTTTTCAGGAACTCTTCCGTCTTTAACAAGCGGGATTACGAAGCGAGTATCCGTTAACGAACTGACACAGTCGGCTAATCGATCATGAGGAATCTTCTCAACATGCTCATGATTTTCTAATAGAAGATTATTTTGTCTGAAATCGCTTATTTCGCAATCTGCAAGGTTTTCTGTAGCTTTCACGGAGAGTTCTTCAATGAAGCCGCGCATTTTTTTTGCATACTCCGGCTCGCGAAAGAGCGAAGAAGCTTCGTAAGTCCGGCTCCCGCTCTCAACAATACTGCTCAGGTTATTAGAGCCTATTATTCCTGCAAATGCACCGCTTGAGTCTGAGTAACAATACAGTTTTCCGTGAAATTTAAATGGCGTAACTAAGCGTACTTCCCCTCGTCCTTCTCCCCGCAAATAATCATTCAAATCACTAGCCGCGTTGTATTCAAGCTTAGTAAATTTGTCCCAACGGTGCATTCCAATAAGCAAATTAAGCGTTTCAATGTTTGAGTTATAAGCTACAGTCTGTTTAAGTTCAGCCAACGAATCTGCAGTTATGTAACCGACAGCAATATCCATCCGTGTTGCTTCGGGAATAAGCGAATAAAATGTGTCGGCAAATGTGTGATACGCTGTATTAAGAGGCTTGTAATTGGAAAAAAGAAATTCCATAGAGATATCCTCCGTCAATTCATCTCTGAGGTTACATAATCCAAACGCTCTTTCACTGTCATTTTTGACAGCTTATCAAAAATATCATTTAAATCAATATGTTGATACTCGCCAGTAAACAATGGCAATAATCTGCGTGCCGCGGCACGTACTCCTTCCGGCGGTACGGCATTACCGATTTGTCTCCGGACTTCAGTGATATTTCCGATGAATTCGAAATCATCCGGGAAGGATTGGAGCCGAGCGCGTTCTCGATTGGTCAGTGCCCGTGGTTCGGGATAATGATATCCCCATGTACCTCCGCCTCCAGCAGCAATAATTGTTTTAGCAGGTTCGCTCCGATTGATTCTTCTGTATACATGGCTTATCATGCCTTTAACATATAGTGGATCATCTTTAGGGATATCTGTAAAATTACCTCCTTCAGGTATACGTTCAAGCATTTTCCTTGTTTTCGGAAGAGAATTGATAGGCTCATTATTAAATTGAACTTTTTCAACTCCTTCAAGAGCCTTGCCTGCCGTAACATACGGATGTGCCCGCCCTTCTCCATGAGAAGGAAGCGGATGGATGAAATCAAATCCCGTGTCTTTGCGCACACCGACGATTAACAGTCTCTCACGGAACTGCGGTACGCCGTAATCAGCAAAATTGTAGAGATGAGGCTTTACAACATAGCCTGGTTCTATGGATTCAAAATCCTTTATAATTGTCTCAATTGCCTTTCTCTTGTTAGCGGTCAGCAGACCTTTAACATTCTCCGCGACAAAGGCTTTAGGCTTTTTAGCATCAACAAATTCAAGGAAATGCCTGTATAGTCCTCCGCGCTTGCCATTCAGCCCCGGCTGTTTCCATATTACTGAGAAGTCCTGGCACGGGAAACCGCCGAGCACGATGTCACACTCAGGGATAGATTTATCCTTATATGGATTGATTTTTGTAATATCTTCAAGTCTTATTACATCCCCGAAGTATTTTTTGAATGATGCTACAGCCCACTCGGAGAAATCGTTCGCCCAAATAGTCGTGTATCCTTCAAGATGGAAGCCTAAGTCAAGACCACCACAGCCCGAGAATACCGATAGGATTTTCGGGGAAACGGGTTTCTTCTCATTGTCATTCATTGCCAAAACTCCCTAACTAAATAAATTTTATTCTGCTTCTTATTCTGCTTCACATTTGCTAAGTATTAAGAGTTCATTGACATCGCATTTGAACAGACAACATAATCTCAGCATGGTCTCGTAATCAATACGGGTAGCCTTATCATTATAAAGGCTTGAAATAGTATTCCTTGATAATCCAGTTTTTTCATGAACGTCCTTGATTGAATATCTATACTTTCCCATTAAAGTTGAAAGATTGCTTTTAAGACGCAAAGATTCGTTTGCGCTCATGTTTAGGCCACACTCCTTAATAAACCACATCCTGATTATTGTAACAAGGATATTTAGCATGGTCAATAGGATAGTTGCCGCAAATTGTTATTTTTGTTATTTAACATAAAACTTAAAGCATAAAACTTAGGCGCATCAAACACAAATAAAAGCCACCTGCAATTCTTAATAAGTCAAATTGCAGTCATTTTTTAAGGAGTTTTCATATATTAACCTGTCAATTCTGCAAGTGACATTGAGGATTTTATTTTTAATAGCTATTTATCTTCAAGCAGGAACAGCTTGTTGGCCGTTCCTGCCTTGATTTAATCATAGTATGAAACCCGCTGATTTACCACGATTCCGGATTTGAATTGGATCTCTATCAGATCGTCCTTGACAGCCTTGATGCTTTGCTCCTACCAGGTCATTGTCAAGCTTCCAAACCTCGTAGGTAGTTTTCCTCAGGTAGGAATCCATATCATTAATCCTTTGAGGAAAATTGTGGCCAGTTTTACTTCTGTACCAGTTTCAGTTCTATTGTTTTAAACACGGATCTATTCTGCCATCCTCTGATACTGCTCGTCTAAACTTTAGTGAGATCTAAATATATTTTTTATCCAATCAATGAAGCCTTTCGATTTCGAACTGCTTTCGATATGTTTTTTCACTGCCTCTTTATCATTTTTTATTACTTTATCTATTTGATTATTAATGATCTGGCCTGCCCATACCACATTATCATTAGTAATCCAGTAATGTGACCTACACCCATGGCTCCAGTTTCCAATCGAAGGATAAAGAGATACCGTTTCACCATCATAGGTTAACTTCCATCTTGCCGGTGATAAAGATGTTACAATATCCGCTCCGCATCCACAGGGGCATTTATGCTTCGCAACATCGTATTCAATGGAGATATAAAGTATATCTTCTTCAATTTGTGATGGTATGTATTCAACGAATTTATGTCTCATTATTAATTTCCTCTTCATCAATTATAAAAGTTGAATTATAAAAAGTATCTTCTGTTAAGTAAAAACCGTTCAACTTCTTCCAAGCTATAACACCCATGATTGCATTCAATGCATTTAATTCTGAAATCTGAATATTTTGAGAATAGATATCTTCGCCTGATGCTTTATCAGTAGAAATCTTATTTAGGTAACCGCAATTTTCTGGTGTTATAAGCGTTTTCCTTATAGATCCGCGTAATGAATTATTAACAACACTTATTCCAATACCCAAATCCACGAACGGAATTTTGGAGACCATGAGATGTTCAATTATTACCCTTTTAGCCTCCGAATTATCAATTGCTATAAACACAAAATCATGCCCATCCAGAAGGGCTACATTCGAATCATCAATAAATACATCATGGTCTATAATACCGTCTCGAAACTTCTCATATTTCTCCTTGAAATAAGTGACTTTGCTTGGCTTTTTTTCTAGCTCATCCAAAGTCATAGTGCCAGGAATCCTGAAAGCGTTATGATTAAGCATGTAGTCTCCATCAAATAATGATATCTGCTTAACCGGGGTTTTGCTGACAAAATCCAATACAAAAGAGCCTGTCCCTCCCAAACCTACTATAGCTATCTTTTGATTTTTTAACCTCTCTGATATACTAGACAACCCTGCTCTGGCTGTAAAAGTATCAGGATATTTAAATACACTGAAATCATTATAGGATTCATATTCAAAGTTTTGTGCTGAAACACTTTGGTCAATAGATTTTGCAGGCGCAGATAATAATTCAATATACCTTGTCATCTTTGCATAGAAGTCAGGATAACTTCCATTCTGCGGTTTTGAAGAGAAGTAATATGATCCAATAATATCTGCAATCAGGGTATGCTGTTGAGCACTATTTACGAAAGAATTAATTTCCGTGCCAAATTGATCACAGGGATGTTCTCCCGTAAACCTTACGGTATGATCCTGAGGGGGTACAGTTTTTTCCCCCGATAAAGTCAACGGGCAGTAAATAGTGCCAAATAGAATCTTTTTATCTTTATTTACATAAGGTATACCTTTAATCACTAAATTCCCGCTGACTATGGAAATATTGTATCCTTCATCCTTAAGCCTTCTCAAGTCCTCATTAAGATCTATTAGTTGAGTCGACATTTATTCTCATCCCATCTTTCATTTTAATTTGGTCACCTAAAGAATAGGATATTTTATGTTTATCTCCATCATCATTTTTCCTGGTTGATACCATAGTATAAGATTTCTGTGAATCATCATAACTTCCAAAGGCAAGCGTAATTACCTCCTGGAATGAATAACTTCGCTTTTCAACCTCTACCGGCTGACCATTAATTATTACCGTTACTAGATTGTTCATTATCGCTAACCTCCTCAAAACTATTTATATCATCTTGGCAATTTTTATTATAACAGTTGTTATAGTATGCCGTCAATAACATTTGGTAATTATTTTTATAACAGTTGTTAAAAATAATTGTAAAGATTTTTTCCTCATGTTATTATAAATTTAGATAAACATATTGTAAGGAGGCATTGTTGTGTCCGTATCTGAACGAATTTTAAAAAGACGCGAACAGTTGGGGTTAAGCCAAACTGAACTTGCGAAAAGGGCTGGATTGCAACCACCCGCAATAAGTCAGTATGAATCAGGATTAAGAAGTCCTTCATATGAAGCGCTACTTAAACTTTCCAACGCATTAAATGTTACTACTGATTATTTGATTTCAGGCAAAGAAGTAAGCGAAGATGTTATTCACGATCAAACTATAAACTTATTATTAAAAATTGCTCAAGGCTTATCGGTGCAAAACAAAGACAAGCTTCTTGAGTACGCAGTTTTTCTTTCTGCTGATTATCCTAGAAATATTCCAATGCCTATTGAATCGGACTTTGCCGAATGGGTTTTGAGGAATTACTCGAATAGTACTCTTCCAATTGACGTACACCAGATCGCAGATAAATTAAATATTTTAATCTACGAAGACGAACTGGATGAAGAAGGGGAAGGAGTACTTTTTAATGAGTCTCAAAAAATTATTGTGTTAAACTCAAGAATAAAAAACAGTCAAAGAAAAAAGTTTACTACAGCTATATTGATAGGGCATGCGGTGATACCTTGGCATCTAAAACAAAAATATTATGTGAGAAAAAGTGGCTCATCTACTTTGCTTACAGAAGATATTCAGGAAATGGAAGCTCAAGATTTCGCTGCTAAACTAATTATGCCTCAAGTTCATCTAAATAAAGACTTCATCAAAGCAAGAGCAAGCATAGAAAGTTTAAAGCAGCTTGCTCTAGAAAAATACGATGTTTCACTCTTTGCATTGGTAAATAGATTGGTAGAACATGCTAAAGACAAATACGCTGTTATTCAATCTGAAAACGGGGGGATCATTAAGACATATCCTGGCAATAGGCCATTGAATCCAACGATAGATCTATCAAGCATAACAGCCACGTTTTTTGACAATCCAAGCAACACAGAGGAGATACGCCAAGGGGATGTCCCAGCAAAATACTGGTTTGCAGATGCACAAGCTGATGAAGTCATACATGAAGAATGCATTTATAATCCCGAATATGGGAAAGTATTAACACTTATAATCAAAAACTAAGCAGTTTTATTTTTATCAACTAAATCATAAGAATCTATTATTAACATTTATTCTTAAGACATCAAATTACCACCGTAGTGAAAATGCTGCAAATATTAAAAATAAAGCTCTCAGTTTTTTTGGCGGAATCTGAGATTTTTATTCTTAATAGCCATTTATCTTCAGGCAGGAACATCTTATTGGCTGTTCCTGCCTTGTGTTAATCAAAGTATGAAACCCGCTGATTCATAACCTATTCTTTCCTCATTCCATTCTCAAGCCAAATTGCTCATCCTCGTCATTTGATTGCTCCGGCTTATCTGCCTCAGTGAAATTGACATACTCACCGATAATATTCAGCGCTTCCCCGTAACTGCCGGAAGCAGTGATCCTCTGATACATTTGGTTAGCCTGCTCCCGCATGCCTGCCGCTTTTAATATGCGTGAGGCAATCCCCGCCAAATTGAAGATGTTTCCGTTGGCGCCGATGAGCGGAGCATCCGGTTTCTCAGTCCGTATCTGTAGTGGCTCCGGCTGTGATACAGCAGAGAAGCTATCCTCATCGGGAACAAGAGCAAGGGTTCTGCCATTGTCCCAAGTCATCTGAAGCTGACCGATGTCATCTACAAAAACCACTGTTCCCGTCAATCCTGCAGGCATATCCGGTTCTCCGGACATTGCAGCTAATCGAATGCGGGCTCCTTTAGGATACATTTCCTTAAGTCGTTCAACCTTATTTCGTTCATTTAGCATATTCCATCCCCTCCTGTGTTTTTTTAAATAAAAAACAGGGATGACCTTTTAGCCGTCCCTGCCTTGTGTTAATCAAAGTATGAAACCCGCTGATTCATCACAATTCCGGATTTGAATTGGATCTCTATCAGATCGTCCTTGACGGCCCCGATGCTTTGCAGGAGCCTCCTGACCAGATCGTTGTCAAACTCCCCGACCTCGCAGGTGGTTTTCTTCAGGCAGGCATCCATGTCCTCAACTCTCTGCTGAAAATTCGCCGCCATTTTCTGCTCCCGCACCAGCTCAAGCTTTTTCTGCTTCAGGTCGTTTATCTGCTCTGCGATCCTGTGATACTGCTCGTCAAAATCCTCTGTTATAGAACCCTGCTTGGCGTTTTCCTCTATCAAGGCCAGCATCTCAGTCTGCAGCTTTTCAATCTGTCCGTCATATTCGGTAGGTACATTTTTGGTAGAGTAGTTACCGATAACCCGGATTACATTTTCTCGGAAGGCACCGACAAACTCGCCGCGATTCTCCACAACACTGTTTATAGCAGTCATTATTGCTTCATGCAGGACATCCTCTTTAAATGTAGGCGAATGCTTACAGTTCTTTGTTCCGCTCTTCAGGCGGTTCTCACATCGCCAAACGGCGCTTTTTTGACCGTATTTTGACCATACCTGCCTACGGTACGGCTGGCCGCATTCCTTGCACACCATAATGTCGGTCAGGGCGAACTTGGAACTGTATTTACTTTTCTCCTTTTCATTTTCCTGCTTTGCCCTTCGGGCTGCCGCAGTTTTGCTTAGGCTCGCCCTCCGTGCTTTTTCCTCCTGCACCTGATAATAAAGCTCTTTGGGGATGATGGCCTCGTGGTCATCCTCTATGTAATACTGGGGGACGATGCCTTTGTTCTTCACCCGCTTTTTGGTGAGAAAATCGATGGTATAGGTTTTCTGCTGTAGGACGTCGCCCATGTATTTTTCGTTGCTCAGCATTTTTTCGATGACGCCGGGGCACCATTTGGTCAGTCCGGTGACGGTGGTGATGCCTTCTGACTCTAATATCTTAGTAATCTGTATGATGCTGCTTCCTTCAAGGTAAAGCCGGAAAATCCGTCTGACCAGCTCTGCTTCCTTCGGTACGATGACCAACTCGCTATTCTTATCCTTGGTGTAGCCTAAAAACTTATTATGGTTGACCGAGACGATGCCGTTCTCAAATCGTCTGACAAGACCCCACCGGGTGTTTTCACTAAGGTTCCGGCTTTCCTCCTGCGCCTGGCTGCTCAGGATGGTTATTAAAAGCTCGCCGGTTCCCTCCAGCGTATTCACCCCTTCTTTTTCGAAGAAGACGGCAACGTTCATTTCCTTGAGCTTGCGAATGTTCTGCAGGCTGTCCACCGTGTTTCTGGCAAAGCGGCTGACCGACTTGGTGATGACCATGTCGATTTTTCCGGCCATGCAGTCCTCGATCATGGTGTTGAAGTCATCTCGCTTTTTGGTGTTTGTGGCGCTTTTACCGTCATCCGCATAGATTCCGGCGAGCTTCCAGTTGGGATTGCTCTTGATTTTTTCGGTATAGTAGGAAACCTGGGCTTCGTAGCTGGTTTCCTGCTGCTCCAGCGTGGTGCTGACACGGCAGTATGCTGCCACCCGCAGGGCTTTAAACTGAGGTTTTATGCTCCTGTCATACTCCGGTAGGGAAGGTATAAGGGATATGCTTTTCTTTTTTGCTGTCGCTGTCTGCATCATAGGTTCTCCTTCCTTGGCTTAATATCCAGCTTCCATAGTTAATCCGTTTATAAATTCAAACACCAGCTGATGATCGGCGTAGACCGTGATCTGTTTTATTACCGTCAGAAACAGTTCCTCATTAAATTCCACGATAAGCTGTCTGCCTGAAAATGCCTGTTTCATCTTCCCGGTGTTATGGTCAGTGTCATCGATTCTCGCTGTTTTATAAAAAGCTTGTGCCCGTTCAAAAATAAGAGCCGGAAGCTCCTTGGACGAATACCGTCCTTCTGCTTCCAGCTCTCTAATCCGCTGATCCAATTTATTATATACAAGGCTATTTGGAATTGGCTCTTTCTTTGGCGTCCGGTCGAGGATTTGCAATCTTGCTAGAATCCGGTTGGCTACCTCAATGAAGGCTTTTTCAATCTGCTCATCTGCGAGGAAACCACACCGGCAGCACACTCGGTTCCTGTAAATATATCTCTTGCATTTCCAGAACGACTTCTCCGATGCTCTGCCACAGTGCTCGATGTATTTGCGGTAAACCTCACCGCATTCTCCACACCGGAGCTTTCCTGTGAATGAATATTGGCGGTTCGCGCTGTTCGGCTGAATGCTTCGCCCCAGCTGTTCACAGCGTTCTTGTCGGCGTTTCTGCACCTGCTCGAACAGTTCTGTGCCAATCATCTGCGGGTAGAATTCATCCCCAAGGCATTTGACATTCTCCAGTATCTTGCCTATTGAGCCATGATTCCAGGAGGCTTTGTTGTTGGCGTTTGGAAAGCCCATTTCGGTAAGCCGCTTTGCAAGGGAAGAGGTGGAGGCTCCGGACAGATAGTCTGCAAATATCTTTTTTACAACAGCCGCCTTGGGTTCATCAAGCTGTATTTTACCATCCACCAGCTTATACCCGATGGGCATATGCCTTTGCATCATCCTCTACCGCCTCCTTCCTGTAGGATTCGGACAACTCCAGTCGGTTGATAAGCCGGAAGATGATTTGTCCATTTTTCTGTATGATGACCTTGTCTATCGCCTGTAAAAAAAAATCCTCACGGTATTCTTCAATAACATGAGGATTGTTTCTGATCAGCTCCAGTAGTTGCTCTGTTCCGGTGATCTCTTGGTCGAAACCGTTATTATCCAGAAGCTGGCTTCTTTTCTTTTTTATAGCGGCAAGCTCTATTGTCAGGGTATTTTGCCGCTCTATAAATACCGCAGGGTCTATATACCCCTTCGATACCAATCTACTGAGTATATGACCCTGCTCTGTAAGTTCCATGATTCTATTACTGCAGTCCCCGATTTCCTGCTCCTGCTGCTCGTCCATTCGAAGCTTTTTAAGTATATCCAGCAGGGGAGTGAGGATATCGGTATAATTGCTTACAAGCTTGTTCCACATCACACTGAAAGCCCACTGGACGTCATCCTCCCTAATTGCCTTTTGGCTGCATTTGGTGTTGTCCAAAATGTGCTGACGGCAGCACCATTGGATTTTCTCATAGGGCTTGCCGATGTAGATTTTCTGTCTTCGGAGCATACCGCCGCATTCGCCGCATAAGATTTTGCTGCTGAAAGCGTACCGGCTTCGGTATTTCTCCGAATCGTCCATCCCCATCTGCTTTCTGCGGTATTCGAAGATTTTCCTAATCGCCTCCACCTGTTCATGTGAGATAAGGGGTTCATGGTTGTCCTCAATCAGGTATTGAGGAAGCTGACCCTTGTTTCTCTGTCTCTTAAAGGGCAGCACCTGTGTGGTCATGGTTTTCTGATGAAGCAGATTTCCGGTGTAAATTGGATTTAACAACATTTCCTTTATCACACCGTCATGCCATTTCTCAGCCGAGCGTATCGTTGGGATTCCTTCCTCCGATAAATCCTTGGCGATTGCATATGTGCCCTTACCGTTTAAATATTCTCTGAATATGCGACGGACTACTGCGGCTTCTTCCTCCTGGATTAATAGCTCGCCATTTACATCCTTGGTATAGCCGTAAGCGGGAGTGCCAAGGATGAAGGTACCGTCTTGAAAGCGTTTAATCGCCGCCCATTTGTTGTTGGTTGATATGCTTTCGGATTCACCCTGAGCTAGCGAGCTTAAAATGGTCAGCATCAGCTCACTTTTCTCCGACAGGCTGTCGATATGCTCCTTTTCAAAATAGACGGAGACGCCAAACTCCTTCAATCTCCGAAGTGCCTGGATGCTGTCTACAGTGTTTCTGGCGAACCGGGTCAAGGATTTGGTTATGATCATATCAATCTTCCCGTCCTCGCAATCCTTCATCATCCTCAAGAATTCATCTCTTTTTTGCAGCTTCGTCCCGCTTCTTGCTTCATCGGCGTAGATTCCGGCAAACTGCCAGTTCTCTTGATTTTCAATTAAGGCAGTGTAATACTCCATCTGTGTGGTAAAAGAATTCTGCTGCTCACGAGAATCGGTACTTACCCGGCAATAGGCACACACCCGCTTTTTCGGCTGTAATTGCCGGACGACCTGTTGTCTAACAGGATCTATTCTTACTACTTTTTTTGCCATGCGTTTTCTCCTTTCTCCCATATTTGACCTCCTGTTAGCAACACACATTACCACACAAGCTTTGAGATAGCTAGTGTTTTTACACATATACTCCGGAAAGCTCCGGCGTGAAAGTTTGACGATTCAATTCGTCTATTTTTTTGTGCTCAGCAGGGGAGATAAGGCCGTTACGGAGCATTATATCCAGTAGTTTCACCGCCACCTTATATTTGACCTCATTGGCTGCTTGATTCTTTGACATATCTCTCACCCTCCGTTCACTGCAGAGAAAGGGAAGGACTTTGATAATCCAGCTGAATTAGGCCTTCCAACGGTGAATAAAGCTCGACACCCAGCTTATCCAGTCCTCTTAGAAACTCCAGTAATTTTGCCGTATCCCGCCCCAGGCGGTCAAGCTTTTTTATAAGCAATATATCCATTTTGCCATCTCCGGCGGCCTTCATGACCTCGGCGAGACCGGCGCAGTCACAATCCAGACTGCTCCCGATATCCTCAGATTCGCCAACGACCGCAAATTCCATCTGCTCGGCGTAATCCATGAGCTCCTTTTTCTGCCCTTTTAAGGCTCCGTGGGTATCCTCCGGCGCGTCGATCTGGCAGTAAATCCATGCGCGCAGCCGGCTTTCCTGGCTCCAGAAGGCTTGAACTTCTTCAACGCTCGCAATCGGGATGCTGACAGGCTCCTTTTCGCCCAGTTGCATGGGTACCAGCTCTTTTGTGATGTCCTGCAGAAGCTTCTGATCCGGGCAGCTGTTAATAAATTCGCCAAAGGTATTTAATATCAGCCTGTCCAGCGTATCCGTCAGAACAATTTTGTCCGCATGATCCTTTTTCAGCATGACAAAGCTGGCGATGTTGGACGGAGACTTCTCAAAGTAGTATTCCTGCCTCTCACCATCAAGCCCGTACACATATCCGACGACAAGATCCTTTTTTAGCAGTTCTGCTAACGCTTCCTTTTCCATATCGCTTTCCTCCTTGATATTTCGAATTTAATCTCAGAAGGATACGGCAGGACAGAAAAAGACCGCCCTGCCGCATAGTTTCCAAGATCAAAAATGATCTACTTGTTCTTCATTACGATTTGCGCTTCTATTCGACACTACTTCCCGAAGCGGAAAAGCCTTGCGGCTCAAAGGGCGGCAGCATAAACGGTTTGTGGTCGGCAAACCTCATAGGAATTTCACCTCTCCCAGGATCTCTGCGAGCCGCCCCCATTGCTTGAGTCTGTGGCTGGACGGAAGTAGCATTGTCACTGTCCATTTCATTGCGAAACAGTCCACCATAGACTGTTTTATGACCGGGCTTTGCCGCTCGTCACCTTCGATGCCATCGGTTCGACAGATGTCTGTCACCCATCTGCAGGCAGTCTTGGCGCGCCCGTCAATGTCGCTGCCGCTCATCGCGGCTGGACAGATCATGTATTTATGCTGCCGGATATAAAATTTTCAAGGAGCAAAAGAGAGAATAGAAAAACCCCCTCACTTACTTCCACGTTGAGTGAGGGGGCTGCACGGAAATTTTTTTACTTTTCCATAAGTTTTTTTAATTTGTAAAGGATTTTGACCTTTCGGTCATGGATGGTCATGTAGGGAATGCCTGTTTCCATCGATAACTGGCGCTCACTCTTGCTCTTGAAAAACAGTTCGGTGATCAACTCCTGTTCTTTCGAGGTAAGCCGCTTGAGGCAGGCCAGCATTTTCTCAATCATCACAGCTTTCACAACGGTATCATCCACGCATTCAGCATCGGCGGCAAACTGCCTGTTTTCCTCCAGAAGCCTTTCGTAGGAATCCTCTCGGCTAGGAAGGTATGTAACGGCTCCTTTGGCATAGTCAATCCTGTATCTCTCCACCTTCAGGTCATATTGCTGGTACTCCATCTTCCGGTCGCTTTTTTCAAGTGTCTCAATGATTTCATCGCTTAAATCGGGATGTTTTTCCCGATAATTCGTCTTTCTTTCAAATTTAGCCATAGGGCTTGTCCTCCATTTCGTGATTGTTGAAATCTGGAAATGAAGAACAAGGGGAGGGGAGCGACAATTGACACAAAACCTTTTTATACGACAAAAAACGCACACTTGGATGCAATCCAAATGCGCGTTTAAGAATTTACATATCCTATTTCCATGTTCTGACAGTTCTACTAGCTGGCCGCACTTGCCCCTTGACCAGAATGGGCTTTTTTTAATCGTTTAACATTAACTATGGTACATAAAATGATGTCCGCTTCATCACGCCCGGCTGCTATTCAATAGCAGCCTCTGAATTTTTGTCGCATACTGAATGAGCATAAAAACACCTTCCAAACTTGTAGGTTTGGAGGGGAAAATTATTAGGGCATAAGAAAGTCCCCGCCAAACTTACGTTTTTTTTGTTGGGCGGGTTACATTATTTTGCTTAAATATTTATTAATACCATGTCAATGTAAGTATTTCTCCACTAATACGCTCTAACAATTCGCATTTATATAGTTTCGTTGTATCGTTTCATCATTCAAATAGGAACTGTAAACTGTTGTTGGGGGTGAACTGATGGAACTTAGTAATATTGATAGGCTTGGTAGTATCCTTAAGACTGCCCGAAAAATCAAAGGACTTACACGGGAACAATTAGCTGAAATTATAAACATAACACCTCGCTATCTCATGTCAATTGAGAATGAAAATAAGAAACCGAGCTATGATGTCCTGTTCCGACTTGTCCGGGAACTGGGCATATCTGCTGATACAATCTTTTATCCCGAAAACCAACATCCTAATACTAAGGTAGAGCAACTCGTACGATCATTATATCTATGCGACGAACGGGATTTAAAGATCGCAACAGCAACCATACAAGCACTAATAGATAATAAATAATAAATGCCGTGTGAAAAATCGCAGATCTATAACATAAACAAAAATTCATTCCTTTGCATATTCTAAAAAATTTATTATCGTCTAACATAAAATCAAGACCAGCCGCAAAAATGGGCAGGTCTTGACGCATGAAATCTCACGGCAACCAGGCTGTCATAATGCTTAAAGCACCTTAGGGGCTGCTGAACAGGATGTTATTTTCTCAATAAGCTAACCTGATCAGCCCG
>VSSQ01000246.1_pt1 | contig 61867 bp, 57 predicted proteins | sample 4763081 | NCBI WGS metagenome assembly VSSQ01 (sample SAMN12137344, study PRJNA551015) | bioreactor metagenome | isolation source: SDC9 anaerobic chlorinated ethene degrading culture | place: USA: Knoxville, Tennesee | collected 2015-01-01
CCCATCGATAAATTTATTGTTTCGGGCGATTATTACCTGCGGGGCTATACCCGTTTTATGGCCAATTACAAGGTTACCTCTTTTCCGATGGTGCCGCTGGAAATAGGGAATACCCAAACCCGGACCGATTCATTACCTCTTACCAACAGCCGCCTCTCTTTTTACCCGGAAGGCGGACATCTGGTATCCGGAAAGTTACAGAATATGGTGTTCCGTATTACTGATCCGAAGGGAATGCCCCTCGAAAAAAAGGGTATTTTGGTAAGTGCTTCAGGGGATACTATTTTAAGCGGAATCAGCAGCGACCGAAACGGATACGGTTGTATAAGCTTTGTTCCTTCAGAGGGGAAAGAGTACCTGCTTTCGGTGAGAGGAGAGGATAAAGAGGAGCTGTTCAAGGTTCCGTTGTGTAATACTAATCCCGTATTACAGGTTAACCTGAACCGGCATCAGTTGCGGTATACGGTTCAAGCGCCTGCAAAACTGACAGAATCCTATCAGCTGGTGCTGATGTTCAGAGGGCAGGTTTGCCTGCAAAAAAAGATTTCGGGCGATGCTCTTTCGGGTATTATTGATGTGTCTGAATACGAACAGGGCCTTTTTGCTTTTGCTCTTATAGATGATGCCGGTAAGGTGGTTTCGGAACGTGTTATATTCAATCACGCAGGAGCCAGACCGGCCTTGCCCGACCATTCACCGCTTGCCGCAGCCCAGCTGTTGGTTACAACCGATTTAAAGTATCCGCTTATTGATGCAGCGTCTTGTTTTGAGAATCTGGATACCGATGCGGTATCCCAACTGGACAGGATGCTGATAGCCAATACCTGGGGGCGGTTTGACTGGGCTGATTTGTTGCAGCAACGGTTCGATTATCATTACATGCCTGAACAACTGCTTACTTTCCAGGGGAAGGTATTTACCGAGTTTAACAATAAACAGAAAGAGGGATCGGTTATTGCATTCAATCAGTTGAACGGATTTACCTACGATACCGAAATTAAGGATGGTACATTTGAGGTGGCGGTGGATGATTATGGCGTTGGTACCACATTCTTCATTCAGGCATACAATGCCAAGGGTAAGAGTCCGGCTCTGAAGGTGGAAGCAGACGAGTTTGAATTTCCGGTGGTCTATCCGCATGTGTTCGTATTTGCCGGTACCGATTTTACCGGAACAAGCTATGCGGTGGAGTCGGCTGCAACCTACAACAAGAAGCAGCGAATAGAGTCGAGGTATGATGACGATCAGAATAAGGTGTATCAGATTCCGGAGATTACCCTCTCGGCACGCAAAAAGATCAAACATGTAGAATCAAAGCCCTTTTACGGAGTGAATTTGATCACCAGGGAGACTATCGATAATCAGAACTTTACATCCGATATGATTTCATTGCTGGAAAGAATGATTGGGTTTAAGGTTACGAAAATTGGAAAGAGTGATGGAGGTATATGGAGGTACGGACTGCTGTCTACACGGGGGCAATCGAGGTTCGATCAAATAAGAAAAGATGCTAATGGGGAATCGTTAGAAACAGATGCGGATTTTTACGATAACTTAAAACCCGGCGAACTGATTGTGTTGGTGGATGGAGTGCGTACAAGTGTGGATTATGTGATACGGACGATGGACCCTAAACAGGTGGAATCTATCGAAAGACTTACTCCCGGCCAGACGCTCAAGTATGTGGCCAATGCCTTGGATGGGGCGCTGCTGATAAAGACCCGTGTATATCAGGAGGCCGAGTTTAAATCGAAAGGGGTGAAGCTGGAACCGCTTGGGTTAAGCAGGGGGTGTAGCTTATAGTGAATAAATAACAAGGGCAGTTCCAACGAACTGCCCTTGTTGTTTAGCGTACACTGGCAATGATATCCAATGCTTCGCGGCAATAGGCCGTAATGGTCTCCCATGATTTGGAGGCGATAACATCCGCCGGAAACAGGTTGGAACCCATACCGACGCAGGTCGCCCCTGCCTTCATCCACCCTGAAAGGTTTTCTTTGGTGGGTTCTACTCCTCCGGTAACCATCAGCAAAGACCAGGGCATAGGAGCTTTTACATTCTTAACAAACGAGGGTCCCCCCACGTTGCCTGCGGGGAATACCTTGCAAATGTCGCATCCTGCCTCCTGGGCAAAGCCGATCTCCGAAACCGATCCGCATCCCGGGGTGTAAGGTACCAGCCGGCGGTTGCATATTTTGGCGATTTCGGGATTAAACAGAGGGCCGACAACAAAATTGGCTCCCAGCTGAATGTACAGTGCAGCGGTTGCCGGATCAACAATAGATCCTACACCTACAATCATTTCCGGACATTCCTTTTGTGCAAATTTTACCAGTTCGCCAAATACCTCGTGGGCAAAGTCGCCCCGGTTGGTAAATTCGAACGCCCTCACGCCACCTTTGTAACAGGCTCTGAGCACCTCTTTGGCTACTTCAATGTCTTTATGATAAAATACAGGAACCATCCCTGTCTCGGTCATGGCTGTTATAACCTGTACTTTCGAAAATTTTGCCATATTATAATGTATACGTTTTTTGAATCTTTACTCTTTATGCGTATCGGGCGGTTAACGTGAAACGCGTCCCGAACCATCACCCTTCATCAGGTTTTCCACCTCTTCTACGGTAACCTGGTTGAAGTCTCCGTAAATGGTATGTTTCAGGCAGGAGGCAGCTACGGCAAAATGAAGCGCCTTCCGGCTGTCTTCCGGATAGGAGATCAGTCCGTAGATAAGGCCACCCATGAATGAGTCGCCGCCACCTACACGGTCCACGATATGTGTTATATTATAGGTAGGAGCCGTAAACAGTTCTTTGCCGTCGTACAGTACTCCGCTCCATGTATTGTGATTGGCATTGATAGATCCGCGCAGGGTGATGATCACCTTTTTGGCACGAGGGAAACGGGCCTGTAATTGTCGGCATACCGATTCAAATTCGGCAGCATCCACTTCTCCTTCCGTTTGGCTTGCATCAAATCCTTCGGGCTTGATACCGAATACCTTTTCCGCATCCTCTTCGTTACCCAGCAGCACGTCGCAACCCTCTACCAGCTGAGGCATTACTTCCGAAGCCGTTTTTCCATATTTCCATAAGTTTTTACGGTAGTTAAGGTCGCACGATACGGTAACTCCCATCTCGTTGGCTGTGCGGATAGCCTCCAGGCAGGCATCTGCTGCACCTTGCGACAAAGCCGGAGTGATTCCCGTCCAGTGAAACCAGCCTGCATCTTTCAGTACCTCTTTCCAGTTGATCATCCCCGGCTTTATATCTGCGATGGATGAGTGTGCCCGGTCGTATACCACCTTGCTGGCCCTGGCAACTGCTCCGGTTTCGAGGAAATAGATGCCGAGTCGTTCGCCACCGTAAACAATGGAAGAGGTGTCCACCCCGTATTTGCGTAAGTCCATAACACAGGCACGGGCAATATCGTTTTGGGGAAGGCGACTCACAAAAGAGGCCTCTATTCCATAATTTGCCAATGATACGGCAACGTTTGCTTCGCCGCCGCCAAATGTTGCTGTTAGCTGATTGCTCTGATTAAAGCGAAGGTAATCCGGGGTTGCCAAACGCAACATTATCTCGCCGAATGTCACAACTTTCTTTTTCATAATATGCTGATTTTAATCTTAATTCCTACTGATGCAAATGTAAAGCAATTAAATAGAGCGCTACTTTGTTATTATGGCTATTTACTGTATTATATTATCTTTATTTTCTATGTTATTTGGCAGAATACTGTATATTATACCGTTTTTTATGCGCGAAGATTAAAAAAATAGTGCATCTTTGCCTTTCAGAAAGTACGACCTAAATACAGCTGAAAGATATGAAACCTGCATTGAGACGTGTAACGCGGAACCCGGAGTTTTCTTTTAACGTTAGAAAAGATACCGGACCTAATTCACAGTATAACCTCTGGCATCATCATCCCGAGATTGAGTTCTTGCTGATTCGCGGAGGGAAAGGCATCGAAATTGTGGGAGATAATACCCGGGATATAACCGAGGGATGTCACATGATTATCACCGGACCATATCTTCCTCATGCGATATCTTACGAAAGAGCGGATGCCGGAAAGGAAGTTGAGGCGATTGTAGTTCATTTCTCGCCCGAGGTACTTGGTAATACGTTTCTGGCATTACCCGAGATGTCTCCAATCAAAGAGCTTTTTTCGCTTACCACCTATGGCTTGTCTGTGAAAGGAAATACCCTTGCTTCCATGGAGCAGGAGATGTATGCTTTGTTTGAAGCCGATTATGCCGACCGGTTGCTTATCTTATTGCGTATTCTGCAGCGTATAGCCCGTGAGAAAGAATACGACCTGATTGCCAGCAAAGGTTTTACCAACAACTTTTCTTTCAATGACAATTCCCGTATCAACAAGATCTATAATTTTACATTCAATAATTTTCAACGGGATATTTCCATATCGGATGTTGCCGACCAGTTGAACCTTTCCAAAGAATCTTTCTGCCGTTACTTCAAACAAAAAACGGGGAAGACCTATGTGCAGTTTCTAATGGAGGTACGTATCGGCTATGCATGTAAATTGTTGATGGAAAACGAAATGAATGTGGCGGAAGTATGCTATGCCTGCGGATATAATAATGCCTCAAACTTTCACCATCAGTTTAAAGAGTTTAAAGGTAAGACTCCGTTGCAGTATCAGAAGGACTATTTGCAGGCTGCTATGGTTAAATAAACCTCTTTTATATTTATAACAAAAGTATTTAACACTATTTAATTGTCTTTCTTGTTGTTTATTACGAAATACTCGTAGATTTGCGAAGTAATCGTAATAAACAAGGAGATATGGAAAAACTGACTGCACAGGAAGAGGAGGCAATGCTTGTACTTTGGCAAGCTGCTCCATGTTTTGTAAAGGATATCTTAGCTAAATATGACGACCCGAAACCGCCGTATACTACACTGGCATCGGTTGTGAAGAATCTGGAACGTAAGAAGTATGTAAAGGCTAAAAGGTATGGCAATACCTATGAGTACACTCCGCTTGTAAGCGAAGCCGAATATAAGCGTATGTTTATGAAAGGGGTGGTTCATAATTATTTTGAAAACTCGTATAAGGAGTTGGTCTCCTTTTTTGCCAAAGAGCAAAAGCTTTCGGCCGATGATCTGAAAGAGATTATCGATATGATTGAAAAAGGGAAAGAGTAACCATCTAATACATACAGCTATGAATCCCGATATGATTTATTTTATGAAGGTAAATGCCGCCATTTTGTTTTTCTATGCTTTTTACAGATTATTCTTTTACAATGATACTTTTTTCAGACTGCGTAGAACGACTTTGATGGGGCTGTTGTTGGTGGCTGTTGTCTATCCTTTGCCCGACTTTAGCGGTTGGATGAAGGAGATTAATACGGTAACGGAAGCGGCTACGGTTTATTCGACCATGCTTCCGGAGGTGATTGTAAGTGCCGGTAAAACAACGGCAGCTGCTCCCGAAGGCTGGTTGTTGCAGTCGGCTTTTCTCCTTTACCTGGCGGGAGTGTTAGTGCTTGGAATACGATTTGCAGTACAACTGGGAAGCATACTGATATTGTCTGTGCAATGTAAAACAGCCCGTATCAACGGAGTGTATGTTCATTTACTGAACCATCCGGCAGGACCATTCTCTTTCTTTCATCTGATTTTTATTCACCTGCCTTCTCATACGGAGCAGGAGGTGGATGAGATACTTACACACGAAATGACACATGTAAGGCAATGGCATTCGTTGGACGTAATCCTGAGTGAACTGTTGTGTACGTTGTTCTGGGTAAATCCGTTTGTCTGGCTTCTGAAAAGAGAGGTGCGCCAGAACCTGGAATACCTGGCAGATCAGACAGTTTTATTAAGCGGTCACGACCGTAAAAGCTACCAGTTTCATCTGTTGGGACTGGCTAATCAAAAGGCTGCAGCAAATTTATATAACAGTTTTAATGTATTACCCCTAAAAAACAGAATTCGTATGATGAATAAAAAACGTTCACATCAAATCGGAAGAACCAAGTATCTTCTGTTTGTTCCTTTAGCTGCTCTATTATTGATGGTAAATAATCTGGAAACGGTTGCACGCGTTGCTACGCTTCCATCTGATATCCAACCAACCGATTCGGTGATGCCTGAAGTGGTTGTGGTAGCTTATGCACCTACTGATGCACAACCGGCAGTTCCGGCTAATGATAATCAGAAAAAAACAGTACAAAAGAATGAGCCTAAAAAAATGAAAGATACTCCTCCCAGAGAGTATAATGGAGAGAAGGTGTATACTGAAGTTGATAAGATGCCCTCTTTCCCGGGAGGAGACGCAGCCCTGTTGCAATTTCTTGCAAGAAGTATTAAATATCCCGTAGAATCGCAAAGGGCGGGGAATCAGGGACGCGTTATAGCTTCGTTTACCGTTGATAAAGAAGGTAATATAGCACAACTTGAATTGGTTCGCGGTATTGAACCGCTGTTGGATGCCGAGGCTTTGCGTGTACTTTCCCTGATGCCGAAATGGACTCCCGGAGTTCGTAAAGGTAAAGCTGTAAATGTGAGATATACGGTTCCAATCACTTTCCGCCTGCAATAGATCGTTTAAGTATTTTTGATAAACTGGTATGACACAAGTATGCTGCGCAGTGCAGATACTTGTGTCATTTTTATGTTTATCTTTGATGAAATTAATACATATTATATATGGTACCTGAAATGCTTTCTTTTTTAAAAGAATTACAAAAAAACAACAACCGCGCATGGTTTCAGGAAAATAAAGGACGCTATGATGTGTTACGTCAGTTATTTGCCGACGATGTGCAAAGTCTTATCAACCGCATCGCCCTTTTTGATCCGGAGGTTGCCGGCCTGGAGGCGAAAGATTGTTTATTCCGTATCTATAGGGACATCCGTTTCTCTCCCAATAAGCTTCCCTATAAGAATCACTTTGCTGCATACATTGCCAGGGGTGGAAGATCCAGCGAAAGGGGAGGTTATTACATCCATATTGAACCCGGTAATTGCATGTTGTCGGGAGGTATCTGGTGTCCGCAGCCTAAATTATTGAAATTACTTCGTCAGGATATATACGATCATATGGATGAATTTGTAGCAATTCTGGAAGATCCATCCTTTAAGGCTTCTTTCCCTGAACTGGAAGGTGAAGTGCTGAAGCGGATGCCTGCCGGATTTCCTTCGGATATACCATATGGTGACATTTTGAAACATAAAGATTTCTGTGTGGCAAGTGTTAAACCCGATTCATTCTTCACCGAAAGTACCTGGCTGGAGGCTTCTGTTAGCGAATTTCAGAAGCTATTGCCTTTAAATCGCTTTTTGAATTATACGATAGATGAGTATTATGGAAAATTGTAAGTTTATAAATCTTCATTTTTACAGGGGTAATTAGCTTAAATTGTAAAATATAAGAATTATAGCTTTCAAATCGTAAGTTAAATGTTAAAATGAAGATATCTGATTTCTTGAAATATGTTAAATAGTAAAATTTAACTAACAAAATGTATGCTTTGTTTGTGTAAATCAACTTTTGTACGGATATTTGCATATCATTTTGTTAGTAATCTTATTAATGATAAATTTTATGAAAACAACGATTTTGAGAAAAAGCATCTTTGCTTTGGTAATTATGTTTGCTTGTGGTTTGTTTGCTTCGGCAGCTTCTCCTCGTAACTATTTGTATGATACGAAAGAGGTGAACGGCAAGATTGTCTCAAAAGTAGTATTCCTTAACGAGGAAGGCTTGCTCAATAAAGAGGTAAAATATGAATTCTCTTATAATGAGGCAGGCAAGGTTTCCGAAAAGAAAGCCTATAGATGGAATAAAGCCACGGGGGAGTGGGATCCCTATTATTTGATTTCATATCAGTATAATCAGGAAACCGGAGAAATCAATTCTGATTATGGAATGTGGGACAAAAAGAAAAAGGACTTTAGTTTTAATAAGCAACAGTTGGTTAGCCCGGCATCTGCTTATGATTTAATATTCTCTTAATGTTTACTTACACACACACACAACACAAAAAAAAGCTTTAAGGAAAATCCTTAAAGCTTTTTTTATGAGACAGAGAATCGCTCTGGTTTAAATCAGGTGCTCCAATTCGTCCAGGTTTTTGCCAATCTCATCATCAGACAGCTCATGGTTGCTCAGGTCGCCCGACAAAAACTGGTCGTACGCAGCCATATCAATTAATCCATGTCCGGATAGATTGAACAGTATCGTTTTCTGCTTTCCTTCTTCTTTACATACAAGCGCTTCGTTAATAGCTGCTGCAATAGCATGAGAAGATTCCGGCGCAGGAATAATCCCTTCCGTTTTAGCAAATAAAAGAGCTGCATTAAATGTATCAAGCTGTTTGATATCTACAGCCTCCATCAGGTTATCTTTTTTAAGCTGACTTACAATTGATCCTGCGCCATGGTAACGAAGTCCACCGGCATGAATGTTGGCAGGAGCAAAGTTGTGCCCCAATGTGTACATAGGAATCAGCGGTGTATAGCCTGCCTCGTCGCCAAAGTCGTATTGAAACTGTCCACGAGTTAGCTTCGGACAGGAAGCGGGTTCTGCCGCGATAATCCGGATGTCTTTCCCTTCGTTCAGCTTATGACGCAGGAATGGGAAGGAGATACCCGAAAAGTTTGAACCGCCACCGAAACATCCAATTACAATATCCGGATATTCGCCTGCCATTTCCATCTGTTTTTCGGCTTCAAGTCCGATTACTGTCTGGTGCAGCATAACATGATTCAAAACACTTCCAAGGGTATATTTGCAGTTGGGGGTCTGCATGGCAAGCTCGACCGCTTCTGAAATGGCGGTACCCAGACTGCCCTGATAGTTGGGATGTTTGGTGATGATATCCCGTCCGGCGCGTGTACTCATACTGGGTGAGGCGATAACCTCGGCACCGTAAGATTGCATGATAGAGCGACGGTAAGGTTTTTGGTGATAGCTTACCTTTACCATATATACTGCCAATTCCAGTCCGAAGGCCTTGGCTGCAAAAGATAAGGCTGCTCCCCACTGTCCGGCTCCGGTTTCGGTGGTGATATTGGTCACTCCCTGCTTTTTGCAGAAATATGCCTGAGCAATGGCCGAATTTAGTTTATGTGAACCAACCGGACTAACACTCTCGTTTTTGAAATAAATATGGGCGGGTGTGTCCAGCGCTTTTTCAAGGCCATAGGCCCGAACCAACGGGGTAGGGCGCCATATTTTGTACATGTCTCGTACCTCTTCGGGTATTTCAATCCATGCATCTGTCTGATTCATTTCCTGTCTGGCAAGCTCTTCCGCGAAAAGAGGATACAGATCCTCTGCGTCAAGGGGTGCTTTTGTTTTCGGATTTAAGATAGGAAGAGGTTTGTTCTTCATATCTGCGGCAATGTTATACCAGGCGGTTGGTATATCTTTTTCTTGTAATAAAAATTTTTTTGTACTCATTTTCCAATATATGATTTACTTTGTTAACTGTTTTGACTTGTTTACTTACAAGGTGGAAGCAAAGGAACAAATAATATTTCGTTAATCAAATCAGATAGGAAAAAATATATATCTTTGCACCCCGATTCAGGTAGTGAAACCAAGTTTTCCCAATTATAAATGAAACGATTTTTTATCCTTATTGCGGCTACTCTTTTGTGTGTATCCGTAAGCGCCCAAATGAAGGATTTTAGCTATAAATTCTATGGTCGCGTTCGTACTGATGTGTTTTATAATAGCAGACATAATGTAGAATCGGTAGAAGGTGCATTTTTTATGTACCCGAAGGATGTTCAGCTTGACGCCAATGGCGAAGACTTAAACGCAGTTTCGAATTCAGGTGATTTTATTTTTTGTACGCGTTTAGGGTTGGATATTACCGGACCCATGTTGTTTAATGCCAAGACCACTGCCAAGATTGAAACCGACTTTGGAGGCTTCTCTACTTCCGTTCTGGGTAATTTTACTACGCTGCGTATAAGACATGCTTATGTGAACCTGGACTGGGGACGCTCTTCTCTGCTGGTGGGGCAGACCTGGCATCCATTGTTCGGTGAGGTTTTGCCATCTATTGTGAATCTGAACACAGGATGTCCGTTCCAGCCCTTTAGCCGTAGTCCGCAGTTGCAGTATAATTATAAATTCAGCCGATTCAATATAAAGGCAGCCGCTGTCTTCCAGAATCAATACAGATCGTCCGGACCTTTGGGATCTAAGATGTTGGAATACTCCAGAGATGCCGTGATGCCGGAAATGTTTGCCGGAATAGATTATCGTAAAGAGGGTTTTATAGTGGGTGTGGGTGCAGATGTGCTTACCCTTACTCCGCGTACCCAATCTACCAAAGGGGAGCTGACTTATAAAGTTTCTGAACGGAATGTTTCAGCGTCTCTTCTGGCTTTTGCAAGCTATAGCAGCGAATGGTGGAAGCTGAATGCGAAGACTATCTACGGACAGAACAACGTGCATACTTTGTCGTTGGGAGGATACGGGGTTACTTCCATAGATCCGGTGACCGGAGCATACGATTATGTGAATTTTAATCATAGTACCAGCTGGGTGAATGTGGTATATGGTAAGAAGTGGCAGGTGGGCTTGTTCGGCGGGTTTACAAAAAACCTGGGCACCAATAAGCCATTGGTTTCAAGTTCTATGACCTATGGTATGGGTATGGATATCGACAAATTATATAATATGAGTGTGCAGACCGATTATAATATAAAGAATTTTACGATTGGGGTCGAATATTCCTATTCGGTTGCCGATTACGGAACGATTCAGACTGCTACAGGTAAGGTGACCAATACGCATGCTGCCGACAATCATCGTATAGCTGCATTGTGCAACTATTCCTTTTAAAGAGATGAATTAAATATAAAAAAGGGGGATGTTCAGTTTGTTGAACATCCCCCTTTTTTATATCTGTTTAGTGCCGGAACTATAGTAATGAAAGCGTTTTTTCGAGGGTCATACCTCTCGATCCCTTGATGAGGATATGGTATCCTTCCAATGGTTTTTTAGTAAGTTCGCTCATAAGCTCTTCAATATTCAGAAAATGCATGAAGCTGGTGCCGGTCGACGAAAAATGTTCGCCGCAAAGATATACCTTATTGAATCCGGCCTGTTCAATTTGTTTTACAATTTCGGCATGCAGTGCGTCGCTTGTTTCACCCAACTCACGCATATCGCCCAGAATGACTGCCTTAGGGGTATCAACCTGCATGGCTGCAAAGTTGTCGATAGCTGCCTTCATGCTGCTTGGATTGGCATTATAGGCATCGATGATAAGCTTGTTATGTTCGGTCTCTTTAAATTGAGAGCGGTTGTTGTTGGGTTCGTAGGATGCAATGGCTCGGCTGATCCGCTCGGCAGGAATCTTAAAATACCGGCCGATAGCTACGGCCACCAGCACGTTATCGAGGTTGTAGCTGCCAATCAGATGAGTTTCCACGGTATGAATTTTCCCTTGTTGCTTCCAGTCGAAGATTAAAAACGGACTGCAGGATGCCACTTTGCCAGAAGCAAAAGAGCTTTCGTCTGTGCCGTAGCTAATTTGTTCAATTCCTTTGGCGATGGGTTGAAGGTATTCGTTTTCTTTTTTAATGAAAATTTTCCCTTTGGTCTGGCGTATATAATCATATAATTCGCCCTTGGTCTTTATTACTCCTTCGAAGGATCCGAATCCTTCCAGATGTGCTTGTCCCACGTTGGTGATTATGCCGTAGTTTGGGGCTGCGATTTCTGCAAGTTCTTTGATATCGCCCGGATGACTTGCTCCCATTTCTATGATGGCCATTTCATGCTGGTGATTTAGTCTTAGAAGAGTAAGCGGAACACCAATATGATTGTTCAGGTTTCCTTCGGTGTACAACAGGTTGTATTTGGTTGATAACACAGCAGCCAGTAATTCTTTGGTAGTTGTCTTGCCATTGCTTCCTGTTATTCCTATAACCGGAGTTCCCAAAGCTTTCCGATGTCTGTGTGCCAGTTGCTGAAGCGTTTTGAGCACGTTATCCACAAGGATGGTTCTGTCTCCGGTGATATAGCCAGGATTGTCTATTACCGCATATGCGCATCCGGAGTCAAGAGCCTTGGATGCATACTGGTTGCCATCAAAGTTTTCACCTTTGAGAGCAAAGAAAATTGAACCAAACGGACAGTTTCTACTGTCGGTTGTCACTTTAGGATTGTGCAGGTATAATTCGTACAATTCAGAAATAGTCATAGCCTTACCTCATTAACAGATTATCGCGATGCAAAAGTAAGCATATTATATTATTTCCTTACATTTGTAGAAAATTGTTTGAAACTTCAGGGAGAATAAATGTATGACCGCTACTAAAACATTAAATATTAGAGGAACTCTTCTCGAACTAAAAGAGCCCCTGGTGATGGGGATATTAAATATTACTCCAGATTCGTTTTATTCGGGCAGCCGTAAACAGACTGAAAAAGAGATAACAGAACGCATTGAAACCATTCTTGCAGAAGGTGGAAGAATGATTGATCTGGGTGGTTATTCCTCCCGTCCGGATGCAAAGGAGGTTAGCCCGGATGAAGAGATGAATCGTCTGTCGTTGGCTCTGGATATCATTTTGCGTCATTACCCGGATGTAATAACGTCTGTAGATACTTTCAGGGCCGGAATAGCAAGAGCTTGCGTTGAAAAATACGGAGTGGCTATCATTAATGATATATCGGGAGGAGAGTTGGATCCGGAAATGTTTTCTACTGCTGCCGATCTGCAGGTGCCCTATATATTAATGCATATGCGTGGTACGCCGCAAACCATGCAGCAAAAAGTGGATTATGCCGATTTTATGGGAGAGGTCATGTTGTATTTTTCTGACAAAATACGGCAATTAAATGAACTGGGAGTAAATGATGTTATTCTGGATCCCGGTTTCGGTTTTAGTAAAACCCTTGATCAGAATTACGAACTGATGGCCCGGATGAATGAATTCAGACTTTTTGATATGCCATTGCTGGTAGGTATCTCCAGAAAGAGTATGATCTACAGATTGCTTGATACAGATCCTTCTGAAAGTTTGAACGGCACAACGGTGTTGAATACGTTTGCATTACAGCATGGAGCTGATATCTTAAGGGTGCATGATGTTAAGCAGGCGGTTGAGGCGATTCGAATAATTGATAAACTTTCTAATATACAGTAATCGTATGTGGATGAATTTTGGCATAAAGGATCTCATTGATGTCTTACTGGTAGCCTTTTTCCTTTACCAGACCTACAAATTGATGAAGTCGTCCGGAACGTTAGGTATATTTAGTGGGGTGGTTTCATTTGTGGTAGTCTGGATTCTGATGTCTCAGATTCTTGAAATGCGTTTGATGGGCGCTATCCTGGATAAATTTATCAGCGTAGGTTTTGTTGTTTTAATCGTATTGTTTCAGGATGAGATCCGTCGCTTTCTGCTTGCATTGGGTTCTCACAAAGGCTGGAAGTTTCTGGCGAAGCTTTTTTCTACCCGTGAGGATGCCGGCGAAAAAGAGGGAAAGTACATTGCGCCGGTTGTTCTGTCTTGTATGAATATGGCAAGGAAAAAAACGGGAGCCCTTATTGTGGTCGAAAGAGATATGGATTTGGCTCTATATGAACATACTGGAGAAATGTTTAATGCCGATGTGAATGCCCGATTGATAGAGAATATATTTTTTAAGAATAGTCCTCTTCATGATGGCGCGATGATAATTTCGGATAATAAAATAAGGGCTGCCGGTTGTATTCTTCCGGTTGCTCAGAATGCCAATATTCCGAAAGAATTGGGGCTTAGGCATCGCTCGGGATTGGGAATGTCTATGGAAACTGATGCGATGGTGATTATTGTATCAGAAGAGCGCGGACGTATCTCCGTTGCACACTTAGGCAATCTTTGTGTAAATGTGTCAGCCGAAGAGCTCCAACAGATACTTTCCGGCGAACGGGAGGTGACAAACTTCTGTTAATGTTTGTGAAAGTGCCAAGTTGAGGTGTAAATATCTTGCTTATTTTGTAAACTCTATATTGCATTTTGCCTAATTTTGTAGCCGAAAACAGATAATTATCTTAAAATATATAAATATCTTCCGCTATGGACTTATTGCAAGACATTATTACACGCGCTAAAGCTAACAAACAACGTATTGTTCTTCCTGAAGGTACCGAAGAAAGAACGCTTCGTGCTGCCGACAAACTATTGGCAGACGGTGTGGCTTCTATTATTTTGATTGGAAATAAGACGGAAATCAGTCAATTGGCTGCTTCTTATGGATTGAAGAATATTGATCTTGCTACGATTGTAGATCCCCTGAATCATGAAAAGAAGGAGGCTTATGCCGATTTGCTTTTTCAGTTGAGACAAAAGAAGGGAATGACTCCCGAAAAGGCCGCTGTTTTAGTAGAGAATCCATTGTATCTGGGTTGTCTGATGATTAAAGCAGGAGATGCGGATGGAGAAATTGCCGGAGCTCAAAATACAACAGGGGACGTGTTGAGACCTGCTTTGCAGATTGTAAAGACTGCTCCGGGTATTAGCTGTGTTTCAGGAGCTTTCCTGATGTTTTTGAAAGATAAGTCCTATGGCGACAATGGTCTTTTGGTATTTGCAGATTGTGCTGTAATGCCTAACCCAACTGCTGCCGAACTTGCACAGATTGCTGTGTCAACTGCACAGACAACCCGTGACATCGTTGGGGCGGATCCTAAAGTGGCAATGCTAAGTTTCTCAACGAAAGGAAGCGCATCTCACGAGATGGTTGATAAAGTTGTGGAAGCAACCCGCCTTGCAAAAGAGATGGCTCCCGATTTGAAAATTGACGGTGAGTTGCAGGCTGATGCAGCTATTGTGGATGTTGTTGCTGCTCAAAAAGCACCGGGAAGCGAGATTGCCGGCAAAGCCAACGTATTGGTTTTCCCTACGCTTGAAGTGGGAAATATTGCTTATAAGCTGGTTCAGCGTCTGGCTGGCGCACAGGCAGTGGGACCTATCCTCCAGGGAATTGCAGCCCCGGTAAACGACCTTAGCAGAGGTTGTTCTGTTGATGATATATATAAAATGGTTGCTATTGCTGCCAATCAGGCAATCGGGTTAAAAGCATCAGCGAAATAAGAAACTGAATAACAAAAATAAAGATCATGATAATTTTAGTATTGAATTGCGGTAGCTCATCGGTAAAATACAAACTGTTTGATATGTCCAAACAGGAGGTGATGGCTCAGGGTGGTGTGGAAAAGCTTGGCTTACCCGGATCATTTCTGAAATTTACTTTGCCTAGCGGCGAAAAGGTAGTTTTAGAAAAAGAGTTGCCGGAGCATAATGTGGCAATCCAGTTTATTTTGAGTACACTTACAGACAATAAATATGGATGTCTCAAATCATTGAATGAAATCGATGCCGTTGGTCACCGTGTAGTTCATGGGGGCGAAAAGTTCAGCAGCAGTGTACGTATCACCAATGAGGTGATCGGTAAAGTTGTTGAATGTATTGATTTGGCTCCATTACATAACCCGCCCAACTTGAAAGGTATTCGTGCCATGGACGCAATTATACCGGGTATTCCTCAGGTAGCTGTTTTTGATACGGCTTTCCACCAGACTATGCCAGATTATGCTTATATGTATGGTTTACCTTATTCTCTTTACAAGAAGTACGGTATCCGTCGTTACGGTTTCCATGGAACCAGTCACCGTTTTGTTTCTCAGCGTGCATGTGATATACTTGGTGTTCCTTATGAAAAACAGCGTATTATCACTGCTCACATCGGTAACGGGGGTTCAATTACGGCCATTAAAGATGGAAAGAGTATTGATACAACTATGGGACTTACTCCGGTTGAAGGCCTGTTGATGGGTACTCGTTGTGGTGATGTGGACGCTGGTGCTTTGTCTTTCATCATGGATAAAGAGGGGCTGAACGCTGCCGGATTGTCTGATCTGATTAACAAACAGAGTGGTGTGATGGGACTTTCAAGCATTTCGTCTGATATGCGTGAGATTGAAGCTGCGATTGAAGATGGCGACAAGAAGGCTATTTTGACCATGAATGTATACAATTACCGCATCAAGAAGTATATCGGTGCCTATGCAGCCGCTTTGGGTGGTTTGGATCTCCTTATATTTACAGGCGGTGTAGGTGAAAACCAATGGTCTACACGTACGGCTGTTTGTCGCGAGATGGAATTCATGGGCATCAAACTTGATGAAGCTAAGAACGACCATATGCGTGGAAAAGAGATGGTTATCAGTACGCCCGACAGTAAAGTGACCGTAATGGTTGTTCCAACTGATGAGGAGCTGACTATTGCAAAAGATACACTTGAAATACTAAGCAAAGAGTAGTACTTATTTATTATAAAAAAGAGGGTGATCACATTTGAGATTCACCCTCTTTTTGTTTATATTATGCTGATTAGTCCCTTGATAATCAGATTTTATTACCTTTCAGCAATTCTTTTGGGTTTAATATTTAGCCTTATCCTTCAAACTGATCCAGGAACAATGTTGTTCCATCCCATTCTATATACGAGAAAAACTGCATCCAGTCGCCTCCGATCAACATACGGGAGGTATGGGTGAGTTGCAGGTCAAGCATAACATGCCGGTGACCGAAAATGAAGAAGTTTATGTCCGGATGCGTCTGTAAATACTCCTTCGAAAAGGCTACCAGGTACTCCGAAGCCTCTCCCTCGTATTTGTCTACTCTGTCAAGACCGCTTTTTCGGCTGCTAAGGGACCATCCCATCGCAAATCCAAAACTCCATCTCGGGTGAATACCTGCATATAACCACTGACAGAATTTGTTTCTGAACAGGCTCCTGATAAAACGGAAAGCCAGGCTTCGGTTGTCCACCTCGTCTCCGTGTGCAAGGAAAAAGCGTTTCCCCAGCAGGTCGACCGTTATCGGCTCCCGGTGTATAATGGCACCGATCTCCTTTTCAAGGTAATCAAACATCCAGATGTCGTGGTTGCCAATAAAGAAATGTATCTCGATTCCTCTGTCTGAAAGTTCGGCCAGCTTGCCAAGGAAGCGGACGTGTCCTTTAGGTACGACATATTTATATTCATACCAATAGTCGAACATATCTCCCAGCAGATAAAGTGCAGCTGCATCCTCTTTGATGCTATCCAGCCACCTGACAAGCTTGTTCTCTATCGCCCGGGGATCTCTATGAAAACGGGCGCCCAGATGAGCATCCGAGATAAAGTATATTTTATTGCCTTTTCCCATTTATGAACGCTTAGAGGAATCCCAGTTCAAGTTTAGCCTCTTCAGACATCATATCCCTATGCCATTCGGGCTCAAAAACCAGGTTTATATCAACGCTTTTAACACCATCTACACTCTCAACCTTCATTCGTACATCCTCAACGATGAAATCTACCGCCGGACAGTTGGGGGCTGTGAGGGTCATGTCAATGCGAACGTTCTTTTCTTCATCGACATCTACTTTATATATTAATCCCAGGTCATATACATTCACAGGGATTTCAGGATCATATACTGTTTTAAGCATCGCTACGATAGCTTCTTCAGTTTGCAGAAATTCGTTATTCATAATGCTACTTTTTTATTAGTGCAAATATACATTAATTCTTCAAATTCTCTCATCAGTCGGAATCAATCGCCCTTCATCAGCATAGCTATAATAACTTCCGTCGCATACAATTATATGGTCAAGAAGTGAGAGATCCATCAGTTTGGCAGATCTATATAGTTTGTGTGTCAGACGGTCGTCACTCTGACTGGGATGATAGTTGCCCGAGGGGTGGTTGTGACAAAGAATTATACCCGATGCCAGATTGCTAATGGCCGCTTTTAGCATTAATTGGATATCAGCTGTTGTCTCGCCTGTCCCTCCCTGGCTTATTTTTACTTTAACAATTACTTTGGCTGAACGGTTCATGAGTGCAATCCATAATTCTTCGTGCGGAAGATCGCAAAGATGCGGATGAAACAGCTGATAAGCATCATTACTACATCTGATTACCGATCTCTGTAGTATTTCGCTCACATTTCTGCGTTTCCCCAATTCCATGGCTGCGCAGATAGTTACGGCCTTGGCCTGGCCAACTCCTTTGAATTCGCGCACCAGATCATTGACGGATAGTTTGGCAAGTGAGTTTAGATTGTTATCTGCATGTAACAGGATGCGTTGGGCTAACTGGACGGCACTTTCATTACTGTTCCCAGATCCGATCAGAATGGCAAGAAGTTCGGCATCTGTAAGAGATGATACTCCTTTCTGGAGCATTTTTTCACGTGGCCGGTCTTCGGTAGCCCACGATTTTATTGGAAGGTTGTTGGTTTTTTCAGACATAGTTGATGGTTTTGTAAAAAAAGAAAAGCATAGATGTAATTACACATCTATGCTTTAGTAATATTAGTTTATTCCTTAGCGAACACGACCGAGGTATGAACCGTCGCGTGTGTCGATTTCAATAAATTCACCTTCTGTGATAAACAAAGGAACACGAACTTCTGCACCTGTTTCCACAGTAGCAGGTTTCAATGTGTTGGTTGCAGTGTCTCCTTTAATTCCGGGTTCGGTGTACGTAACCTGAAGTGTTACCTTTACCGGAAGCTCGCAGGTAAGAACTGTTTCAGTGGCAGCGTGAACCATTGCTTCTACGGTGTCTCCCTCTTTCAGGAACTGAACACCATCGATTGTTTCTCCAGGAATGGAGATTTGTTCGAATGTTTCAGGGTGCATAAAATTGTAACCCATTTCGTCCTTGTAAAGGAACTGATAAGGGCGACGCTCGATACGAACCTCTTCAACCTTAACTCCTGAATTCCATGTTTTATCTAAAATGCGACCTGTTGTAACATTTTTTAGTTTGGTTCTTACGAAAGCGGGACCTTTACCTGGTTTTACATGTAAGAATTCAACGATGAAATAGTATGTTCCATCAATATCAAGGCACATGCCATTTCTGAAATCTGCTGTAGTAGCCATAAATATTTTATATAATTAGTTTAATAGTTTATCGAACAGACCGCAAAAGTAGAATTTTTCATTCAATAAAGCAATATTTGTATTCCTTTTCTGAATAAAATAGGTTGCAAATCAATAAAGTAGGGTATCAAAAGAGGGTTAGGAAAGCTTGTACCAGAGGTACGAGAATGGCTGTCATGATTCCCATAATACCAATTGCCAATCCGCTGATTGCTCCTTCTATGGCTCCAATCTGTATAGCTACGGATGTTCCGATGCCGTGAGCAGAGGCTCCAAGGGCTAATCCCTTGGCAATCCGGTTTTCGACACCTAATTTTTTTAGGATGAAAGGACCGGCCATACTACCGAATATTCCAACGGCTACAACTATCACTGCTGTAAGCGATGGGATTCCGCCGGTTTTTTCTGCTATTTCAATGGCGATTGGCGTTGTGACAGATTTAGGCTGGATGGATGCAATCAGGATGTCGCTGGCTCCCATTGCCTTACATATAAGGATGACGCTGATTATCCCTGTCAGCGACCCAACAAATAGGGAGGTAAGGATAGATACAACATTTCCCTTCAGATTTTTCATCTGTTCATAAAGGACATAACCTAAAGCTACAACAGTAGGCCCGAGCATGAAATTAATGATCCGGCTTCCCTCCCGAAAGGTCTCATAAGAGATGCCTGTAATTTGCAAAACCCCGATTATCACCAAAATAGATGTTAGGAGCGGATGAAGCAGACCTATTTTTGTCTTTCTGTAAAGTATTGTCGATGCAACATAGGTTCCAATTACCAGCGTAAGAATAAAAACTTCCGATTCGAGCAGGTTATTCATCTTCTTTTATCTCCTTTCCCATTTTTTGTTGAACAATTCCTACCGTTGCAATAACAAGAACAGTACTTACAACGCATGCCGTTACGATGACAACCCAGTATTCGGAGATGATGCCCAACGCATTCATCAAACCCACTCCGGCGGGGAGGAAAAATATACCCATGTTCTGGGTGAGAAATGTAGATATCTTTTTTACTTTAAGCGGTTTCACCCACCCGGCTACAAGAGCGAGGAAGAGTAATATCATGCCGATAACGCTGCCTGGAATAAAACCTCCAAGGAAATGACTGACAAATTCCCCGGCAAAGAAAAAGAAGAGAATATAAAAAACTTCTATAAGCATAAGCCTCTTTATTAAGTCGTTGCAAATATAACAATATTAAATCAATTTATGTTGTAAAACATGTTTATAGGCGCTAATAATTGTTTATTGTTCACTAGAGGAAGAAAAAACAAAACGCTGATTTTATATTTATTTAATGAATTTTAATACACCAGCAGCCTATATAGCAATAAAAAGGCATATTTTTTTTGCAAACAGGCTGATAATTTGTATATTTGCAAGCGATAAAGAGAAGATGAGGAGGGGGCGGGTAGCCCCCTTCTTTTGTTCTTAACCATATGTATATGATAGAAAAAAGTAAGATTACCCAGTTAGCGGAAGATTATCTGGCTTCCTCAGCCAATTACCTGGTTGATGTTGTGATTAAACCAGGAAACTTGATTGTCGTCGAGATTGATAATGACGATGCAGTGTGTATAGATGATTGTGTGGCTTTGAGCCGTTATCTGGAAGACAATCTGGACCGTGAAGCCGAAGACTTCGAACTGGAGGTTGGTTCAGCAGGCGTAACTTCTCCTTTTAAAGTTCTTCGTCAGTATCTTAAGAATGTGGGGAACGAGGTAGAAGTCTTGTTGAAAAACGGGATAAAACTTACCGGTTTGCTAAAATCGGCTCATGAGAAAGGTATCGTTATTTCCATTGAAAAACAGGTGAAGCCGGAAGGCGCAAAACGGAAAGTTACTGTTCAGGAAGATGTGATTTATACTTTTGATGAAATAAAAAATACAAAATACTTAATACGATTCAAGTAAAATAAGATTATGGCCAAGAAAGAGGAAACAATCAGCATGATTGATACATTAGCAGAATTCAAGGATTTAAAAAATATCGATAAAGACACCATGATCAGCGTTTTGGAGGATTCTTTCCGGAACGTGATTGCAAAGATGTTCGGAACGGACGAAAACTTTGACGTTATTATCAATCCTGAGAAAGGCGACTTTGAAATCTGGAGAAACCGGACGGTTGTGGCTGATAATGAGTTGGAAAACCCAACGTTGCAGATTACACAGACAGAGGCCCGGAAAATTGATGCCGACTGTGAAGTTGGAGAAGAGGTTACTGATGAGGTACACTTCGCCGATTTCGGTCGCAGAGCTATTTTGAATCTTCGTCAAACGCTGGCATCTAAGATTCTTGAATTACAGAAAGATAGTTTGTTTGCAAAATATAAAGATAAAATCGGTCAGATTGTATCTGCAGATGTATATCAGGTTTGGAAAAAAGAAATTTTACTGCTTGATGACGACGGTAATGAATTGTTGTTGCCTAAGACAGAACAGATTCCTTCCGACTTTTATCGTAAAGGAGAGACAGTACGTGCTGTAGTGTTACGGGTTGATAATTTAAACAACAATCCTAAAATTATTCTTTCGAGAACAGCTCCTGTTTTTCTGGAAAGATTGTTTGAATTGGAAGTGCCTGAAATAAACGACGGACTTATCACAATAAAGAGAATTGCCCGCATACCGGGAGAAAGAGCAAAAGTGGCTGTAGAGTCTTATGATGACCGTATCGACCCTGTTGGTGCCTGTGTAGGGATGAAGGGGTCGCGTATTCATGGAATTGTACGCGAGCTTCGCAATGAGAATATTGATGTGATAAACTTTACGTCTAACGTGTCCTTGTTTATTCAACGTGCACTGAGTCCTGCTAAAATATCTTCAATCCGAGTAAGCGAGGATGATAAGAAAGCGGAAGTTTACCTTCGTCCGGAAGAGGTTTCATTGGCCATTGGTAAAGGTGGTCTGAATATCAAGCTGGCATGTATGCTTACAGAATACACAATTGATGTGTTCCGCGACATAGAGGGTGCAGATGAGGAAGATATTTACCTGGATGAGTTCTCTGATGAAATCGATAGCTGGATTATCGATGCACTTAAGAACATTGGTTGCTATACTGCCAAGAACGTGTTGGCTATGAGCCGTGCAGAATTGATCGAACGTGCGGATTTGGAAGAAACAACAGTAGATGAGATACTGGCGGTTCTGTCTGCAGAGTTTGAAGATCAGGATAATGAATAAATAAGTATTACGACAAAGTTAGATATGCCTATAAAATTAATAAATGTAACGAGAGATTTAAATGTGGGAATCACCTCCGTGGTGGAATTCTTACATAAGAAAGGTCATCATGTTGAGAGTAATCCCAACACGAAGATCAGTGATGAACAGTATGCTTTGCTCGTAAATGAGTTTGGAAAAGGATTACATGACGGGAAAGACCGCGATCGGTCATCTTCAGACCGTTTTCAAAAAGAAAAACGCAAAGAGGTGATTGAAGAGGTTGGTTCAGCCAAACCAGAAAAATCTTATGAGATTAAGACTGAAATACCTGAAGAATACAAACCCCGTATTGTAACTAAAGGCAAAATCAACCTGGACGAGCCCTTTAAAAAACAGGAACCTCCTGTTGTTAAAGAAGCTCCGGTTATTAAAAAAGAAGAGAAACCTGTCAGACACGAGGTTGCTCCGGAAGTTAAAGTGCAATCAGAGCCTGTTGCTGAAACTACGCCTGTTAAAACTCATTCACCTAAAGAGGAAAGAGTTGTGTCTGAACCAGTGCAAAAAGAGATAGTAGTGGATAAAGTAATAGTCGAAGATAAACAACCGATGCTTAAAGAAACTCCAAAAGATAATCGACCTGAAAAAATAGAAGATAAACCTGTTGAGACAACTTCTGCTGAGACAGAAAACGAATCAGAAGAGGTTTACCGTATTAATACGACCAAGTTTGAGTCGAATATAAAGGTCACCGGAAAGATTGACCTAAATGCACTCAATCAGTCAACTCGTCCCAAAAAGAAGACGAAGGAGGAAAAGAGAAAAGAACGCGACGACAAGCGCTTCCCTGAACGGAAGCCAGTAGTAACACACAAAGGACCAAAGGATGCTTCTTCTCCAAGACCAGCGGCTCCGGTTAAAGTGGGCGATGCTCCTAGACCTGGTGCTCCCGTAAAGGCCGGATCTGGACCTGTAAAACCAGGCGATGATGCAGAAAAGAAGAAACGTAAACGTATCAAGAAAGAACGTGTGGATGTAGCTTCTACTCCCGGTTCAAATAATTTTGCACGTCCCACCTTGCGAAGTGATCAGAAGCCGCGTCTTAAAAAACCGGTAAAGGCCGAAGTAAGCGAAGAGGATGTTCAGAAACAGATAAAGGAAACTTTAGCACGTCTTACCAGTAAAGGAAAAACCAATACGAAGGGTGCAAAATATCGCCGTGATAAGCGTGATGCGGCATCTCGTCGCGAGCACGAACTGCTGGAACAGGAAGAACGCGAAAGCATGGTATTGAAGCTTACGGAGTTTGTAACTGCAAACGACCTGGCCAACATGATGGATGTTCCTGTTACCAAAGTTATCGGTACTTGTATGAGTATCGGTATCATGGTTTCAATCAACCAACGTCTGGATGCTGAAACAATTAATATTGTTGCAGAAGAATTTGGTTTCAAGACGGAATATGTAAGTGCAGAAGTTGTTGAAGCAATCAATGCCGACGAAGAAGATAATGAAGAAGATATGGTAACCCGTCCACCAATCGTAACTGTGATGGGACACGTTGACCATGGTAAAACCTCGTTGTTGGATAATATCCGTAATGCCAATGTAATTGCCGGTGAAGCCGGAGGTATTACACAGCACATCGGTGCTTATAATGTGAAATTAAAGAGCGGCCGACGAATCACATTCCTGGATACTCCTGGTCACGAGGCATTTACAGCCATGCGTGCACGTGGAGCAAAGGTTACCGATATCGCAATTATCATTGTTGCGGCAGACGATAATGTGATGCCTCAGACAGTTGAAGCGATTAATCACGCTGCAGCGGCCGGCGTACCTATGGTATTTGCTATTAATAAAATAGATAAGCCAAGTGCAAATCCTGAGAAGATCAAGGAAGAGCTGGCTAAAATGAATTACCTGGTTGAAGATTGGGGTGGAAAATACCAGTCGCAGGAAATCTCGGCAAAGAAAGGACTCGGAGTGGAAGAGCTTCTTGAGAAAGTCTTACTGGAAGCTGATATGCTGGATCTGAAAGCCAATCCAAAGAAACGTGCGGTAGGTTCTATTATCGAATCATCCTTGGATAAAGGTCGTGGCTATGTTTCAACCGTATTGGTAGAATCAGGTACACTACGCATGGGTGACATCGTATTGGCTGGTACCCATCACGGAAAAATCAAAGCAATGTTCAACGAACGTAATGTTCGCATTGAGGAAGCTAAACCTTCAGAACCTGTATTGATTCTTGGATTGAATGGTGCTCCTCAGGCAGGAGACACGTTCAACGTACTTGAAACAGAACAGGAAGCCCGCGAGATTGCAACCAGAAGAGAGCAGTTGCAGCGAGAACTTGGTCTGCGTACCCAGAAAATGCTTACTTTGGATGATATCGGCCGTCGTATTGCCGTTGGAAACTTCCAGGAACTGAATGTAATTGTGAAGGGCGACGTGGATGGTTCGGTTGAGGCATTGGCCGATTCGCTGATCCGTCTTTCTACTCCTGAAATTCAGGTTAATGTGATACACAAGGCTGTAGGTCAGATTTCAGAGTCGGATGTTGTTTTAGCAGCTGCTTCAAACGCCATCATTATCGGATTCCAGGTTCGTCCGGCTGTTGCCGCCCGTCGCCAGGCTGATAAAGAAGGTGTCGAGATTCGTCTGTATTCAATTATCTACGATGCTATTGAAGAGGTGAAATCGGCTATGGAAGGTATGTTATCACCGGATATCAAGGAGGTTATAACTTCCAACGTAGAAGTACGCGATGTCTTCAAGATTACGAAAGTTGGTACGGTTGCCGGATGTATGGTTAAGGAAGGTAAGATTAAACGTTCTAACAAAATCCGACTCATTCGCGATGGTATCGTAATCTATTCGGGCGATCTTGGCTCATTGAAACGTTATAAAGATGATGTAAAGGAAGTTGCTTTCGGTTACGAATGTGGTCTGAATATTACCAATTACAACGATATCAAGGTTGGAGATATTATCGAATCATATGAAGAAGTGGAAGTAAAGAAAACATTATAATGAATTGGTTGGATATAACATTGGTATGTTTAGCCGGCTTAGGATTTGTGAAAGGCCTGTTTGATGGATTCATCAAACAGGTTGTTTCGCTTCTGGCCCTTGTCCTGGCGATCTATTTTTGTGGACAGATTGCTTTATGGTTTCAGGCATTTTTCATGGAATCGGGTTGGTTCTCTGGAAAAACATCCGTTGTTATGAGCTATATCATTGGTTTTTCTTTGATTGCAGGAGTCATCTCATTGGCAGGCTGGGTTGTGGACAATGTTGTGGACGCCACACCCCTTGGAATATTGAACCACCTTTCAGGAGGAATTCTTGGGGTGCTGATCACGACATTTTTTCTAAGTCTTTTTATCAATTTTTATGAAACTATAGATAAGGAGAACAAATTGATATCTAAACAGACCAAAGAAAATTCCCGCTTCTACTATTTTACCGGCTCTTTAGTCCCCACTCTTTATGCTCCCTTTCATATTTTCGACAAAAATGAACCTGAAAAGGAAGAAGGAAATCTTCTATCGATTTGATTTATGAGGATATAAATCAGCCTATAGGAACAAAATGAGCATAGTGGTTGTTTTTATGTAACATGTAAAGTTTAAGATTAATATATGCAGGATTCAACAGATATTCTTAATGAGGTAACATCCGGCGATTACAAGTACGGTTTTGTTACCAACATAGATACGGAAGTAATACATAAAGGTCTGGACGAAAATACGGTCCGGATTATTTCAGCAAAAAAGAACGAGCCCGAATGGATGCTCGAATTCCGTCTAAGAGCATTCCGCCATTGGCAGACACTCGAAATGCCAACCTGGCCTCACTTATCCATCCCGGAAATCGATTATCAGGATATTATATATTATGCAGCTCCTAAACAAAAGGAAGGTCCGAAAAGTCTGGATGAAGTAGATCCGGAGTTATTAAAGACTTTTGAAAAACTGGGTATCCCTTTGCACGAGCGCGCAATGCTGGCCGGAGTATCCGGCATGGCTGTTGATGCCGTAATGGATAGTGTTTCTGTAAAGACTACGTTTAAAGAGACGCTGGCAGAAAAGGGTATCATATTCTGTTCTTTCAGCGAGGCAGTACAGAATCATCCTGATTTGGTACAGAAATACCTGGGAAGTGTCGTTTCTTATCGTGATAACTTCTTTGCAGCCCTGAACTCCGCTGTGTTTAGTGATGGTTCGTTTGTGTTTATTCCTAAGGGCGTTCGCTGTCCGATGGAATTATCAACCTATTTCCGAATCAATGCGGCTAACACGGGACAGTTCGAACGTACGCTTATTGTGGCTGAAGACGATGCCTACGTAAGTTATCTGGAAGGTTGTACCGCACCAATGCGTGACGAGAACCAGCTTCATGCCGCCATTGTAGAGATTATAGCGCTTGAGCGTGCCGAAGTGAAATATTCGACCGTTCAGAACTGGTATCCCGGAGATAAAGAGGGTAAAGGTGGAATTTACAATTTTGTAACCAAACGGGGTCTTTGCAAAGGCGATTTTAGTAAAATATCGTGGACGCAGGTTGAGACCGGTTCGGCTATTACCTGGAAGTACCCCAGTTGCATATTGGCAGGAGATAATTCGGTGGGCGAGTTCTATTCGGTTGCCGTTACCAATAACTATCAGCAGGCAGATACCGGAACAAAGATGGTACACCTGGGCCGAAATACGAAAAGCACCATTGTTTCTAAAGGTATTTCTGCCGGTCACAGTCAGAACAGCTACCGTGGATTGGTTAAAATCTCTCCCCGTGCCGAAAATGCACGAAACCACTCCCAGTGTGACAGCCTTCTGCTGAGCGACCACTGCGGTGCACATACATTCCCTTATGCAGATGTGCAGAACGAAACAGCCATTATCGAACACGAGGCAACCACTTCCAAGATCAACGAAGATCAGATCTTCTATTGTAACCAGCGTGGTATTTCAACAGAAGAGGCTGTCGGTCTGATTGTAAACGGGTATGCCCGCGAGGTAATGAATAAACTACCGATGGAGTTTGCGGTGGAGGCCCAGAAGCTTCTCTCAATTTCATTGGAAGGCAGTGTAGGATAATCGGAATAGCAACCTAAATATAGAATTAATAAATATAGTTCAACATATCAATATGTTACAAATAAAAAATTTACATGCCAACATTAATGGCAAAGAGATATTGAAGGGGATCAACCTCACCGTGAAACCCGGAGAAATACATGCAATCATGGGTCCTAACGGATCCGGAAAAAGTACGTTGGCATCGGTTTTAGTAGGTAATCCTGCCTTCGAGGTAACCGAAGGTGAAATAACATTCAACGGAAAAGATATTATGGAACTTTCTCCCGAAGATCGTTCCAGAGAAGGAATGTTCCTGAGTTTCCAGTATCCGGTCGAGATACCGGGTGTAAGTATGGTTAACTTTATGCGTGCCGCTCTTAACGAACACCGTAAATATAACGGACTGGAGCCTGTATCGGCATCCGATTTTCTTAAGCTGATGCGCGAAAAGAGAGCTGTTGTGGAGATGGATACCAAATTGTCCAACCGTTCGGTAAACGAAGGTTTTTCCGGTGGCGAAAAGAAGCGTAACGAAATATTCCAGATGGCCATGCTGGATCCGAAACTTGCCATTCTCGACGAAACAGACAGTGGTCTTGATATCGATGCGCTGCGTATCGTTGCCAACGGTGTGAATCAATTGAAAACACCTCATAACGCTGCCATAGTAATTACACACTACCAGCGTTTGCTCGAGTATATCAAACCGGATGTGGTACATGTTCTTTATAAAGGTCGCATTGTGAAAACTGCAGGTCCGGAACTGGCCCTTGAGTTGGAAGAGAAGGGATACGACTGGATTAAGAAAGAAATGGGAGACGAATAATATGGCAGCCGAACAACAATATATCGACCTCTATTCGCAATGTGAAGCCCTGGTGAACCGCCATGCTTCGGAAGTGCTTAACGCACCCCGGAAAAAGGCTTTGGCCGATTTCATCGCCAACGGTTTCCCCAAAGCGAATTCGGAAGATTATAAGTATACCGATGTCGACAAGGCATTTGCGCCCGACTTCGGACTGAATATTAACAGACTGGATATTCCGGTGAATCCGTACGACGTGTTTCGCTGTGACGTACCTAATCTGAGTACCTGTTTGTATTTTATGGTGAACGACTCGTTTTACGACCGTGTAAAACCAGATGTTAAGTTGCCGGAAGGAGTATATGCCGGAGGTTTGCTTAACTTCACGAAAGAGTATCCCGAAATAGCAGCCAGGTATTATGCCAAGGCGGCACCTTCCGAAAAGGATGGCATCATCGCCTTGAACACCCTTCTTGCACAAGATGGTTTCGTGTTGTATGTACCCAAAGGTGTGGTGGTTGAAAAGCCGGTTCAGCTTATCAACGTACTTAGATCCGATGTGGATACAATGGCAAACCGCCGTGTGTTGGTTATCATGGAAGAAGATTCGCAGGCCAAATTGTTGGTGTGCGAACATACGATGGATCCCAAAAACTTTCTCTCTACCGAAGTCGTTGAAATATTCGCCGCAGAACGCAGCCATTTCGACTACTATAATCTGGAAGAAAGTAATCCAACCACAGCCCGTTTCTCGTCGTTGCATGTTAAACTGGAAGCTCAGGCCAATGTGCTTGTAAACGGTATCTCGCTTAACAACGGCATTTCACGCAACAACTATTACGTGGAACTGTTGGGAGAATATGCCGAAGCTACCTTATGCGGTATGGCCATCATTGACCAGGAGCAGAAGGTGGATACGTACAGCCATGTTACCCATGCGGTCCCCAATTGTACCAGCACCGAACTATTCAAGTACGTGCTTAACGATAAGGCCGTGGGTGCATTCAGCGGTAGAATCCTTGTAAAGGAGGGAGCCCAGAAAACCATGGCATACCAGACCAACCGGAATCTTAGCTCCAGCCGCGAAGCCCGTATGTATTCGAAACCTCAGTTGGAAATATATGCCGACGATGTTAAGTGTTCTCACGGGATGACAACCGGTCAGCTCGACGAGAATGCCCTGTTCTACATGCGTAGCCGCGGTATACCCGAAGCTGAGGCTCGTATGCTGTTAAGTGTAGCTTTTACAAGCGACGTGATCGATTACGTACGTATGGATGCTCTTAAAGAGAGGTTACACCTCCTTGTGGAAAAACGTTTCCGTGGCGAGCTTGCTAGTTGTGCAGGATGCCGTGGTTGTAAATAATCTGTAGAGAATATCTATAAAATAACAACCCCTTGCTATACGTATCACTACGTTGGCAAGGGGTTTTCTTTTTTAATCAATGAACCTATAATTCCAACACTAACACATCTTTTGCTCCCAGCGTCAGCTCTTTCTGCAGACTAACTACTTTTCCTGTAATCACATCTTTACCCGATGCATATCCTTTCAGGACTTCGTCGTATCTATCAAGAGGAAGCACACTTTCCTTCGCATTTCCGTTCATGATGACAACCACCTGCTTTCCGTTCAGGTTACGTGCGTATACGTATACCCCGTTTTGCGGAACAAAGTGTTTCATCTTACCTTTGGCGATAACCTCGTTACCTTTTCTCCATTTCAGCAACTTCTGCATGTAATTCCAGGCTTCGTTCTGTATATCGGTACGTCCGGAAGCCTCAAACTGATTTACAGCATCACCCGGCCATCCGCCCGGAACATCCAACCGGATATAGCCATCACCCTTTTGTTTGGTCCCGTTCATCAGCAACTCGGTGCCGTAGTAAAATTGCGGTATACCAGGTATGGTAAGCATGAAGGCAATGCCCTGTTTAAAGGCATCCAGCTTCTCCGGCATGGCAGGCAAAAAGCGATCGGTGTCATGGTTATCCAGGAAACGCAATACATTATAAATATCGGCATAGGCGTAATCGTAAGCAAGGTGTTCATATAGCGCCTGCATCCCTCCGGCATCTCCAAAAAATGCAGAATGCGAAAGTCCCATCAAACGGAAGTCCATCACCGACTTCAGCATCGTGTTGCCCCGTTCGTTTAACTTGCTGTCTTTTTGCCAGAAGGCTGTACCCATGGTCTGATTCATCCAGGCTTCACCCACGATATTATAGTCAGGATATTCCCTGTAAATGGCATTGCACCAATCCACCATCATCTTATAATCCGCATAGGGATAGGTATCTTGTCGTATGCCGTCCACGCCGCTGTATTCTATCCACCAGATACTGTTTTGTATCAGATAGGTCGCCACATGCGGATTCCGTTGGTTCAGGTCGGGCATCGACGGAACGAACCAGCCATCAACCATCCTTTTGGTGTCGTATTCCGAAGCATATGGATCAAAGTACACCTCTTTAACGTGACTGGTTTCCACATACTTGTCCAGGTTGTTAAACCAATCCTTGCTGGGTACGTCTTTCATCCATATGTGATCGCTGCCGCAGTGATTAAAAATCATATCCATCACCACACGCATACCCTTCGCATGCGTCTTGTCAATCAAGCGCACATAATCCTCGTTTGTACCGAAACGCGGATCCACACGGTAATAATTCGTTGTGGCATAACCGTGATACGAACCACCCTGCATATCGTTTTCGAGAACCGGATTCAGCCAGATGGCAGTCACCCCCAGATCCTCAATATAGTCCAGATGCTTTTCGATACCGGCCAAGTCGCCGCCATGACGTGCACTCGGGTTGTTACGGTCGGTTTTGTAGGCAGTCTTCATCACCAGGTTATCGTTTGACGGATCGCCATTGGCAAAGCGGTCGGGCATAATCAGATACAGCACATCCGACGAGTCGAAACCCTTTATCTTGCATGCATCTTTTTTACGGGCCTTCAACTCGTAAGGCATCTTGATTTGTTTCTTGTCTTTTGTAAAGGTGATGTCGAATGTGCCGGGTTGCGCATTTTCTACATCCAGATAAACCAACAGGTAATTGGGACTTTCCAGAGCAACCGAACTTTTAAGTTTCACTCCGGGATAAGAGACAGAGGGACGGAAAGAAGCGATGTTCTCGCCATAAACCATAAGCTGCAGTTCAGGATTTTTCATTCCGCTCCACCAAAAAGCGGGTTCTGCGGTTATTCCTTTAGCCGATAAGAAGCCGGGGAAAAGGAGACAAATGATCAGACTCAGAAGCAGATTTTTTCTCATAATAAAAAATATTAGTTTGTAATGCAATGGAACTCAATTACAAATATACCGTATAATACCGGATATTCTTTCTATCCTATTTGATTATAACATCAAATGCAATGCAATCGTTTGCAGGAAACTACCTTGTTGATCGTATCCGTTTTACAAATAAACATAGTATCTTTGACAACTGTTATACAGTCAATAAACGAAAGCAACTATGTTAGATATTCAAGCTATCCGTTCGGATTTCCCTATTCTTTCCCGTAAGATATACGGAAAGGATCTGGTTTATCTTGACAACGGAGCCACAACCCAGAAACCTCGTTGCGTTGTGGAAAAGATCGAAGAGGGTTATTACAATGTAAATGCCAATATACACCGTGGGGTGCACTTCCTGAGTCAGGCTGCCACCGAGGCACACGAGGAGGCTCGAAAAACAATCCAGCAATTTCTCAATGCCCGCCATGCCCACGAGATTATACTTACACGGGGTACCACCGAATCCATTAACCTGATTGCATCCTCTTTTACCGATGCATGCATGAATGAGGGAGACGAAGTGATTCTGTCGGTCATGGAACACCATTCCAACATCGTACCCTGGCAGATACAGGCTGCCAAAAAAGGAATCACCCTCAAGGTGATACCTATCAACGAGCAGGGCGAATTGTGTATGGATACCTACCGGAGTCTGTTCTCGGAACGAACCCGACTGGTTTCCGTAATGCATGTATCCAATGTATTGGGTACGGTAAACCCGGTTAAGGAGATGATTGATATCGCTCACCAGCACGATGTACCGGTACTGATAGACGGAGCACAGTCGGTTCCGCACATCAAGGTAGATGTGCAGGATCTGGATGCCGAGTTCTATGTATTTTCGGCTCATAAGATATACGGACCAACGGGAATAGGTGTGCTTTACGGCAAAGAAGAGTGGTTGGATAAACTTCCGCCCTATCAGGGAGGAGGCGAGATGATCGCCACGGTTTCCTTCGAGAAGACTACCTTCAACGAACTTCCTTTTAAGTTCGAGGCCGGTACACCCGACTATATCGGAAGTACCGCTCTGGCTGAGGCGTTACGCTATGTAAATGCCATCGGACTTGACAACATTGCCGCCTACGAAGACGAGCTGTTGCGCTATGCAACCGAAAAGTTGTCGGCTATCGAGGGGTTGCGTATTTACGGTACCTCTTCACATAAGAGCAGTGTAATCTCTTTCCTTGTGGGAAACATACACCATTACGATATGGGGATGCTGCTGGACAGATTGGGAATAGCGGTCCGCACCGGTCACCATTGCGCTCAACCTCTTATGCAGCACCTGGGCATAGAAGGAACGGTGCGTGCATCCTTTGCGTTTTACAACACGAAAGAGGAAATTGATGCGTTGGCTGCTGGTATTGTACGGGTAGCCGGTATGTTTTAATAAAAGGAACGATACATGTTGGAAGCCTACTATACGAAGGATGTTATCGAGGCAGGATGCGACGAGGCCGGCAGGGGATGTCTGGCCGGTCCGGTATTTGCTGCGGCTGTGATCCTTCCTCCCGATTTTAAGAGTGAACTGTTGAACGACTCCAAGCAGCTGAGCGAGAAAAACAGGTATGCCTTACGTCCGCTTATCGAACAGGAGGCCATCGCCTGGGGGATAGGAGTGGTGACAGCCCCCGAGATTGATGCTATCAATATTCTGAAAGCCTCTTTCCTTGCCATGCACCGGGCCATCGAACAGCTCAAGGTACAGCCTCAGGCACTTCTTATAGACGGCAACCGGTTCACTCCTTATAAAGAGATCCCCTTTACCTGCATGGTGAAGGGAGACGGTCGCTTTTTGTCCATCGCCGCCGCATCCATTCTGGCGAAGACCTACCGCGACGACTATATGCTGCAGCTGGCGGAAGAGTACCCGTCTTACGGCTGGCAACAAAATAAGGGTTATCCAACACGTGCCCACCGCGAAGCGATCAGCAAGCATGGGATAACCCCTTATCACAGAAAAACGTTTACGTTGTTGCCTTCGCAACTTACGCTGGATTTCTGATCAGGCCTCTTCCCTGGATTTAAATGCCATGGCGTACAGACGCATCTGCTTCAACATGGCAACCAGTCCGTTTGAACGGGTGGGAGACAAGTGTTCTTTCAATCCGATCTTATCAACAAAATAAAGATCGGCATTCAATATTTCATCGGGAGTGTGACCCGAAATAATCTTTATCAGCAGGGAAACAATTCCCTTAACAATCACAGCATCGCTTTCGCCTTGGAAATGGATCAATCCATCTGAATAATCGGCTTGCAGCCATACACGGCTCTGGCACCCCTCTATCAGGTTGCTTTCCGTTTTGTATTTGTCGTCCAGCGGAGCCAATGAATTTCCCAATTCAATAAGCAAGGCATATTTGTCCATCCAGTCGTCGAAGGCTGAAAACTCTTCAATAATCTCGTCCTGAATCTCGTTAATCGTCATCTTTTTATATCCATTTAATGATTATATACCACTTGAAGAACCGTTTGTCCCACTGCTTTCAGTGTTTCACGGTCTATATTATCCATTGTATCGTTTTGTGTGTGCCAGTGGGGACCGAAACCATTGTCCGACTCGGGATCGGTATAAATGATGTCGATGCAGGGAATGTTGCGTCCCAGAATCACATACTGATGGTCGTCTGTAATGGCACCACCTTCCGCATTGATAAAAAACTTACCGTATCCTAAATCCCGTGCGGTACTCCAAACCTCTTCCACAATCTGCGGGGCATAGCGCATGGATGTCCCCTCCTTGAAGAAAGAAGCATTCTTTGCACCAACCATGTCGAGTAATATACCGAAGTCGGCTTTATACCCTTTCACATGCGGATTCTTAGCCCAGAACTGAGCACCCAGGCACCAGGTGTTTTCTTTATATTCCTTTACAAATTCGGGAGTCCCGTAATCTTCCGCATCAAAGAAGATGATGTCGATACCTATGGCCGGCGACTTAATCGAAAACTGACGGGCCATTTCCAGCAATACACCTACACCGCTGGCACCATCGTCGGCACCATCTATCGGCTTCTTATGGTTGGCAGGATCCTTGTCGTGGTCGGCATACGGACGGCTGTCCCAATGGGCAAACAGCAACACCCGTTTGCTGTTCTCCGGGTTGTAAGAGCCGATAATGTTTTTAGCCTTCAGCTGCGTGCCGTTATAGGCAGTCAGCGTAGCCTCCTGTTCGTACACCTGTGCCCCGAAACGTTTCAGTTCGCTGGTCAGGTAGTTTCCACAAGCCACATGCGCTTCCGAGTTGGGAACACGCGGCCCGAATTTAACCTGATTCTCAACAAACACCCAGGCACTGTCGGCATCAAAAGCCGGTACGTTCTGCTGTTTAACCGGTTGCGATTCCACTTTTGCTGAAGAGGAAGAGGGAGTCTGACTGCAGGATATCATGGCAGCGGCAAATAAGATATATAGCATTTTTGTAAACATAATTCAATTGTTTGAAAGTTGATCCACACCGGCAGCCTGTTGCACCGCGTTCATCACACGCAACAAGTTACCACCCCATATCTTTTCAATCTCCGGTTCCGTATATCCCAGTCCCAGAAGTTTAACTGTAATCTGAATCAGTTCGTTGGAAGAACGGCAACCCAGCAGTTCACCCCCTCCGTCAAAATCGGAACCGATACCCGCATAGTCAACACCCACCAGGTCGGCCACATACCGGATGTGCTCCAGCGCATCGTCGATGCTTGCTTTGGCAGGTTCCGGATTGATAAATTCGTTGTAAAGGCAAATCTGCACCACACCCCCTTTGGCGGCAATGGCACGGATCTGATCGTCGGTCAGGTTTCTCGGATGATCACACAACGCCCGCACCGAAGAGTGCGAAGCGATAACCGGAACCGAACTCTCCTTCATTACATCGTAAAATGTAGCTTCCGATGCATGAGACACATCCACCATGATTCCCAAACGGTTCATCTCCTTAACCGCCTCTTTCCCAAGAGGGCTCAACCCGTTCCACTCCGGTTCACCCACAGCCGAATCACACAGATCGTTGCTGCCGTTGTGACAAAGCGTAATGTAGGTAACCCCTTCGTCTTTGAAACGTTCCAGATTCCTGAGATCCTTTCCCATGGCATAGCCGTTTTCCACAGCGATAAAGAAAGCCTTCTTTCCCTCCTTCTTCAGTCGGATCAAGTCGGCCGTATTAGTGGCAACACCCACCCGCTGTTCCTGAAGCGCCACCTGCTCCCGTATCTGGCGGAAACGCCTGAAAGCAAAGTCGGATGCCTCCTGCAGCGACTGGTCATCCCGCTCGCCCTGAGCCTGGTAAGCCACCAGAAATGCAGCATCAATATGCCCCATTTCCATTAACGGAAGGTTAACCTTACTGGGGCCCTGCCGACCAATATCAAAGTCCTCGTCAAAAAACTGCGGAGTATCGCAATGCGAATCGATGGAAAGAATCGTGCGGTGTATTGATTTGGCCAGGTTATAAAGCGTGGCCTCTTCTATGTGGAAACGAAACAGTTCGCGCATCAGTTCATCACCTGCGGCAGCCATGGTTTCGGGATGCCACTGCACACTGAAAAGCGGGTAAAAAGGATAGGCCTCCATCCCCTCGTTGATACCGTCGGACGCTGTGGCATTGGCTTTAAATCCCGGAGCCACCTCCTTTACGGCTTGGTGATGCAGCGAATTCACCTTAATCTTATCCTGGTTGTCCGTCAGGATCCCCAACAGGGAGTTGGGTTCTACTGTAACGGTGTGCGAAGCGAAAGCCTTGTCGTGTTGCTGACTATGCTTGATAGTCTCCGTTGGATGTTGGGTCCGTATATCCTGATACATCGATCCTCCAAAAGCCATGTTGATAAGCTGATGCCCCCTGCAGATCCCGAAAACCGGCATACAGCGGTCGGCCGCCAGCTTCAACAACATAAAATCGTATGTATCCCTTACCGGATCACCCTCCTGAAGGGCCGGTATCGGCTCCTCCTCCCACATCAGCGGATTAATATCCCCACCGCCGGTAAGAAGCAGTCCGTCCAATTGAGAAACAATGGCCGACAATGCATCCAGGTTGGTGGTAACCGGAATAAGTACCGGAGCACCTCCGGCATCGGCAACCGACTGAATGTATGTATTATTGATACAGGAAAGCCCCTCTTTCTGATTAGCCGAAACCCCGATCAGCGGCCGTACGTTCTCTCCCCGGGGAGATAGGCCCGCCTCCACTGCCCGGTGCAGTTCGTTAATTGTTAACAGAAGCGCTTCCCTGTCCATAGTCTTTTAAGCATCAATTTTTGCGTAAGTCGCATTCTCTTCAATAAATTCACGACGCGGACCAACCTCTTCACCCATCAACATAGAGAAGATAAGATCGGCTTCGGCCGCATTATCAATCGTAACCTGACGCAAAGTACGGTGTTCCGGATTCATGGTTGTATCCCACAACTGGTGGTCGTTCATCTCTCCCAAACCTTTGTATCGTTGCGTGTGGATCTGGTTTTCGTTACCGTTACCATAGCGGTCGATAAAGGCCTGACGCTGCTGATCTGTCCAGCAATACTCTTCCGTTTTACCCTTCTTGCAGAGGTAGAGCGGGGGAGTGGCGATGTACACATAGCCGTTTTCGATAAGCGGACGCATGTGGCGGAAGAAGAACGTAAGAATAAGCGTTGCGATGTGGCTTCCGTCCACGTCGGCATCGGTCATGATAATCACCTTGTGATAACGAAGCTTGGCAATGTTAAGTGCCTTCGAATCATCTTCGGTACCGATGGTCACACCCAGTGCCGTATAAATATTGCGTATTTCCTCGCTTTCAAGCACCTTGTGCTGCATAGCCTTCTCCACGTTCAGGATCTTACCACGAAGCGGCAGAATCGCCTGGAAGTTACGGTCGCGGCCCTGTTTAGCCGTACCACCTGCCGAGTCCCCTTCGACAAGGAACAACTCACACATGGCAGCATCTTTAGACGAGCAGTCGGCCAACTTACCCGGAAGTCCACCTCCCGACAGCGGCGACTTACGCTGTACCATTTCGCGTGCCTTACGGGCAGCGTGACGAGCCGTAGCGGCCAGAATCACCTTGTCAACAATAATCTTGGCCTCCTTGGGATGCTCTTCCAGGTAATTACCCAGCGCTTCACCGATTGCCATATCCACAGCACCCATCACCTCGTTGTTACCAAGCTTGGTTTTGGTCTGTCCTTCAAACTGAGGCTCGGCCACCTTGATAGAGATAACAGCCGTCAACCCCTCGCGGAAGTCGTCGCCCTGAATATCCACCTTCACCTTATCCAGCATCTTCGAATCTTCCGCGTACTTTTTCAGTGTACGGGTAAGACCTCTGCGGAAACCTGCCAGGTGAGTACCCCCTTCAATGGTGTTGATATTGTTAACGTACGAATATACATTCTCGTTGTAAGAGGTGTTGTAAGTCATCGCCACTTCCACAGGAATACCCTGTTTTTCGGTAATGATATGGATGCCATTGTCCACCAGCTTTTCTTTGGTGCGGTCCAGGTAGCGAACAAACTCCTTCAAACCCTCATCCGAATGGAATGTTTCGGTCTTAAAAGTACCATCTTCCTTAGGCGTACGTTTGTCGGTCAGCGTAAGAGTGATACCCGCATTCAGGTAAGAAAGTTCACGCAGGCGGTCTGCCAGCGTCTTATACTGATACTCGGTAGTTGTAAAAATAGATCCGTCCGGTTTGAAGGTGATCTTAGTTCCGGTAACAGAAGAAGTACCGGCAATCTCCACATCGTGCAACGGTTTACCGCAAGAATACTCCTGCATATACAGGTTACCGTTACGACGAACTTCGGCTTTCATGTAGGTAGAGAGTGCATTCACACACGAAACACCCACACCGTGCAAACCTCCTGAAACCTTGTATGAATCTTTGTCGAATTTACCACCGGCATGCAATACGGTAAGTACCACTTCCAATGCCGATTTGTTTTCTTTCTCATGAAAATCAACAGGAATACCACGTCCGTTGTCGGCAACAGAAATTGAATTGTCTTCGTTAATAACCACATCAATCTTGTTGCAATAGCCGGCCATGGCCTCGTCGATAGAGTTGTCTACTACTTCATACACCAGGTGATGCAGACCTTTTTCACTGATGTCGCCAATATACATGGCAGGTCTTTTTCGTACAGCTTCTAACCCTTCAAGCACCTGAATACTATCCGCTGAATAGGAGCCGGATGTATTCTTTAATTCTTCACTCATGAGTTTGTTTTTATTTTAATTCTGTTAGTATCTTTCTTCTATCAAAAAACTAACAAATGTAGTGATAATAATTGACTTGGCATAAGGCGGAGATGTGAAAAATAGTGTAAAATGGGTAAGCTTCCGAAATGCCGGGGCGGGTGGGGTATAGATACGAAAAAAGCCGGATCAATTTGATCCAGCTTATGCTTTCGGTAGCCCATAGGGGAATCGAACCCCTCTTTCAAGAATGAAAATCTTGCGTCCTAACCGATAGACGAATGGGCCATTCGGGTTTAAAACCGGACACAATGATCCGGATTCTACTTTAAAAAGCAGTAAACCTTTATTATGCTATAGCAAGTTTGTTAACGTGCTTAGACAGTTTCGATTTCAAGTTGCCAGCCTTATTCTTGTGAATAACGTTCTTCTTGGCAAGCTTATCCAGCATTGAGCAAACTCTTGGGAATAAAGCCTGTGCTTCAGCTTTGTCCAATGTATTGCGTAGAGCCTTCACAGCATTTCTTGCAGTCTTTGCATAATATCTGTTGTGCAAACGCTTTTTATCGGTCTGTCTGATTCTCTTGATTGATGATTGATGATTTGCCATTTTTTAGCTATCCTCTTTAATTTTTTTAATCTTGTTTATTGTAGCCCATAGGGGAATCGAACCCCTCTTTCAAGAATGAAAATCTTGCGTCCTAACCGATAGACGAATGGGCCATCATGTCAAAGTGCTATTTTTCAAGCGCTTTGGGGAAGCGTTTCCCTGATTGCGAGTGCAAAGATAGATCATCTGTCCGAACTACCAAAACATTTGAACAGAAATTTTAATATAAATGAACATTTTAACTTCTATTTAGAACCCATGTCCTGCAGGTTAATCTCCAGTGCTTTTACTGAAATGTTTATCTCCCAGATACATACGCATAAAGAAGCCGCCAAAAGCAGTAGTCCGATTCCGAATATATAAGCTGCCGCAATTTGCCACGACACATAGATAAGGAACATGGCAAGCACACAAAACAGCAGACTAAGCAGTCCGAGTATCTGCATCGAGCGGGTAAGGTAGAGTCTTTTTTTAAGATTTGCAATCTGCGCCACCGCTTTCAGGTCCGGATGCTCCCTGTATTTGTCCTGCAAGGTACGCACCAGCTGGGCGTACGACAGGAACCGGTTGGTATAGGCAAGTAAAATAAGCGAAATAGCCGAAAACAGCAACGCCGGATCGGTAAGCGTAAGTTCAAACATCTTCCTTCTTTTTTAATCGATTGCTATAATAACTGTTTTGGATGGGTTTTGGTTTACAGTTTTTATATCTTTGTGAACGAAAAGAGAAAAAGTATGCTTTACAAGACCCGGGGAATCGTGCTTCATTCCATCCCCTACAACGACAAGTACTCCATTATATATATGTACACGGAATCTTTTGGCCGCGTAGCATACCTAGTGGCCCGCACCCGGGGTAAGAAGAGCAACCTTTCCAGGGCACTGTTCATGCCCCTTTCGGTGTTGGAGATGGAGGTGGACCATAAGCATAACCGCGACCTGCACCGGGTGCGCGAAACCAAGAGCTGCTTCCCCATCAACGAACTCTCGTCTCATCCGGTAAAGAATGTACTGGCCCTGTTCCTCTCCGAGGTCCTCTTCCGGGTCGTGAAGGAGACCGAGCCGGACGCCCGTCTCTTCGACTTCCTGTATCAGTCGGTTCAACTGCTGGAGCTGTCGGACAAAGGGCTGGCCAACTTCCACCTGGTCTTTCTACTGCGCCTGCTGCATTACCTGGGGATATTCCCCAACTCGGAATCCATCGCCCAAAACAGCTACTTCGATATGCTTAACGGTGTATTTGTTCCGGAGATACCTATGCACAAACATTACCTGGACAAGCCCGAAAGCGACGCATTCGCCACCCTGCTCCGCATGAGCTACGAAAACATGGCCTACTACCATTTCTCGCGCCACGATCGTACGCAGATTATCCAGCGCATCCTCGAATATTACCGGTTGCATCTGCCTGAATTTCCGGAAATTAAATCCCTGGCGGTGATGCACACACTTTTCGATTAGCAGAATAGTTCGCTAATGTTTGCCTGTTAAAGGAAAAGATTATACTTTTGTACTCCAAATACAGCGGCTCTGTAGTTCAATGGATAGAACAAAAGTTTCCTAAACTTTAGATCCGGGTTCGATTCCCGGCGGAGCTACTCTTTTTGAATTTGCACTCCTTAAAACGGCTGTCTACAGAATCTGTACAGATTCTTTTTCAGACGTTTTTTGTTTTAGGGCTTTATGATAAGCAACGAGAAGTAGGGAAAGCCACTCCCGGCAATCTCCTCCCGTTTATCCGAATAGTATTCCTTTGCCGTACCCACCTGTTCGAAATAGTGATAGCTATATCCTTCGTGCTCTTTTATAAAGGCAGGCAACATCCCGGCGCATTGCGATAATTTCATAATCACCACCGTTACACCGCTGGTAAGATACCCATCCAGCTCTTCGGCGGTAACCACCCCCGGCAGCACCACCAGTTTCTCTTCCTGTTTAACTACATGGATACCGCCCAATGCCCCGGCCGCAATAAAGGCGGGCACCCCGGCAACACGTTGGGAAGTCAGTCCGGCATCCTTCAAGCGGTCTTGTATATAATGTATGGACGAATAGAAGCCCGCATCCCCTTCGGCAACGATGGCAATCTTTTTTTGCCCGTCGTACAACTTCACCACCTCCTCGAATACCCCGTCGTAAGCCTTATGGGCCAGACTGCGGTCCTTGCTCATGGGCAGGATGAAAGGGCATAAAGCCGACTCCGGGATTTCCAGTGCCCGGAGGATATCGGCGGCACGCGAAATCACCTCTCCCTGCCGGGTGCGGGTAGCCGGATAAAAGATTGAATGGGACTGCCGGAGGATATTCAGCGCCTTCAGCGTGATCAGTTCGGGGTCGCCCGGACCCAGTGAAACGAAATATACGGGAGTTTGCATAAGCCGACTTACTTCTTGTTTAGGGGCGCAAAATTGGATAAAATGCGCCAGACAAACAAGTATAATATTTATCTTTGTCCGTAAATAATAAATTATACCTTTATGAAGCTATTTTTTGCCGGTCTGTGTTTTGCTGCACTATTGTTGATAACCGGCTGCCACTCAAATACGAAAGGAACCGATGGAAAGTCGGCTTCCGCTTTGCAGGATGCCACCTCTTCTTCCCTCAATCCGCACCACGCAACCGGGTTTAAGGTTACCGAAGGCAAGGGCTACCACCTGCTCGATATACAGGATCCGCAGCACGAAGAAGGTACCTCCTACCATTTCGCACTGGTACCGAGGGGAACCAAACCCGAAGGCATTCCGGCCGACTATACCTTAATCGAAACGCCGGTACGCAGTGTAATCTGCATGACCGCCCTTCAGCTGTCCAACTTCATCACCCTGGAGGCGTTGGACCGGGTAATCGGCATCACCAGCAGCCGTTTCCTGTTCAACAAGGAGATGAAACAGCGGCTTAAAGAGGGTACAACGAAAAAGATAGGCATGGAGGGCAACTTCGATGCCGAAGTAATTATACAGGCCAATCCCGACCTGATACTGATCTCGCCCTTCAAACGCGGCGGATACGATTCGCTCAAGGAGCTGGGTATTCCTTTGCTGCCCCACCTGGGATACAAGGAGATGACACCCCTTGGTCAGGCCGAATGGATCAAATGCATGGGACTGCTGGTGGGGCTGGAAAGCCAGGCTATCGCCCGGTTCGAAACCATCGAAAAACGTTACAACGAATTATTGCAGCTTACCGCCGGTGTTAAAAAGCGTCCGGTCGTGTTCAGCGGCGAACTACGGGGCGGCAACTGGTATGCCGTGGGCGGCAGGAGTTTCCTTGCCCAGTTGTTCCGCGATGCGGGAGCCGACTACTTCCTGAAGGATGACACCCGTTCGGGCGGGGTTACGCTGGACTTCGAGACTGTTTATAGTCAGGCGGACAAAGCCGACTTCTGGCGGATACTGAACAGCTATCCCGGCGAATTCTCCTATAACGCCCTCAAAGCGGAAGATTCGCGGTATGCCGACTTTCGGGCTTTCCGCGAAAAGGGAGTGGTTTACTGCAACCTGCGCGAAAGGGCCTTTTACGAATCGTCGCCCACACAACCCGAAGTGGTACTGGCCGATCTGATCCGGGCGTTCCATCCGGACCTGCTGCCCGATCATACTCCAGTTTATTACGAACTTATAAAATAATCCGGCATGAAGCGACCTACCACCCTGTTCATGCTGTTGATTGTGGCATCCGTCTTTCTGTTCTTCATGCTTAACCTGCTGTTGGGCTCGGTTGCCATTCCCCTTAAGTCGGTTTGGCATATCCTGATGCACACCGGCGACGAACCGCAGGTGTGGCAGAACATCATCCTTAAGTCGCGGGTGCCGCAGTCGCTCACCGCCCTTGTGGCAGGAGCGGGACTGGCCATCAGCGGGCTGCAGATGCAGACCGTGTTCCGCAATCCCCTGGCAGGTCCCTCGGTATTGGGTATCAGCTCCGGAGCCAGTCTGGGGGTAGCCTTCGTGGTACTGCTGTCCGGCAGTCTGGGCGGGGTAGCCCTCAGCAAACTTGGTTATGTGGGCGAAATCGCCTTGTCGGTCGCCGCCATTGCCGGAGCCCTCTCTATCATGGCCCTCATCGTTTACGTATCGCAAAAGGTAAAGGGCAACGTCACCCTGCTAATCATCGGAGTGATGATCGGCTATGTGGCCAACGCCATAATCGGGGTGTTGAAGTATTTCAGCGTGGAAGAGGATATCCGGGCGTATGTAATATGGGGGTTGGGCAGCTTTTCGCGGGTGTCGGGCGATCAGGTCATCCTCTTTGTCATCCTCATGTCGGTACTTATTCCGCTCTCCTTCCTGCTTATCAAAACAATGAACCTCATGTTGCTGGGTGATGGCTATGCACGTAACCTGGGACTAAACATACGGCGTTCCCGACTGCTGGTAATCACCTCGTCGGGTGTACTGGTCGCCATCGTAACAGCCTACTGCGGACCGATAGTCTTCCTTGGTCTGGCGGTTCCGCACCTGTGCCGGGCCATCTTCCATACCTCGGATCACCGCATCCTGATGCCCGCCGTATTGTTTGCCGGAGCCTCCCTAGCATTGGTCTGCAACCTCATCGCCCGCATGCCGGGACTGGAAGGGGCGCTGCCCGTTAATTCGGTAACAGCCCTGGTGGGTGCACCCGTGGTGGCCTCGGTATTATTCAGAAAACGTAAAGACGACCTCAATGAGTAAGCAAGCAAATTTACATACCATCCAGCTCTGTTCCCTTTCCATAGGCTATGCCGGAAAGAAGCAGACCAAAGTTGTGGCACAAGATATAAACGCGTCCATCCACGGAGGCGAACTTACCTGCCTGCTGGGAGCCAACGGGGCGGGCAAATCCACCCTGCTGCGTACACTTTCTGCCTTCCAGCCCAAGCTGAATGGGCAGACCCGGGTGATGGGGAAGGAGATAGGGCTGTATACCGATAAGGAGCTGGCCACCATAATAGGGGTGGTGCTGACCGATAAATGCGATGTACGCAATATGACCGTTGAGGAGTTGGTGGGCATGGGGCGTAGTCCCTATACCGGCTTCTGGGGCAGGTTGCGGGGCCGCGACCGCGAGATCGTGAAAGAATCCATCTCGCTGGTCAAGATCGAGAACCTTACCCACCGGATGGTACATACCCTGAGCGACGGCGAAAGACAGAAGGTGATGATTGCCAAAGTCCTGGCACAGGAAACGCCGGTAATCTTCCTGGACGAACCCACGGCCTTTCTCGACTTTCCCAGTAAAGTGGAGATCATGCAGTTGCTACACCGCCTTACGCGTCAGACAGGCAAAACCATTTTCCTGTCCACCCACGATATGGAGCTGGCCTTGCAGTTGGCGGACAAGATCTGGCTGATGGACAAGGAGGGAGGTATTGCCACCGGCACCCCCGAAGACCTGTCGCTGGACGGAAGTCTGAGCGGATTCTTTGCCCGCAAAGGCATTGTATTCGATACCGAGATAGGCCTGTTCCGCATAGACAACCAATACGACGCACAGATCCGGTTAACCGGTCACGGACAGAAGTTCGCCATGGCCCGCAAAGCCCTGCAGCGCAACGGAATATTAGCCGGACGAACCCTCGAATCTGACTACTACATCGAAACCGCCAACCTGCAAACCCCCGGCTATGTGTTCTGCACCCCCACGGGAGTCCGCATACCCGTTGCCACCATCGAAGCCCTGCTAGAAACGGTGGAACAATACCGCACCCAGCTGCAACCAACCCATTAAAACCGATTTATACGAAAACCATCTGTCATCTATCATTTTTTGTCCCCAAACCCTTTACAGGCCTACGTTTTGAAGCTGACAGATGCCCTGTGACAGATCCATTTCATCTGTCATCTGTCATTGTGTACGGAACGCAATAAAAATCTAAAACCCAAGCTCTGCACACGTAAAATTATCAATCAACGTATAACTAGTCTCCATCCAACGAAGAAGTAATCATAACATCGCGACAATCTATTCCGAACACTTAAAGCATTTATTCGTTTGACAATTGTTCAACGCAAGGTCAACATATGGATACCTTGCATTCAACAATTGTCAAACGCAAAGTACACAATTGTCAAACGAATACTTCCTCATAGTCAAAACAATAGAATACTACAGGATTCAAGCTACTACACAGTATGCTAATAGTTTAAAATCCATTACGATCTTTCCACACTCCGGCATCCTTTATTCTCTGTTTATTAAACACACAATAAATAATTATAAATTAATTAGATGACTTATGGCATAATATTGAAATATTCATTACATTTGGCATGATTTGTTAGCGGATTAATCAATGTTTGAATAAGCGAAAATACCACTTTGAGCACTATATATTAACCATGAATTAAAGGATCCACTTCACTCCATCCGGTTAAAAACTTTGCCTCATTTTGTATAAAATCATAGACAAACATTCACCTGTTCGCCAACAAAGACAATGCAAGACTTAGTAATATATTTTGCACACAAAAGAAGTTAGATAGCAAAGTTAAATCACTGAAGAAGCGATTGGCTTTGGGACTGACGAGGATTTGTTGTATTCTGATTATTGATAATTAAATAGACTATTTAAGTCAAAAGTAGATAATCTTAATATTCAGTCCTTTTTTAAGAACACTTTTTTGTGTTGATCATAGTTTATTTGCTAGGTAAACACATACAATAGCGTAAATTAATAATTATATAAACAAGACAAAATGAAATACTTTGAATCTGGAAATAATAAGATTTACTTTGGAAGTGAGAATAAATTACAAACCTGGGAAAATGATTCCCTAAATGAAAGCCAGATAATCCAGAAGGTCAAATTGATGTTAAAAAATTATCTTGAATTAGATAATGTAAGTTTTCTTTTTGGAACTGGTACATCTATCCATCTTGGGGCAGCTTCAATTAGGAACTTTCCTCTCGAAGTTGAGAAATACATTAAAGAGAATGATAACTCTGGAGAAGAAATTTTTGAAGAATTAATTGGAAATATAAAGAACTTACAATCTAAAATACTTGCATATGGTAATGAAAATCTTATTCCAGATACTAATCAATTTAATGATAGCAGGGGATGGCAGTTTTACATAGAGGATAACATTGTTAGAGACTCTGAAACAAAAGAGATTTTTGTTGAACTAGAAAAAGTTCTTAATTACCTTCAGGCAAAGAATTATATTGACAATTTACAAAATAAAAATATTGAAAGTAAAACTGAAAAATTAATTACTCTAATTAAAGAAGGGTTATTTAACGTCTGTGATATTGACAAACGAAAATTATCTGATCAAGAAAAGACAAAAATTGAAAATCGTAGAAACACTAAAACTGTTGAAATTATAGAAAAAAACAAATATCATTATCATGAAAAATTTGTAAAAGCTTTATTACAAAGACCTTTAAACTTGAGAAGGGCAAATATATTTACTTCCAATTATGATTTGGCTTTTGAATATGCATTTGATAAACTAGGAGTATTCTATATTGACGGATTTGCAGGATTTCATAAACGTTATTTTAAACCTGAAACATTTGAATATGATATATTTTATCCTGGTTCAACAACTGCAGGCAAAGTACAGCGTATTGATAAGGTAATAAGATACTTTAAACTACACGGTTCATTATCGTGGGTGAATTCAGATGTGCGAGGTTCTAATAATCTTTACGGTATTGAAGAAAAATCATTAGAGCTGATTGATAAATCAGATAAGAAAGGAGATATCATTATTTATCCTTCAGCTATAAAAAAATCATATACTTTAGATTTACCTTATTCTGAACTTTTCAGACAATTTGCATCAACTATTAATCAATCTCAATCTGTTCTTATTACTTTGGGTTATTCATTTGGAGATGAGCATTTTAATGATATTATTTATCAAGCTCTCTCAAATCCAACATTTACATTAATTGTTATAGATTTAGGAGGAACCAAGAGCCCATATATTAATGAATTGAAAGAATTAGGTGATCCAAGAATAATTATTCTCGAAGGTGAATTTTTTGGTGATTTTTTGACATTTTCAGACTCTTTAATGCCTGATTTCAGCAGTATTGATAATGACGTAAAAATTGCTAATACTTTGAATTCATTATTTGGTACTTCAAATGTTAAACCACAAAACAATCCTTTAGTGGCTGTTGAGCAGAATGTCACAAATGAAATAAAAGTTGAAGGAGGGGAATCATGAAAGAACGTGTAATAGGCAAAGTAATATCAATTGACAGTTTTCGTGTTTTCATAAAACTAGAAGATGATTTAAAAAGCCTATATAAAAGTGGTTATGAGGATATCTATGAAGTTGCAAGAATCAACTCATATATTATTATACCCATTGGTGCTGACAAAATTGTCGCAATGGTGACCAGCGTAAAAGCAATGGATGAAACAGAACTAAATAAAAACAAAGAAGCAATTTTTCTCACTAAAACAGCTCGATATTTGGTAGCAACAATGATCGGGACTATTCAAAGTGAAGGGAATTATCTTCAAGGTGTTTATAATTATCCTATTTTGGACAATCCTGTTTGGTATGTAACTCGTGCAGATTTAGATAATATTTTTGACCAAAAACAGAAAGACTCTATCGACTATAAAGAGGACTTTTATTTACCAATTGGCACTTCTCCATCATTTTCAGATTACAGAATAAAAATTAATCCTGACAAATTTTTTGGTAAACATGCGGCTATTCTTGGTAATACTGGTTCGGGAAAGTCTTGTACATTTGCTTCAATTATTCAAAGTTTATTTGACTTTAAATATAATAATAATAAAGAGTTGACAAATGCTCATATTATCATATTTGACACGAATGGAGAATATAAAACTGCATTTTTTGGAACTTCTGATAACCTATACAGCAAATTCTCACAAGTTAATCCATTTCATATAACCAAAGATGGTCTGAAAGTGCCTTTTTGGTTCATGAATTTTGCAGATTATGAATATTTGTTTGAACCAACTTCAGGTACTCAGGTTCCAGTATTTAAAAGAGCTTTAGGACTTGCAAAAAATCAAAGTGTTGCATCAGGAAGAAGGCTTATTCCCCAAGCTTATATATCAAGAATCGAATCAATTATAAATGAATGTGATGAAAATGATTTTAAAATTAAAAATACAATTTATTATGAACTTGAACAATTTATATCAGATCTAAATGCTTTGCAAACAGATTTTGATACAGGTGTTATTATTACTGCCTTAAATAATTTGCTAAATGAAAAAAGAAATCTAACAAAGCCGGGGTCGTATGTAAATGGTAATGTAAGTACACAAATACTTACCAATACTGCCGTAACTATTAAATCTGAAATATCTTGTTATTACGTTTCCATAAGAAGTCAAGAAATTGCCGAAGATCGTAATATCGACTTACCTATACAATTTGACTTTCACAATCTTATTGAGCGTTTTTTTGACGAAGCGATAAATGAAAATGAAAATTCTGGCAATAGATTGAGAGAATTTGTTTCTACTCTTAGACTAAGATTGCAATCATATTTAGGAGATGATAGAATTTCTCAGCCTTTATTGTTGAATCAATCTGACGAAATCTCTAATGTATTAGCTAAATTTATAGCGTTCATACTTGGAGATTACTGTAAAATTTATCAAGAAGAAACTGACTTATATTCTAAATACTACAGTGAAAGTCCTGCTTATTTATTAGAAACGGAACCCAAAACACCAAGTCAATTGACAATTATCGATATGTCATTATTACCTTATGAAGTACTTGAGACCATTACCGGTTTAATTGGGAGATTAATTCTTGAATTTGTATCTAGATTACCAGATGACCAACGAGGGAAATTGCCTATTGTAATTGCTTTGGAAGAGGCACAGAATTATATTCCAGAGAAAAATAAAGGAGACAGAGAATCAATTGCAAAGAAGGTTTTTGAACGAATTGCCCGTGAAGGTCGAAAATATGGAATTTCCTTATTGGTAACAAGCCAAAGACCATCTGAATTATCTAAAACCGTACTTTCTCAATGTAATTCTTTTGTTATTCACCGTCTTCAAAATCCAGAAGACCAAAAGTATGTAAGACAGCTTGTTTCGTCTGCTAATGAGGATATTCTGCAACAGTTACCAATCTTACCTCAACAACATGTAGTAATAATGGGAGATGCTGTAAGAACGCCAGTTCAGGCAAGAATGAACAATGCAAATCCACGACCAAATAGTAATAATCCTGAATTTATTGATAATTGGACAAAAGAAATTGATAATAATTTCCCAGACTATAAAGGAATTGCAGAAGCATGGGAAAAAGGTGAAAAGTATAATCCTCCAGCAGAAACTAATGAATAAAAAAGCACGTGAACAAGCACTCTTTTTTTTGGGATTATCAGCAAAAGAAATGTTGAGAGGAGACGTTTATTGCTACGAAAGCAATAAATTATGTTTATCATGAATGGAAGGCCGTTGCCCAGTATAAAGAAAATTGGAATTGGAGTATAGACAACAACTAAGGAGAGAGGCGAATGAAGCCTTTCTTTTGGGAAGAAAGAATTATATAAATTACGGTTCACATCAAGGAATCACTAATGGTGCTTAAATGTATACGCTGGTGGAAAATTGCAAGGTGATTGGCATGTTTCCTAACGTTTAATGATGTGCGATGCTCTTTAATCAAGGGTGAAACCAATTATCTGCAACTTATACTCTGAAATTGGATTAATAATAAACATAATCAAGAATATGCTTTTTAATAATATGGCTTATTTTCTCGTTAAACCAGGGGGACAGCCGAATATTGAATGCTTAGTAGAAACCAACCATAATAGAAAATTATGAAGACAGAAAAGAAATATATTCAGACGATAATTTCTGCAAACAATGACAACAGTTTGGCAATTTTTGTTGGTGCAGGAATTTCAAAAAGTTCCGAAACTAATTCTGTTAAACTTCCTTTTTGGAACGACTTAATTGAAGATTTAAAAGCCGAATTAGAAATAGAAAACGAAAGTGACTATTTAAAAATAGCACAATTATATTATTTAGCTTTTGGAGAATTTACATATTACAAAAAAATTAAAGAATATTTTCCTGAATACATTTCTCCTTCTGCAATTCACAAGTTAATTTTTGACATAAATCCACATGTAATTATTACTACGAATTGGGACAACTTGTTAGAGAAAACAATACAAGATAATGCCTACATATACGATGTTGTTTGCTCTGATAGTGATTTAGTCAAATCATCTTTACAAAATAAACTAATAAAGATGCATGGAGATTTTAAAAATCACAATATTGTTTTTAGAGAAGATGACTATTTAAAATATAATCTCTTATTCCCCTTAGTTGAAAATTATGTAAAGAGCATTCTTTCAACTCATACGGTTGTGTTCATTGGCTATTCGTACAATGACATAAATTTGAAACAGATTGTAAAATGGATTCAAAACTATTCTAATGTAAAACCTCCAATGTATTTGGTTACAGACAAAGGTAACGACAATCAAATTAAATACCTGGAAAATCACGGAATAACAACGATTGTCATTGAAAAAACCGATGATAAGAAATTCCCAATTAAAGATGACTTAGATGACTATTCAAAAAAAATGCACACATTTCTGTCAAGAATATTGACAAAGGATAAAGCATATTTAGCTGACAATCCCGCAGAAACGGTTGATTTTATATTAAATAAACTTGAAACTCTAAACGAGCTTGAAGGTATTCTTAGTGAACAAATACAAAGTTCCTTAACGAATTGTGGATATATTTACGATTCAGATTCCACACCCATTCTAGAGTTCTATAATAACCGATTGACATACGATATAGACAAATCAATTAGAGATATATACAATAAATTCAAAGAAATACTTAAAGGAATTGAACACGATAAAAAGGAACCTACACCTAAGATTGTTAAAATTTTTAAAATATTACATAAGGCCCGAATCAAGGGAATCGTAATTTCAAATAATGACATAAACAATAATCAGAAAGAATATATCTCGTTTCTAGATTATTTAAAAGTCGATGATTCAAATGAAATGGACGTTTACTTTGACTTTGATTTCAAAGTCTTAACGAAGCCAAATTCTGAATTGAATGAAATATTTGAATTAGCTTTCAAGTTATACAATTTAGATAGATTAGAAGAGGCATTTGCTCTAATTGAAGACGCAAGAAAAATTTGTTTAAAGCAAAGAAACTACACAAAGTTATTCATTGCTATGTTTAATAGGAATATCTTGTTAAAAAGATTGAAGTTTAGTCCTAGTCATTTTGAAACACAAGATAAATACAAAAGTATAGAAGAATATAATTTAAAAGAACTTTATCAAAATCTGACAAAGGATTTAAAGTTTGCGTTAGAGCCTATTTATGAATTTATTAATTTTTCATTCATTTATAGATATGCTTATAAAGCATCAAATGATTTAAGAAAAAAAGAAGGTGACAAAAAAACGATAAAATCAGGAGGCTTGGTTTTTAACTCTGATATTTATCAATTTTCTTCCAAACATGAAAACTTTATCAATTTTGTTTTGAAAAATAAAATAATGATAGAAGACTACAACGAATACAAATCAATTAATAAATCGTTTGTCAGTATTGCCTTGATTAGGCAGATTCAAAATGAAACAATTGCTCTTTCAAAAACAGAATTGTATTCATGTATTAAATATATTAACTACAATGATTTGCGTTTATTGTTGGATGAATATTACGACAAGAGCTCAGCAGAAAAAGGAAAATTACAAATTGACAATGAGTTGAAGGATTGGCTAATAAGTACTGTGTTTGAAAATATTACCACACAATATTTATCGTCTACAAAACTTTTTAACGGTTTTGAACATTACATTAAAAATACGATATTCATCTTATCGCTTTTAAAGCACAATAAGGAAGATACAAAACGTATTTTTGAAATAATCAATAAGATTTTAAAAGAAGGGAAAAATACGTTAACTGTATTTGAATCTATTAATCTGTTTATGGGAATTCAACACAACCTTTACAATCTTGAAATAGACCAAGAGTTCTTAATTGATATGATTGAGACATTAATAAATAAATTGGTTTATAAAAAACTCACAGGACACGAACACATTGCCTTAACACGTAACGAGCTTTCTAATCTTTATGGCTATGCAAATTTAGGAAAAGTGGTATTTAAAAATGAAGAAATAATTGACAAACTTCTGGCTGAAGTTAAAACATATTCTACTTCGGACAAAATTGAAATTACGCAAAATTTCATCTTAAACATTTACGAAATTTCAAACCCCCAAATTAAAGATAAAATTAAGGCGTTTGCATTATCCATTGATAGTAATGATGTAAAAGACGTTGGAAAGCGAATCATTTTTGAAAACACATTATTAATCTTTGACTTTAAAAAGTTTTCTGCGGAATTGACACAATTGACAGAAACGTATTTAGAACAGTATAAAGATGGAAGAAAATTCTCTTCAATTCTGTATATGTTAGACAGCCAAATTGATTATTTGATAGCAAACAAAAACTTAACAGGTTTAGACAATATTTCTTATACTCTTAAGGCAGCCATAAAACGATATAAAGAAAGTGATAGAATGGCGATATTTTAATGAGGAAAAGCATATGCCATAAAAGTGGTTTGGCGTAATGGCGGATGCTGTGCTCCGTATGGAAATCATGTAATTATGTGTTAAATCAGCCAATTGTTTTGGATGATAATGTTATTACTTCATGGAATCCTGCAACCGCGATTGAGGTTGCTTTACTTTTATTGGAGCTACTATCATCAAAAAATAATGCTGATAATATTCGAAAATTAATGGGTTTCTAAGTATTAGTCAGGACTAAATAGAATAAACATTATTAAAATCAAAATATAAAATCTATACTGGAAAATGAGAGTTGCAATCGCCCAGATAGCTGCAATAAAAGGAAATATTGAGAAAAATATTGAAAATCATTTAAAGTGGATAAAACTGGCAATTCAGCATAATGCGGGTGTGCTGGTTTTTCCTGAGTTGTCTTTAACTGGTTACGAACCTGAATTAGCCGAGATTCTTGCAACCAATCAAGATGACACTAGATTAGATGAGATTCAGAATTTAAGTGATAGAAATGGAATCACGATTGGAGTTGGATTGCCAACTAAAGATGAGCGTGATATATTCATTAGTATGATTATACTTCAGCCTTACAAAGAGCGTATTACCTATTCAAAACAGTATTTATATCCACCGGAACAGCCTATTTTTAAAGCTGGAAAAAATCCGCTTGTTTTCAATATTGAAACAGAAGTGGTATCTCCTGCTATTTGTTACGAAATTTCTAATAAAGCGCATTGTGAGTTTGCAAAACGAAATAGAGCAACACTTTATATAGCAAGTGTCTTAAGTTCTATAAATGGAATTGATGATGATATGAAAAAATTGTCAGACATAGCTAAGAACAATAATTTGGTCACTTTTATGGCAAATTATGTTGGTGAATCAGGAGGATATCAATGTGCAGGAAAATCTTCTGTTTGGGACACAACAGGGAAACTGATTGGACAACTTGACGGCGAGACTGAGGGAATCCTAATTTACGACACAGATACAAAAGAAATAGTGAAGAAAACAGAATGCAGCTCCTAACCACGCCTATATTCATTGGCTGGCTGACGCGCATTCCGGCAGTTTTGCTCCCGCAAACCGCCAATGCTCATAGCCTCGGTTGTTATGCGTCATTCTAAAAAAAATAAGACATGAGATTAAAAGGAATTAAAATCAAAAACTTTCGTAGCTACATAGACGAAGTTACAATTACGATTGACAACTTGACTGGAATAATTGGTAAAAATGACGCAGGTAAATCGACAATACTTGAAGCACTTGAAATTTTTTTCAATAACGAAATTATTAAAATTGAGACGGCCGATGCTGCCAAAGGAGGAACTGCAAACGATGTTCGCATTACTTGTGTATTTGACAACTTACCAACAACCTTGACAATCGATAGTAGAGCAGAAACAACTTTATCTGATGAGTTTTTGCTAAATGCAGACAACGATTTAGAAATTATAAAGATTTTCAATTGTAGTTTGAAAACTCCGACGAATTCAATCTTTGTAAATGCAAATTACCCAACTGCTATAAACTGTAATGACTTACATAGACTTAAAAACGATGAATTAAAGGTTAGACTTAAAAAAATAGGAATTCCGACAGCCGGTATAGACCAGCGTTCTAATGTCCAAATAAGAAAAGCTATTTGGACGAATGAACCGAATCTAAACAATCAACCAACATTTGTATCGTTGGAAGAAGAAGATGGAAAGAAAGTTTGGGCTAAGTTAAAAGAGGAGTTGCCAATATATGCATTATTTCAATCTGACAGAGCTTCCAAAGATGATGATAGTGAAGTTCAAGACCCAATGAAACTTGCAATTAAAGAAGCAATTGCTTCCGTACAGGTTGATCTAGAACACATAAAAGAAATTGTTCAAACTAAAGCAAAAGAAGTTGCGCAAAGAACACTTGACAAGCTAAAAGAGATGAATCCTGAGTTAGCACAGGACTTAACACCTTTGTTCAAATCAGAACCTAAGTGGGACTCACTTTTCAAATTAAGCTTAACTGACGATAATCAGATTCCAATAAACAAAAGAGGAAGTGGAACTAGAAGACTTATTTTGATTAACTTTTTTCGAGCTGAAGCCGAAAGAAAACAAATTGAAAGAAATGCTAGAGGTGTTATCTACGCTATTGAAGAACCTGAAACCTCACAACATCCAACAAATCAAAAAATGCTCATTGAGGCTTTAATAGACTTAGCCGACAAACCCAATTGCCAAGTTTTACTCACCACACACGTTCCTAATCTAGCAGGTTTAATTCCTGTGAACAATCTAAGGTTTGTGAAGAATACTCAACTTGGGAAAGAAGTTATAAATACTTGTGAAGACTCTACACTTGAAGAAATTTCAAACCAACTTGGCGTTCTACCTGATAAGCGGATTCAACTTCTACTATGCGTTGAAGGTCCTACTGATGTTGATTTCTTCGTTAACATATCGAAGATATTAAATGCTAACGACCCTACAATACCAAATTTAGAGACTGAGAAACGAGTGGCAATACTTCCTCTCGGTGGCTCTACCTTAAAACAATGGGTCGACAATTATTACTCTAGAAATCTTGAATTACCAGAAATACATATATATGACAGAGACACTGCAATACCACCAACTTATCAAACGACAGTTGACGCTGTAAATGCAAGAACAGATGGTTCTTGGGCTACATTGACAAACAAAAGAGAAATTGAAAACTACATACACCCTGATGCAATTAAAGAAGTTTTTAATGTTTTAATAACTTTCACAGATACATGTGATGTCCCGAATATTTTAAGTGCTGAAATTAATCTAGACACAACAAATCCATATTGTAGATTAGGTGCTTCCAGAGCAAAAAAATTATTAAACGAATTTGCTGTGCAAAAAATGACTATACAAAGAATTGCAGAAATTGATACTGCAAACGAGATAGATAATTGGCTAAGACAAATCGCAAATAGATTATCATAAAAACAACAAAATGAATTTAACACGTGAACAATATATTATACTAGAGAACTCATATTTGAGGCATTTCCCGACAAATATTCCTGAAGAAATTCTTTTGGATTATAAAAGTGTGTTAGAATTTAAAGCCTTAATCAGACATTCTAAAGCAGACAAGCGAATTTTGAGCCACTTGTTAGACATAGTAATTGATAAAATCACAACCAAAAAACGATTTCAAAAAATTACATTTATCAAATTAATAAGATGGCAATGCGATAATTCATTTATTGATAGTGATTTATCAGATAAACTGTTTTTTGTTTTCAAATCGCTGATTGCAGAAGTTAATGATACAATTTTGTGGAGTTTAAGCGTGATTATAAAAGATATTGAACTTTCACAAGAGAATATTGACTGGTTAATTGAACATTATCAGGATTCAGAACATATCCAAAACAGACTTCTGCGTTATCCAATACCAAATAAAGGAATCACTACTTGGAGCGATCAATGTTTAAAACAGAAAAAACTTCAAAATCGAATATCGGAACTTATTGGATTGAAGTTAAATTTCTATCCTGATTTCAATTACAAGAATAAAACAAGTTTACTTTGGGGAATACATTATTCAAAGCTTCAAGACAAAACCAAAAAAGAACTTTTAATCAAACACATGACACATGAGAACTTTGAGGAACTCATAAAGATTTGCGAGAAGAATGAATTTGTAGATGTTATCTCTCAACTATATAACGACTTAGGAAAATAAAAAAGGTCTAACGCATAACACACGCCTCGTTCATTGGCTAGCTGACGTGCATTCAGCAGGTTTTGCTACCGCATTCACTTTGTCGTTTCACTATAATAAACGCTCCCATAATTCGCCTAGTTTAACGGTTGAAAAAAAAATATTTTCTAGACGATTTAATACTTACTAATAATAAATGAAAACCATAAAATCACTGCTGCTTTTTATCAATGTTGTTTTAATATCGGTTGTTTTCTGTAGCTCGGATATTAAAGAGAAAAATGGGTTATTGTGGAAAATATCGGGTAACGGTTTAGCTGAACCTTCTTATCTTTTCGGGACAGCTCATGGAGGGCCTTTTTTATCGGCTTCTTTATTGTTGGATAGTATACCTCATCTCTATGATGCCTTGGCTTCTTCAAAACAATTTGTAGGTGAGAAGAATATTTTTAATCCGGCTAATTTTGATAAAGGCAAATTATTAATGGAAGCTGATTCGTCTTATGCTTTACTCCTAAATAAAGAGGATCTTGCCTTGCTTGATACTTTTACAGTTAAATACTTCCATAGTGCCTCAGATAAGATTCGGCTAAAGCCTTTTTACTTATTTGGAGCAATAATTAGTAAAAGAACCATTGAAAAGGGGCGTGAAATTGCTTATAAAAATCTAAAAACCAAGAAATATGTAACAGATGCTGATTTAGATGAATACAATTCTATATCGGAAGAATCAATGGATCTGTTCCTACAAAAGAAAGCGCATTCGAAAGGACTCAGAATTGTTGGTTTGGATGATATAATCGGATTTAGATCGAAGGATACGATACCTTTAACAAAACAAGTTGGGCAATTAATGTATGGGCTAAGAAATATGGATAAATTTATTGATGAATATTTTAATGATCCATCTATAATTGCTTTTAAAAACGCTTATTATAGTCAGAACCTTGATGAAATAGAAAAACAGTCAACTGCATTTCATACAGATAGCGCTAATGTAATTAATATAATAGTTGGTGATTTAGTCTACGATCGTAATCTCAAATGGATGGATCATATTCCTCAATTAATTAGTGAAAAGCCCTCGTTTATTGCAGTTGGTGTGAGACATCTTCCCGGAAAAGATGGGTTAATCGATCTTTTACGAAGAAAGGGATATACTGTTGAATCGGTAAAATAAATAAAACTATTATGACAATAACCAATCAGAAAAATTTTGTGTTTTTTGCTTTATGTTTTATCGCCTTTATACTTCCTGGTTGTAACCATTCCAATCCTCAGGATTTGAAAGAAAAGTATTCGGTAGAGGCTATAAATTACTTTTATGAAACAGCTTTTTATGAAGATTACGTTGGAAGGTTTGATGTATGTAAAAAGTGGGACAAGGATTTATATTTTTATGTAAATGGAGATTTTTCGGTGTATGATGCTGATGACATGCAATCTGTTGTTTCTTATTTAAATTCGCTGGATTTGCCCATCAACTTCTACACTGCTTCCGATAGCTCATCCGCCAATGTGTCTGTATTTTATGGTAGTTATCCTTATCTGGAAGAGAGGATGGGATTGAAAAATCGTAAATATGAACCATTTGCTGGTGTTGGCTATACACATAAAAGTAATTCAGAGATAGAATGGGCAAAAGTGGGGATTGCCAACGATGCCCGAAAATATAAAAGAGTCAGTAAGCAAGATAGTACAACGCTTCGATATCATATTCTTTTGGAAGAGTCTGTACAAATATTAGGTGTAACAGGTGATAGCTGGCATTATCCACATAGCTCTTTCTTTGAAGGAGCAGGATTGAATCCAACCCTTAGTGATATTGATAAAGAGGTGGTTAAACTTCTTTATGAACCTTCTATCCCGGTTCGGTACACTAGACAACAGTTTGAAAAAGATTTTGGCGATGTGCTTTATCATGTTAATGCTCCTCAGAAAATTGCGGATTATGTATTTACTAATAATATACCTATTCATTTTCTTGATTATGTTCGGAGGTATTCTTTTCATGATAGTTTATTTGTTAAATGGCCATCGGAAATCTATATTAGTTTAAATGATGATTATTCGAAAGAAGATTCATTGTATTTTAATACGGCGGTGGATGCATTCAATTCAGTCAGCAAACAGTTGCGACTAATCATCGGAAAGAAATCTCCGGAGAACTATCCAAGTATAAGCATTCATTATAGGTGTGGGACAAAGTTGGAGGGCATATTGTCTGATAGTGAAACCGTTGTGGGCGTAATGATGTTTCCATGGCGAGTGAAAAGTGATATTAGATCTACGATTAAAAAAACTGACGTAAGGAAACTTAATGAGAGTATTTTCAGCTCGCTGTACTTTTCATTAGGTTTTGACAATAACAATTCTGATGACAATGTTTTGGAGATCGATTCATTAGATAATATTATAATTAAACCGGACTATAAAGAGATGTTGTCTCTTATTTATGAGCCCGTTTTTTATAGTGGCTTAACCCTCAAAGAATTTGATTCGGCTCTTGAAATATTAAAAGCTAAAGGTTATAAATAGATCCCCAATTCATTTAGAGAAAATGATTGGTCTCCTTTATCTTGAATTATAGTGTTAAATACGATTCCATAACTTTAAAATACAAAAAGATGAAACTAAACGACTTGTCAATCACTTTCCACACGGGTAAAATTAAAGAGTGTGTAGACTTTTATGTACGCTATTATGATGTGAAAATAACATTTGATTGCGAATGGTATGTAACTATCCAGTTTCAAAGCGAGGTGAATCCTTTTATCTTTCTTTCGTTTATGAAACCCGAATATGGATCGGCGGGAACAATATTTAAAGGCGGGTTGACTTTGAATCTGAACGTTGTTGATGTGGATGCCGAATATGCTAGGTTGAAGTCTGCCGGAATAGCTTTCTGCGATGAAATTGCCGATCACGAATGGGGCGACCGCTCTTTTTCGGTTAAAGATCCGATTGGTAATGTTCTATGCGTTTATTCACCCCGTGAAATAGGTCCCGAATATCAAAAGGCAATAAAAGAGTAATAATAAACTTGATATGACTTCAGCAGACGTTAAGATTGAAAAGTTACAACAATCTGATATCGAAAAAGTGGCCGCTTTACTGGCTGATACTTTCGAGACTAATCCGGCTTATGCTTTGATTTTTAAGAAAAAAGATACCTTATGGGACGGTCTGTATTGGCTTTTTAAAACAAATTTGATTCTGATTAATAAAAGAGGAACAGTTACAAGCGTTGCAAAAGAAAAAGCTACAGGGAATATAATAGGAGTGTATAGTTTACTTCCTCCAGGTGGGGTTAAGTCTGCATTCAGCGATTATTGGCATATTGATTTACCTCAGTTTATTGTAAAATTCGGTTTTGGAACCTTGCAGAAGATGCTGGGAATGGACTCCTACAACAAACAATTGTTGAACGAGGCTATTCACACAAACGAATATTATTATTTATCGATGGTTGCAATAAAGCAAGAATACAGAGGGGAGGGCATCGGCTCGTTTATAATTCGGAATTGTATTGACGAATTAAAATCCAGAGAAAGGAAATGCCATTTAGTAGGATTAACAACTCAGCTACCCGAGAATGTAACTTTTTACGCAAAGCTAGGATTTCAAAAATTAAACGAAGGGGAAGTCCAGTTTAAAGAGAATCGTTATTACAATTATAATATCAAGTATGATTTATAGCAGGCAGTTAATAATACAGCTTGTCCGTTTCTACTAACCTTTTTTAATGTATATTTTAGATAAACAAACCTATTATGATAATAACCAATCAGAAAAACTTTGTGTTTTTTGCTTTATGTTTTATCGCCTTGATTCTACCTGCTTATAACCATTCCAATCCTCAGTATTTGATGAGGCCCTTAAAATATTAAAAGCTAAAGGGTATAAATAAATTACCAATTCATATAGAGAATACTATTGGTTTTAAATTATTGATTGAATATAAATACAATATAATTTTATATGAACGAATATAAAGAAAAAGCAGACAAAAGGATGAGATACATACTTTGTTTCATCTTGATAACATTTGCAATAATTCCATTTAGTTATGCAAAAGAGACTGTCCGTATAGCTGACAGTTCCTTAACTGTGAAAGATTCAATTGCTAATTTTATTCCAGACTCTACAACTCTTTGCCTACTGGATGGAGAAATCATTCCCTATAAAACATTAATAAAGCTTTATGTCGATAAAAAAGTTTTAGGTCGTTATATTGAGCCTAAAAATGCGATACTAATATTCGGAGAAAAAGGACGTTATGGTGTTATGGAATGCATTACTTATTCCGACAATTAAACATCAATATGAAAAATACAATCATTATCATACTGTTGTTGATTAACTCCACCCAATTATTTGGACAACAACATTATATTATTGAAGGGCGAACAAATCCTGAATTGGATAGAAAGCCTGTAATGTTATTCACATTCAAGCAAAATAAAATTGATCGTCTGGACACAACATACATTTCTAATGGAATCTTTAGATTTGAAGGCGATACAAATCTGGAGGAGTTATCTATTCTCACTTCGGGAAACTATCCGGATACAGTAAGAACCGTTGATCTGGTTTTGGAAAGCGGAACTATTCAGGTCAATTTAGATACGGTTTCATTTATTAGCGGAACGCCATTAAACGATAAGTGGCAGCATTTTCAGACTTGTAGTAATGCAAAAGCTGAACTAATTAAAAAAATTGAGGCCGCTAAATTGGCAAACCAATCATCCGTGGAATATGAAATGGAATTAGGTAAATTAAAAAATGAAAATCCTGACATGATTACATTTACGAAAAACAATATATCAAATGTATTGGGCAAGGAATTATTCCGCAAATATTGTCTGTATATGTTGTATGAAGAATTTTTCGAAATATATGCATTGGCTGATCCTCAATTAAAAACAGAACCCTTAATTACACAAGCTTTAAATCAATACCAGAGGAGGAAAGCGGAACATGAGCAATTAAATAAAAATACTATTGTAGGAACTCAGTATAAAGATTTTTCATTACTTACAATCGATGGTAAAGAGACAAAACTGTCAGACTACATCGGTAAATCTAACTATATTTTAATTGATTTTTGGGCATCGTGGTGTGGACCTTGTATTGCAGAAATACCAAATATAAAGAGAGTGTACGATAAATATAAAGATAAGGGCTTGGAAGTAATCAGTATTTCCATAGATCAACAGAAGAAGCCATGGATAGATGCTTTGGGCAAAATAGATCAAAATTGGATACAGTTGCTATGTCCAAAAGCTGACATCAAAAGTTTACAAGATGCATATAATTTTCGTGGGATTCCTTTCCTGATTCTAATTAATAAGAAGGGAATAATAGAAAATATCAATTTGAGGGGTGATTTTCTGGACCAATTGATGCAAATTACAATTCGATGATTTATTCCTGAGGTTACATTTGAGGATTAGTGATGCAATAAACAATTTTTATCCAGGTCATGTTTTATAAATGTACACTAACTAAAAATGTAAAATTATGGACAAATTGC
>VSSQ01000119.1_pt1 | contig 61756 bp, 60 predicted proteins | sample 4763081 | NCBI WGS metagenome assembly VSSQ01 (sample SAMN12137344, study PRJNA551015) | bioreactor metagenome | isolation source: SDC9 anaerobic chlorinated ethene degrading culture | place: USA: Knoxville, Tennesee | collected 2015-01-01
AGGGTGAACTTTTGGGTTGACAATAAACTTATTAACTTAATGCAACGCTACTGATATTAGGTCACATATATAAAATTCATACTTACCTTCCATTTCAATCGTTGTCAACTCCTGCTCATATTGACGAATTCTTTGCTTTATTCTTTTTCATAAATGGACTCAATAAACTATTAGTAAAATCTTTTAACCTTTTCTGTGCAATTCTACCTCTAATCTCAAAAAGAACCTCATTTAGTGCCTCACCGACATGAGGAATAGCCGCTATACCGGATTTTAACACACCGATTAATAGCTCTCTTTTATTGTTGTCCATAAAGTAATAACTCCTTTACAGCTAGTAAAAACCTACCCGAAATAAGAGCCACATATGCATCATTTCTTATAACGGATGTGAATTCCCGACGTTCTCCCGCCTTAGATAGCTCTTATCTTAGGCGGGAGGATGTGGTGCCTGAACCTGCCCCAAATTCCCTCATCTAGCACCCTTGCGGGAATTCTGGGTTATCTGACGCTATGCCCCCATATGTAACTTAAAATAATCAACTTTCTTCATTACCTATTATCGATAGCCATCCGGTCGGTGATTTAGCTTAGAAAGATTTACTATTTTCTTCCCATTGTTCTACTTAGTGAAATTGAAAAGTATACTCCCCCGGAAAAGGCATCGTTGCCTCCGGATTATTTTACTATTCTAACGAACTTTTCTTGCTCAGTGTCATATTGATATATTTCAACAGTTTGCTCGACCTTATCTGGCTTATCTATTTTGTTATATAATTCTTCGGTTATAGAATAAACCAACGTTTGATTGTCCATTGTCAGATTTATACTTCCTATTGTTCTGTAATCGGGGACTTGTCCCCCAAACATAAACTTCTCAGCTATTCCAGACCAGATTTCTGAATAGCCTTTACTTGTATATCCAATGACATGAAATGAGTTTTCTTGAACACCAGTTCCTCCATGACCTGAAATGAATGCCAGTAACTGTTTTCCTCCACCATATACTTGCATACCATAGACTGGTTCACTTTTCGAGTAAACTTCTACGTATTTACCTTGCCTAAATTCATAAAGTATAAAATAGCCATTCACTCTATCAATTGATACAAATGCGGCGACTTGACTTTTATCAGACTCTTTTAAGTTAACCAGTATGAAAGTAATATCCTCTTGCTTTATGGATGTTGTTGCGCTATTAAATTTCTGCTGAAGTGATTGATATAGCCAATCTGGTACTATTTCATTCGTGAATTGTTTAACACCAGAATTCATTGAAGAATTTAGTATTTGTACATCTTTGTTGTTGTCTTCTGGAAGTTTCGTTGTATCATTCCCACAACCTGTTAACGGAAGGATTACTATTATGATGGCTAGAAATACAATCTTTCTCATTATATTCAACCTCTCAAAATCGGCAATGACCAAGAATCGTTGTCAGTTGCCATGGATGGCAGCCCTTTAATCATTGAACCACTCTGCCACAAAATAAAGAATATGTAATAAAAGCACAATAATCAGGAATATTGAGTATAAAATCCGGAGAATCCGGGTGACAGAGCCGCTGATATTCTTTCCAGTCTTCAGATGTAACTTCTAAATCTATTTCTCCCCAGCGCATTTGAAATAATTCTGTCAAAGCAATTTTTGCGGCCCATGGAGCGCTGCGCCTTGGTTATCTCACAGAGCCGTATCTAACCAATCTATCCGCAAGTGTGCCGGTGTGTAGTTCAAATAGATGACCGTCGTAATCATAAAATATATTGATCGACCTTCTCCCTTAACCCTTGGTCTAGAATTCATTATTTCTAATTCTGAAGCTCTGATCCTTGCTTCATGTATATCGAATTCACCATCGTCTATTTTGAAGGCAACCTGATTATATGTCCGCTCCGCTAAAGATTCACCTTCCATTATTGCTATCCATTGATCATTAATTAAAAAGTACTTTTCCCTTGATATTGAAAACATCTCTTCATCGCTAGAATATACCTCCTGAGCGTCAAATATATATCGAAAAAATTCAGATGAGCGTTCTCAGTCTTTAACTATGAAAGTTAAATGGCTAATGCCTTCTATCATATTCAACCTCCATTCTCATCTCGTCTATTATTTTCTTTAATCCGTTAGTGATCAGAAACTCACTATAATTAGTGTAAATTACTTCATATTTGTCAATTCTCTTTTCTAAACTGAATCTCTTTAGGTCTGGTATGGATATATATACCGTTTTAATCTCCTCATTCCAAAATTTCAAATATGATTGCATGTTTGGATTAGAAGAATATTGCTTTGGAACGTGCACTGGTACTTTAGTGAGTAAATCAAAAAGCCCCTTACTTAATATAATTTTATTTACCTCATCGTAACCCTTGTCTATTTTAAGAAACTCAACTACCGATCCAGACCAAATTAATGAAAAATAGGTTGCATACTTTTGACTATAAATATACAACTTCTTTTCAAATTCGCCTGGACCTAAAAGTTTAATCCCGGATGATAAAGTGCCTAATGCTGCCGCTATGATATTTCCAATTATAGTAATGGAACTAACCCTTTTGTCTTTACTAACAATCTTTCTCAATGACTCAGTATTACTGAATTCTTCAATAGGTGTCGACAGGAACAAATTCATTTTTCTAAATGCTTTATGTTCTTTAGATAAACAATAGTCAATAGCTTTTAAAAATCCTGTTTCACTATTCCAAGGAGCATAATCCAAAGGCTCGTCAATCACAATGCTTCCATTTATATCAATTGCCCTTAAATAATCATGTGCTATTTCAATTCCTAGATACATTTTCTTAAACATATATGACCCCCTAGTTGAGCATGCATGATAGTTTCTCCTAACACTTTTTTACCACAACATCAATGCAATTGGACCGATAGGTCTTTCTTAATTCCCGACTTGTCTAAGGCATTCTTAAAGATTACCTGGTCCGTCCGCTCTGATATGTGAGTTCCGGATCTTCCCCGCTAAATAGCCACTTCTTGGGTTTATAGTAGGTAATGTATTCATTCAAGACCTCTATTGCTGTATCGGAAAGCAGACTATACCTATCTTTTTCCCCTTGCCCTGTTTGATGCGGACTAATTTCCTATCTGGATATAAATCATTTAATGTTAGCGTAACAACCTCACAACCCTTAATCCCGAGGAATATGTGATTATCCGAATAGACCTATTATAACTTTATTCTCCACAAACTACCTATTTCCTCTTAATTTTCCTAAATCTTACACAGCACCTGCAAAAACTACACCAACATATACATATCTACTTTCTTCCATACACCATGAGGTGCATTTCACTTCACACAAATACACCAAGAACAAAATAATCCAAAATAACAAAGGGACGATTCATCGACAGCACCCTGTCCAATGAATCGTCCCTTTAATTTACTCCACATTTCCTACCTGTTTTAAAACCTCTTACCTATCCCTTACCTAATCCCGCTCCTCCCCATCAGATACTTATCCACCTCACGGGCGGCCAGCTTCCCTTCCTGGAGAGCCGAGACCACCAGGCTCTGCCCTCTTCGGGCATCTCCTGCAGCAAAAACCTTTTCCACATTGGTTTCAAACTCTTCATACGCCGCTTTAAGGTTGCTGCGCTCATCCCGCTCAATCTTCAGCTCATTGGGTATAACATCTTCCGGGCCGAGGAAGCCCATGGCCAAAAGGACCAAGTCCGCTTCCCATACTTTTTCGCTGCCGGGCACTTCCTGGGGAACCATTCTTCCGGAGGAGTCTTTATTCCAGTGGACTTCTACGGTATGAACCTCCTTAACCTCACCCTGCTCGTTGCCCACGATCTTTTTTGTATTGATGAGGTAATGACGGGGATCTTTTCCGTAGAGACTGATGGCTTCTTCCTGACCGTAGTCAACTTTAAGCTTTTTGGGCCACTCCGGCCAGGGATTGGTGGCCTCGATTCGCTTGACAGGGGGCTCGGGCATAATCTCGAATTGGTGGACGCTTTTGCAGCCATGACGGATGGAGGTCGCGACACAATCCGTTCCCGTGTCTCCACCGCCGATGATGATAACGTTTTTTCCTTGGGCACTGATCCAGCCGCCCTCCTGGCCATCTTTCTCAGCCATGGTTTCCAAGCCTTCAAAATTGGAGTCCAGCAGGCTTTTGGTGTTGGCCTTCAGGAAATCCACCGCATAGTGGACCCCTTTCAGATCACGGCCTTCCACGTTGAGCCCCCTGGCCTTGGTGGCACCGATGCAAAGAACCACCGCATCATATTGATTCACCAGATCCTGAGCTGGAACATCCCTGCCCACCTCGGTATTAAGGACAAAGTGGATACCGGATTCCTTCATTAAGTTTATGCGCCGCTCTACCACGTTTTTCTCCAGCTTCATGTTGGGAATGCCGTACATGAGAAGCCCGCCGGGACGGTCGGCCCGCTCATACACCGTGACCTCATGGCCCACGGCATTGAGATAATTCGCTGTTGATAGTCCTGCGGGGCCGGAACCCACCACCGCCACCTTTTTACCGGTGGCTTTACCCTTTTTGGGCTTTACCCATCCTTCGGCAAAGGCCTTCTCGATGATTTCATACTCTATACAGTTGATGGTTACCGGCTCCATAATATAGCCTTCGGTGCAGGCTCCTTCACAGGGTGCAGGGCAAACCCGGGAGGTGAATTCCGAGAAAGGACTGGTACGGCTTAAGCGCCGATAGGCTTCTTCCCATTGCCCTTTGTAAATCAGTTCATTCCAGTCCGGAATCAAATTATGCAGCGGGCAGCCCGAAACCATGCCATTGAGCATGACCCCCCCATTGCAGAAGGGAACACCACAATTCATACAGCGGGCTCCCTGGGTCTTAATCACCTCAGGGTCTCTGGGCAGCTTAATCTCCCGCCAGTCCTGAATACGCTCCTCAGGAGCGCGCTTCTTGGGCTCAATTCTCTGATACTCTAAAAAACCTGTTGCTTTTCCCATGTTTGTCCCCCCTTACTTAGCCGCTTCCGACGTTTTAAAATGCTCGGCAAAGGCTGCCATCAACGCTTCATCCCCTGAATATCCGTCTTGGCAAGCCTTATCGATATTGGCCAGCATCCGCTTATAGTCCTTGGGAATCACTTTGGTAAACCGGGTTGCATAGCTTTCCCAATCCGCGAGAACTTTTCCTCCCTGGGGACTATGGGTATACTCCACATGCTTGCGGATCATTTCCTTGACTTCATCAAGTTCGGCTTCAGATTGGATGTTTTCCAAAAGCACCATGGATTTATTGCAATAGTTCTCATCAAAATCCAGGATATAAGCTACCCCGCCGGACATTCCCGCTGCAAAGTTCCGTCCCGTCTTGCCCAGGATGACCACTTTGCCGCCGGTCATATATTCACAGCCATGATCCCCTACACCTTCTACCACGGCATGAACACCGCTGTTTCTGACGCAGAAGCGTTCCCCGGCAATCCCATTAATATAGGCTTCCCCTGAGGTTGCTCCATAGAAGGCTACATTGCCGATCAGAATATTCTCTTCAGGAACAAAATCCGCAGTCCCGGGTGGGTACACGGCGATTTTGCCGCCGGAAAGTCCTTTGCCCAGGTAATCGTTGGCGTCCCCTTCCAGCTCCAGAGTCAACCCCTTAGGGACAAAGGCCCCGAAGCTTTGACCGGCTGAGCCCACAAAGGTCAATTTAATGGTATCTTCAGGCAGTCCTTGTTCTCCATAGCGTTTGGAGATTTCGCTGCCGATGATGGTCCCCACCACCCGATCCACATTGTTGATTTTCAATTTGGCACGGATCGGCTTTTGGTTTTCCAAAGCAGGCTGACAAACCCGCAGAAGTTTTTTCATATCCAGGGATTTTTCCAGCAAATGTTTTTGGGTTTGAGTGTTATAGCGGCTTACATCAGAGCCGGCATAAGGCTGGTAGAGAATCTGGGAGAGATCCAACTGGGAGGCTTTCCAGTTCTTAATCGTCTCTTTGCTTTTCAGGCGGTCGGTACGGCCAACCATCTCATTGATGGTTCGGAAGCCCAGTTTGGCCATGATTTCCCGCATTTCCTGAGCGATAAAGCGCATGAAGTTTTCGACATGCTCAGGCTTGCCTGTGAAGTTCTTTCTTAATTCCTCATCCTGAGTAGCGATGCCCACCGGGCAGGTATTCAGGTTGCAGACCCGCATCATGACACAGCCCAAAGCGATCAGCGGGGTGGTGGCAAAGCCGAATTCTTCAGCGCCCAGCATGGCGGCGATGACCACATCACGCCCTGACAAAAGCTTGCCGTCTGTTTCCACCACCACCCGGTCTCTCAGTTTATTGAGGACCAGAGTCTGATGGGTTTCAGCCAGGCCCAGCTCCCAGGGCAGCCCGGCATTGCGGATACTAGTGCGGGGGGAGGCCCCTGTCCCTCCGTCATAACCGCTGATCAGAATCACATCGGCCTTTCCTTTTGCTACTCCGGCGGCAATGGTGCCGACTCCCACTTCAGAAACCAATTTGACGTTGATGCGGGCCCCCCGGTTGGCATTCTTCAGGTCGTGGATCAGCTCCGCCAAATCTTCGATGGAGTAAATATCATGATGAGGAGGGGGAGAAATCAGGTCCACACCCGGTGTGGAGTGACGGGTCTTGGCCACCCAGGGATAGACCTTGCGTCCCGGCAGCTGTCCCCCTTCGCCGGGCTTGGCTCCCTGAGCCATCTTGATCTGAATCTCCTGGGCATTGACCAGATAATTGCTGGTGACACCGAAGCGTCCGGAAGCCACCTGCTTGATGGCGCTGTTCTTGGTATCGCCATTGGTAAGAACCTTAAAGCGCTCGCAGTCTTCCCCGCCTTCACCGGTATTGCTCTTGCCCCCCAGCCGGTTCATGGCAACAGCCAAAGCTTCGTGAGCTTCCTTGCTGATGGAGCCATAGGACATAGCCCCGGTTTTAAAGCGTTTGACGATGGAATCCACGGATTCCACTTCTTCGATGGGGATGGTGTCCCCGGCATTATATTTGAAGTCCAAAAGATGTCTCAAGGTATAGACTTCTTCTTCATTGATCTTTTTGGTGTACTCTTTAAAGAGAGCATAATTGCCTTCCCGGCAGGCCTTTTGAATCAAATAGATGGTTTCCGGGTTATAGAGATGCTTTTCCCCATCTTCTTTACATTGGAAGTAACCGCCTACCTCCAGACTGTCTGCATAGAGAGAGTTTTCATCGTAGGCACTTTCATGGCGCATTTGGTTCTCCAGGGCAATCTCTTCCAGACCGATCCCTTCCAGACGGGAAGGAGTCATGGTGAAATATTTGTCGATCAGATCCTTCCGCAGCCCCACCGCTTCAAAGATCTGGGCGCCATGGTAGCTGTGCATGGTGGAGATCCCCATCTTGGTGAGAACTTTAAGCATTCCTTTCACCGAAGCTTTAATGAAATTTTTGATCCCTGCCTGAGCGGTCAGTCCGTCAAGGAGGCCCTTAGCCGCCAGATCTTCGATGGTCTCATAAGCCAGATAAGGATTGATGGCCGTCACGCCATAACCCACCAAAGTACAGAAGTGATGAACTTCCCGGGGTTCCGCCGATTCCAGCACAATACCCAGGTTCGTACGGATTTCTTTGCGGATCAGATGGTGGTGAAGGCCTGAAGACGCCAGGAGAGCCGGAATGGCTGCCTGCTCCTTATCCACTCCCCGGTCGGAGAGAATGATGATATTGGCCCCTTCCCCAATCGCCTTATCCGCTTCTCTGCAGAGCCGCTCCAAGGCCCGCTCCATAGCCTTCGGCCCCCCCGCCACAGGATAAAGCATGGATAAGGTCACGGTTTTAAACTGCCCATGCTGCAAATGCTTAATCCTGTTAAGCTGTTCATTGGTCAGAATGGGATGCTCCAGGAAAAGGGATGCCGTATTCTCCTGATCGGGGTCCAGCAGGTTCCCGGAATTACCCAGAAGCATCGTGCAGGACGTGACGATTTCTTCCCGGATGCCATCAATGGGAGGGTTGGTTACCTGGGCAAAAAGCTGTTTGAAATACAAATAGAGCATCTGCGGCTTTTCCGACAAGACCGCTAACGGAGAGTCCATGCCCATGGCTCCCACAGGATCTACTCCTTCCACCGCCATCGGTTGGATAGTTTTTGTAATATCTTCAAACGTATAGCCAAAGGCTTTCTGCTGCTGAATCAGCTGCCCCTGGTCCTTGCTTTCTTCCGGTTCCTCAACTATCCCAACTGACCCAGCTCTCCGATCCATCCGGGCTGCCTCAGGCAGACTGCTGAGCTTCACGATGTGCTTCTCTATCCACTCACCGTAGGGATTTTTCCGGGCTACGCCGGCTTTGATCTCTTCGTCGGCAATGATCCTCTGGGCCTCCGTATCAATAAGCAGCATTTTTCCGGGCTCCAGACGGCCTTTGTATTGAACATTCTCCGGCTTGATATCGATAACTCCTACCTCGGACGCCAGAATGACCTTATCATCCTTGGTGACATAATAGCGGGATGGGCGCAGCCCATTGCGGTCCAGTACCCCGCCGATCACCACCCCATCCGTAAAGCCCATAGCGGCGGGGCCGTCCCAGGGTTCCATCAAAAAACTGTTGTAAGCATAGAAATCCCTTTTCTCCTTAGGCATGAAGTCGTTGTTTTCCCAAGGTTCCGGAATCATCATCATCACCGCATGAGGAAGAGATCTTCCGGTCAGGTGCAGGAACTCCAGGCTGTTGTCGAACATGGCCGAATCACTGCCGGATTCATCCACAATGGGATAGACTTTGGCTATATCCTCAAATAAGGAAGAATCGATACATTTCTGACGGGCTCTCATCCAGTTCACATTCCCCCGGATGGTATTGATCTCCCCATTATGGACAATATAGCGGTTCGGGTGAGCTCTTTCCCAGCTGGGGAAAGTGTTGGTGCTGAAGCGGGAATGGACCATAGCAAGAGCCGAGACGAAATCCAGGTCGGATAGATCAAGATAAAAATGACGCAGCTGCTCCGCCGTCAGCATCCCTTTATAAACGATGGTCTTGGCGGACAGGCTGGCCACATAGAAGGTACCGCCCTTATCCTCACACATCGGCAAAATGATTTTCTCGGCACGCTTGCGGATGGTATAGAGCTTTCTTTCGAAATCCATCACGTCAAGAATCTCAGGGTTTTTCTCTATAAACACTTGAATAAAGCGGGGCATCACTGTTTTAGCGCTTTCTCCAATCGTGCTTTTATCGATAGGGACCTCTCTCCAGCCCAGGATCCTTTGACCTTCCTCAATGACGATCCTTTCAAAAGTCTCCATTTGGATTTGCCTGAAATCAGCATAGCGATGAGCAAAGATCATCCCTACCCCGTAATTCCCCTTTTCCGGCAAGGCAAATCCCAGCACTTCACATTCCCGCTGAAAGAAATCATGGGGGATCTGGACCAGGATCCCGGCGCCGTCGCCTGTGTTCTCATCAGCGCCACTGGCTCCTCTGTGATTTAAATTCTCCAATACGGTTAAAGCTTCATCGATTATCTCATGGGACTTTTCACCTTTGATGCTGACCACGAATCCCATTCCGCAGGCATCGTGTTCTAAAGCCGGGTCGTAAAGCCCTTGTTTTTGAGGCAAACCGTAATTTTGCATAATTCTCCCCCTCTTCGTTCAATACTGCTCTCTATACAAATGAACATTGCCGCTGTATAAAAATAAACCAAAAAAGCGCTCCAAAAAGACTTGCACCTGTGCAGGTACATGTCTCTTTGAGCGCCTTTGCTCCATTTTTGATTAAGCATAACTTAACATAATAAGGCTTAGCATTTCAACCGTTTTCGCCAATGTATACAATATTTAAAGCTTAAGCCCTTCTTACATCGGATAATAAATAACCATGCTTGCCCGTGTTAAGTGTTCCGTTCTATTGGAATAAGCATGAGCTCTGTCCGCCATGAATTTAATGGAGTCCCCTGCTTTTACACTGTATTCCTCATCATCCACCTGAATGGTCAGCACACCCTCATAGACTGTAATAAATTCCTGAGTCCTTTCTCCATGAGAATTCGAAGCAAAGGAACCGTCCTTTTCAAGCTCTATCGTATAGACTTCCACTTTTCGCCCATCTTCAGAGGGAAAGATTGAATAGACCTTATATCTCCCATCGTCCTCAACTTGAGGTTCGATCTCCTCTTTCAGGACAAGGAAGGTTTCCGGCTGGGGAATGTTGATGATTGATGTATAAGGTATTTTTAACCCTGAGGCAATTTTCCAGATGGTTTTGATGGTCGGGCTGGATTCACCCGCCTCAATCTGTCTTAACATCCCTTTACTGACATCCGTCAGATCCGCTACTTTGTCCAGGCTTAATTTCATCTCTTCCCTGATTCGTTTTAAGTTATTGGCCACAATCTGGTTCAAGTCTTTCAACTAGGTCTTCCCCCTTGTATCTTATCCCCCGGCAGGATATAATATATCCATTCGTATGTTATATTGTACTCACTTGTTCAATATAACATACGATATAAAGCCTATGCTTTATCATTATACCATTGCACTTAATAATAGATAGACTGCACAGAACCGGAGGAGAAAACATGAACAGAGAAAATCAGCTTGCAGACAGTATAAAAGAAGGACTTATCGCCGCTCTTCCCCTTATCTTCGGCTTTTTCCCCGTGGCTATGGCCTTCGGACTTCTTGCCAAAAATGTCGGCATCTCACTGCAGGACACTAGTTTGTTTTCCGTGATGGTTTTTGCCGGAGCCAGCCAATTTATGGCCTTAGACATGATCAAAGACGGTATTCCCATCGGAAGCATCATTCTTGCCACCTTTCTTCTGAACTTACGGCATTTCATTATGAGCGCTTCCTTGTCGGTCAGACTGCAGGGAATTAAAAAGCATTGGCTTTTTGTCATTGCCTTCGGCATTACCGACGAAGCCTTTTCTTTGATCTCTCTAAGGAACAGGACCTTAGACATCCCTTTTTTACTTACCTTGCAGATCATTCCCTATTTTTCCTGGGTCGCCGGTACGATTGCCGGGTATCTTGTCGGCACCATGCTGCCGGAAACGGTTCAACTGAGTCTGGGCGTAGGTCTTTACGCTATGTTTATGGCCTTATTGGCACCTGAGATCAAGAAGTCCTTTTCCGTTTTGTTTCTGGCGGTGATGTCCGGGATTTTTTACCTGGTTGGATCACACTTCAAGCTTCTGCCACCATCCTGGTGTTTCATTGCCGCCGTGATCCTGGCGGCCGGAATCGGCGCTTTCCTTATTAAAGAGCAGGAGGTATCCCCATGAAAAGCTATCTCCTTTTAATTACCGGCATGATGGTAGTAACCTATTTGCCCAGATTGCTGCCCCTGCTGATGATGACAGGAAGACCTCTGCCCCCTGTCTTGAAGCGCTTCCTGCAGTATATACCTTATACCGCTTTGAGTGCTTTGATTATACGGGGGATCATGCAATCCGCTCCAGATATGAGATGGGCAACAGTTGTCGGTATCCTGGCCGCCGGTATCTGCTCCTGGTTGAAAGGGAGCTTAGTTTTATCCGTACTCGTTGCCATCATGGCCGCCTTCGTCGTTCTGCAACTATAGCCATCATAGAGTCATCACTGACAAATTTAAGCTTTAGCAGTCGTGACCGTGACAACATCCTCTTTCAGAGCCTCACTCTTCGCTCCTTCGATATAAACGCTTCGTGAAGGCAGGGCTACGAATACACCCAGCTCCTCCAGCAAGGCCATGATCTTAAAGTTAATATCCTCCTGAACCTCGAGAAATTTCTTCCAGTTGGTGGTGTTGGTAAAGAAGTAAACGAAGATATTAAGGGAATTCTCCCCAAACCGCTCAAAATAAACCAGAATGGTTTCAGGATGGACCTCCGGATGTTCTTCCAGAATGGTCCGTAAAGATTGAATACACTGTTGAAGCTGTTCAGCTGTGGTTTGGTAACTCACTTTGAGCTGAAAATTAATTCTCCGCTTCCCCATCCTCGACCAATTGGTAATAGGGTCATTGCTCATGACCGAATTGGGGATGGTCACTACCGCATCGGCAAAGGTTCTTACCTTAGTGCTTCTAAACCCAATCTCTTCAATCGTTCCTTCCACACTGGGGGTCAGAACCCAGTCGCCAATGTTAAAGGGGCGATCCAGCATAATGGTCACACTGCCGAATAAGTTTTTGGCTGTATCCTGAGCAGCAAGAGCAAAGGCCAGACCACCCAGCCCCAAACCCGTCAAAACACCGGCAATCTCACTAAACCAGACTTGAGCTACGGTGATCGCTCCCAAGACAATGATCACTGCTTTAGCCCCATTGCTTAAAAAAGAAACCAGCATATCGTCAAATTTATCAACCGTGAGCAGAGCCCGTTGTTCAAACAAAGCCGTAAAAACATCCGCAGCCCGGTAAGCCGACCAAAATAGAGTGTATAAAATTAAAGAGCGAATGACCCTCTGGACAAACACACTGATCTCCGGGGGCAGGATCAGCATCTGGGCCGCGATCTGTAAGCCAATAATGATGAAACCCAGCTGTACCGGTTTATCCAGCGCTTCCACAATAGAATCATCGACAGTGCTCTTGGTTTTCTTAGCCAATTTTTGCATCAAGACGATGATCACTTTAGAAAATATCTTTTTCAGCAGAAGAGCCAAGAGCAGAATTAATATGGCTCCGCCAATTCTCCTTAGATTAGTGCCATAAATGACCGATTCCCATTGATTTTGCAGTTCCAGCAGCAGCAGATCCATACTTACCTCCACTTAGTTCTTCATCATATTCTTAGAAAGCAGCAACAAACTATACTTAAGAAATTATACCATACTTTAAAGCCCTTCCTAAAAATATCAGACAGCAGCATAAGCCTTTTCCGGGTTAAGCTAACAGCCTCTATATTATAACTATTTGTCAATCGTTCCCTGTTTCCGGGCGTAACTATGATCGGTAAGGGCTGAAGCCTGAAAAGAGGGAAAGATAATGCTGAAAACCGTTCCCTTGCCCAACTGACTGGTGACCTCGATCCGGCCTCCTTGCAGCTGAACCATTTTTTTGACGATCACCAAGCCCAGACCGCTCCCTTTTTCCTGCTGGCGGCCCTCCTGCCGGTTCTTCACCCGGTAAAACCTCTCCCAAATGTGCGGCAGATCGTCGGGCGCTATGCCGGTGCCATTGTCTTCAATAGTCAGGACTACCTCCCTGCCGTAGCGTTCCTCCACCCCAACCCGGATCGTACCGTTCTCGGTGGCGGCGATGGCATTCTTCAATAAATTCCTGATAATTTGTTCCAGCCGGTCCACATCGCCGATGACCACCGTTTTTTCCACTTTTTTCTCCAGGTAAATCCCGTTCTGCTTGCTGGCAGCCACAGCCTCCATGGAAACGACGACCCCCTGGGCCAGGGCGACCAGGTCCACCGGCAGCTTCTCCACCGTGATATTACCGCTTTCCAGGCGGCTTAAGACCAGGATGTCGTCGACCAGCCTGCCGATATGTACCGTTTGAGTGTAAATAGTGTCCAAATACCGCTCCCGCAAAACCTCGTCCTGCACCACGCCGTCCCGGATGGCCTCCACAAAGCCCTGGACGGCCGTGAGGGGCGTGCGCAGCTCATGGGAGATTTCAGCAAACAGGCGGGCTCTTTCTTCATCCATCCGCAGACTTTCGCTCTGGATCTTCTGCAGTCTTTCCGTCAGTTTATTGAGCTGCCCGGCCAGGACATTGATCTCATCCAGGGGCTGGTCGTCCGTGCTCAGAACATACCCCCCGCTGCTGATCTCCCCCACCGTAGCCGCCAACCGGGAAATCGGCCGGGAAATATACATGGCCAGATTCACGGACACGATCAGAACAATCACCAGGACGGTCATTCCCCCGATCACCAGGTAAACATGGAGTTTGTTCAAGGCCAGGTTCACGTTGGAAGGCTTGGTTTCCAGTAAAATACCGTTTTCCGTGGCCTGGTTGTTGTTGCCCATCGGAACGACAACCAGAAAGGCGAGCTGTCCCGTTTCGGGGTCCGTTGTGCGGGTGATCGCCGTCCCGCCCTTGGTGAAACTCTCCACATGCCGGAACTCTACCTTGCTGCCGGGCACCACTTCCTGCTCCGCCGAAGTGTCCAGAATCGTTCCCTCCCGGTCAAAGATGGTGATCCTGGCGTCAAAGAGATCGGCCAGGTATTTCAGGAAACTCTGTTTCTCCTGGGCCTGATCATTGACCTCTCCTTCCGGCGCTTTGCCCCAGATATAGTTCGTTTGCTGGAGCAGGGCGAAATTGACCCGCTTGGCCTTGCGCAATAGCTCCTGTTCCACCTGGTCGTAAGTCACCTGTTTGACCATAAAGCCGGAAAACAGGATGAGGGCGATCAAACCGACGACAAAGACCGTAACATTGGTGAAAAGAATACGGGTATAAATATTTTTATTGAACTGTTCCCCCAACAGGCGCTTGACCCCGAGCCAGAACCCCCGGACGGCGCCGGCTGCCTGCTGAAGTTTCCGCCTGATCCATCGCAAATCATTACGCAAAACCGGTCTCTCCCCCCTTGACCGGAGGTGTGAACTTGTACCCTACACCCCAAACAGTCTGCAGGTATTCGTGAGGCAAAGACGCCAGCTTTGTCCGCAACCTGCGAATATGAACATCCACTGTACGCTGATCGCCGAAGTAGTCATATCCCCAGACAGCCCCCAGCAATTCCTCCCTGGTAAAGACCCGCTGGGGATTCTGGGCCAGGTGATAAAGCAGATCGAATTCTCTGGGGGTCACTTCGCTTTCCGCGGCGTCCACCAGCACTTTCCTGATATCGGCCCGGATTTCCAGCCCGGGGTATTTCAACTGCCAATTCGTGGCCGGGTCCGCCGCCTGGCTGCGCCGCAGCACCGCTTTGATCCTGGCGACCAGTTCCCGCGGGCTGAAAGGTTTGGCAACATAATCGTCGGCACCCATTTCCAGGCCGAGAACACGGTCCGCTTCTTCCCCTTTGGCCGTCAGCATAATGATCGGAATCATGCGCACCGCCCTTAATCTTCGGCACAAAGAAAGCCCGTCCTGACCGGGAAGCATGATATCCAGGATGACGACATCCGGATTCTCCCGGTCGAAGGCGGCCAGCACCAGGTCCCCGTCGTCGACAGCAACCACTTCGAAACCCTCTCTCTCACCATATAACTTGACCAGTTCCAAGACATTCTGGTCGTCGTCGACCACCAAGACTTTCCCCAAAAACAGCATCGTTTCCCTCCTCAGCGGTTTTTATCCTACTCTTACTCATAGTTCATCGATTTATGGCGGTCCACAAATTGCCATTTTTCTTCCGGCCGGAAGCGGAAAATGCTGAGAAGCAGATACTTCTCAGCTCTTTTCTTTTCGTCCCCTTACCACGTATGTTAATCATTGTTACAAGAATCACACATTTTTTCCCTTCCCAGTCATTATAGGGCAGAAATTTTACCTATCCTTTACCCCAATGTGAAAGTATTTTGCCAATCTGTTAACAACTATTACAAGACGAAAAACCTCCGCCCCGGGAAGTTGCCAAGTGCGGAAAGCATCCTTTATAATACAGATATGAATTTTGGCGAAAAAGCGGGTGATGAAGATGATAAACACAGGCATTTTTTCCAGACCGAAACGAATTCTGATTTGCTCCTGCCTGCTGGTTTTGCTGTTTGCGGAACCAACTGCGACAGCTTCCGGCGCTACATACCTTGAGGCCCGGGAATTGCCTCCCCCACCAGAGGCCACCCTTGACGATGAGGTGAACATAAACGTGAAAAACTTCGGCGACTACGAAATCAGAACGGGTGTGACGGATTCCAAGGTTGCCGTCATCGCCATTCATGGGGGGAAAATCGAGCAGGGGACCAGCGAATTGGCTTACGCCTTGTCCGCCCGCAATCATTACAACTATTACACCTATCTGGGCGTGAAAGACAAAGACAATGCCTCCCTGCATATTCCTTCCGCTCAGTTCGAAGAACCGGCCGCCCTGGCCATGGTGGCCCAATCGGAAACAACCTTATCCATCCACGGCTGTTCCGGTGCGGGTGAGTTTACCTATATCGGGGGCCTGGACACTCCATTGGCCGGCAAAGTCAAGGACGCCCTGACGGAGTACGGCTTTACCGTACTGGATGCGCCGAAGCACCTGGCCGGCCTGTCCCCGGACAATATCGTCAACCGCAACCAAAACGGGGGCGGCGTTCAGCTGGAAATCTCAAAGGGCTTGCGGGCACAGTTTCTGGATGCCGACAGCAACCAACTGACCAGGTATGTTGCGGCGCTCAGCGAAGCCCTGGGCAACAGGCCATAGAGGCTGCCCGGATCAGCAATCAAAACAGCACACTCAATCAAAACGTTACACTCTTAAATACGAAAGCTGCAAACCCTTTTTAGGCGGTTTGCAGCTTTTTGTTTATCACTGTTGTTATCCTGTTGTTACTCTCGGCTATTTTCCGGTTATTCCTGGATATTTTCAATCAATTCTTTGGGGGTTTTGGCTCCCTTCTTCAAGATCTGGTTGACCTTTTTCTCAAAGTTGGGCTTGGTCGGGTCAAACTTGTGGAGAAATCCATTATAATTGGCGTTGGTGATTTTTTCCAGCTGGGATACGATCACCGGCCAGCTGCCGCTTAAGGCGTCATCGATGACGCCCGCATAGCCGGTTAAGCTGGCGGGATCCGCTGCCAGTTTATCCCGTAACCCTTTGGAAACGGCGATCTGAACTCCGCCCAGCCGGTAACTGTCCTTAAACAGTTGATTCTGATTCACGATATTGCTGTCCAGGATTCCGGCGATCCGGTCGGGGACACTTAAGGTCTGCACCTGGTAGCCTTTAGTGGTCAGGTGCAATTTGATCAATTCCGCCAGCAGCTTATTCTGGCCGCCGATATAGGTGATTTCATCATCCCCTGCCGCTCCGACCACGGAAACCGTGTAATCCGAATCCTGAACCATGCTGACCGCTGTGGGTTCATCAAACTCCACGGCCCTCAGGAAAAGGCTGCCGTTATCCGCCGCTTTCAGACCCTCAAAGGAATAGGTATTATACTTGCCGTAGCCGTTCAAGGCTTCGACCAGCTCCGAAGTCCCTCTTTCAATCCCGCCTCCGTGCAGGGCCAAAACGGTGGTGTCGCTGCCGATATCGTTGGTTTTGATGGTGTAGTCCGCAGGCGCTTCCGCCGCGGACAGTTCGGCGAAACTGTGATACCCCGGTGTCAGGGCATAGGCGCTGGCGCCAATCCCAAATGTAAACACTAAAGCAACCGCTAAAATTTTGTTCAGTCCTTTTTTCATACTTTTTCTCCTTTCAACTAGAGGAACAAATAATTGACCCCGATAACCGCCAGCATGACTCCCATAACCACAAGGGCCTGGGTGCCGGTCCTGCGCTTGCTGATCTTCATCAGATACAGGCATTTTTCTTTGATGGTCAACGCCTTATTCATCGTTCTCCTCCTTTCTCAAATTTGGACATTCAACAGCACTGCGCACCCGTAAGTCAGCACACTCAGCAGGCCCGTGCTCAAAAATGTTGTGGCCAGGCCCTGACGCTGAATGGTATTGGCCAACAGACCGGGTACGATAATGCCGACTGCCGCCAGTCCGGAGATCATACTATAATCAAAAACAGGCACCAGGGCATGGATGATAAACTGTAAGACGATGGCCACCGTGATCATGGCCACAAATTTTCGCTTGCCGTATAAAATGGTGACTTTACTTACACCGAAATAAACGATGGCATAAGTCAGAATGCTGATCAGAAACGTCAGGAAAATGGCCTGGGGCTGTCTGGCGAGCATGGCCAGATAGCCGGGCACCACCAGACCGGCAGGCAGTATGCCCGTGATTTCCGTAAACAGCAGACTTAAGATCACACCCATGATGATCATCGCGTCAATATTGGTCAGCAGCAACGATCTGCCTCCTTTCCTCCTGTTGGATGAAGCCATTGCCTGTGGGGTGTATGATCAATTCGACCAATTCTTCCCCGCCCCCGTGGATGTTGCCGACGCCGAAAACCATCCTGCCTGCGAAATCATCCTTGATCATGTGATACACCTCATGGGGAGACAGTCCCTCGGCATTGATATATTGGCGCGGCTCTATTTTCCCGGTGTGAACACCTTCGCTGATGGGGCCCACTGTCTCCCCCATAGCCACGAGAATCTCAATATCCATCTGCGGCAGGACCTCCCCGGCAAACTGCAGGGTCCGGTCCACCCGGTCGGGCCGGCAGTTGACAATGACCATGGGGTTTGCCGTGGCATAGCCCATCGCTGTGATATGGTCCCAGATCAGGCGGGTCGAATTGGGATCATTGGCCGCAAAGCCGTTGACAAAATAACTCCCCTCCTGCTTATCCAGGGGATGGATCATCAGGGCCCCCGGGTCCGGATTGGCATTCAGCATTCCCCTTAAGGCCGTGTCCTTGTCGATGTTCAGGGCTTTGGCCACCGCCAGCGCCAGGGCGATATTTTCCGGGAAAACGATATAGCTGAACTTTTCCAGGTAACCGGCTGGAATTTCCTTTTCATCGGTAATCAGGACCCGGCTGTTCCGTTTGCCCGCCTCCCGCCGGAAATAATCGTTATAAGGGCTGTCCGCCACAACCAGGGTTCCGTTCCTGGGAATGGTGGCTGTAAACGACTCGGCGATAAAGTCCAAGGTAGGGCCGCACAAATCCATATGGTCTTCCCGCACATTGACAATCACGCCGACATTGGCTTTCACCAGCTTCTCCTGGAATGTAATCTGGTAATCGGGATTGACCGCCATGCACTCCGTGACAAAGGCGGAAGCACCCAGCCGGGCCGCCTTGCGGACGACTGTTTTTTGTTCGATGATGTTGGGCCCCAGAGGGCCCCGTTTGATCGGTTCTTCTTCCTCCCGGTCCCAGTAAATAATTCTGGCACTGGTTCCGGTCGTTTTCCCGACAACCTTCTCTCCCGCCTCCTTCAGAATCCCGGTAATCAACCTGGTGGCCGTTGATTTGCCCCTGGTGCCGTTGATATTGACGCGAAGGGGGATACGGTTCAGGTTTCGATTATGTCTAATCTGCTCATACACACCCAGGCAAAAAACAAAAAACATCAGCGCTAGCGCAAACTGCAAATCGATCTGTCCTTTCGTCCAAGAATTAACAAATGGAACCCCCTCTCGCCGTTCATTATACGTGACAAATATGACCCAATATTTACCGGAAACAGAACATTTGTTACAGATTTTTAAACAAATGTTACAAAATGCCTATAAACTAAAAAAACTCCGAGAGCATCTCTCGGAGGAAATAGGTTTTCATTATGGACAAGAACAGGATCAACAACGGTAATCCTGGGTTGTTAACTTAAGATAATCGATAAGCTCCTTGCTGATTTCAGTTTGGGAATTGACTGCACGATACACCACCCCAATGGTGATGTTATTGTGCTTTTCGATGGCTATAGGGAGCACTTCCCCCTTCTTAAAGATAAGCTCTTTTTCCAAACCGATTCCGGTAACGAAACCCACCGCCAGGCCTTCTTCAATCACCTTTTTGTAAATCTGCATACTGTTTGATTTCTGGATCTGCAGATCGGCGGGGTCCTGATAGCGCTTGATAATCTCCAGAATCCAGCCATAAAGATCCTCGGAAACGATCAGTTTTTGCTTAAAGAGCTCGGTATGAGTGATCACGCGCTTGTTTTTGAGGGGGGACTTTTTCCCGGCACATACAAAAATCTTATCGTCAAGTATACTTTCGTAGCTCAATCCCAGATCATGAACAGCCTCAAAAAATCTCGGATCTTCACTTGTCCGAAAGATAATGCCAAGATCACTTATCCCTGCGGCTACATTACACATAATTTCCTGGGGACTATGCTCTTCTAAAATCACATTGACCTGGGGATGCAGCTTATAAAAAGAAACCAGAATATCCGGCAGGGTCATATAGGGAACCACATCAATGCGCAGCTTCCCTTTTAAAACCTTTTTAGGAAGGGGCTTGCTGAACTGGGAATAGAATTCGTCAATCTTAGTTAGGAGCTCCTGAGCTTTATTGACAAACTCCTCCCCCTCCTTTGTAAGCGATACACCCTTATAGGAGCGCACTAAAAGCTCAAGGCCGAACTCCTTCTCCAAATTACGAATGGCGACGCTAAGATTCTGCTGTGAGACATGAATCTGCTCAGCAGCGACACTCAGAGATTTATTTTTACTCACTTCAACAAGATAATATAGCTGCTCAATACGCATAAACAGCATCCATCCCATCATCCATATAGCAAGTTCTGTATTAAATTAATTATAGATCAAATAGATACCCTTTCCCAGCTCTATTTGTTCTATATTTCTCATATTTATTTAGATTATACTCCAAGACCCTTTTCTGTTTCCTTCCTCACCAGATCTGTTCTGCCCAGGGCGAGGAGCTCTTCTATTTTTCATCTTCCAAAAGAGTAACCCTGATTACAGGATTGACTATTCTTCTTGGATAGCTCTCTTGAACTTCACCGAGATAAGTAACAGAAATAGTGTCCCCTATCTGTAAATCTTCCCGGGTGATTTGTGTATGTCTCCATTCTAACTTGGTTTTATTATCAACGCTAAAATAGACTTCACCTCGATTATTTATATCATTGACATCCAAACCATTTACCAGGAAGTTATTTTGATCAATATCCTCAATAGTTGCATAAAATGTAGCCCCTGCTATCGGATCAGCAGTATTTCGTCCAATCCAAAACCCTCCGCTTGCCACTGCCACTAATAGTATTAAATAACCAATTAAAATAGTTTTTTTCATTACACACCTCTTATTCGCCGGTTAGAATTATAGCCTGGACATCACCACGGGTCTTAAAAATAATCCGAAAAATACGGTGTCTGCTGTTCAATAGCATCCTCAAGCATATCCACAGTTTTCGATCTGCAGGATATGCGCCCAATCTTGTGCAGATAGTCCGACCGCTTATATCCTAACAACATAGTCGTCATGGTCTGAATATCAATTTTATCGTTGCTTTTCTCCGACGCACGAATGACTTCGCCTTGGCCTGCCGCAGTGATACGCAGTGTAAAAACACCTTGATTCCACGAAAGCAGCGGATCATCCAACATAAATGTCCATTCTCGATCCGTCGTGTCCGGCTTAAAGGGGTATTGGGCAATAAATTGCTCTAAATCCACGATCCGTGCCATGAAATAAGGAGAGATCGTTTCCTTGATATCCGCGTCCTCCAGCAAAAACGCCAGAGGTTCGTCCGTGTACGTATGGCCTACGACCTTGGCAATCATAGAAAAATGTGCGCTGATAAAATTCCAGAGTCCGCTGCGAGCCTCCTCATTGATAAAGATCATATCCTTTATATGAAAAACCTCATCAGCAATTCGGTAAAGCACATAACCATCCGGCTGTCCGCTCTCATTATAGTATACAGCCGCCATCATATCATCAGGATCCCACAGCCAATATTCCCGCCACGCAAGATCATTGCGCAGCATAGCGCCATGAGTTTGAAGAGCGAAGCGCTCATACGTTTTTTTCACCTGCTCGTCTTCCACCGGTACGCGTTCTATCTCACCAGACACCTGTTTATTCTTAGGCAGTTGATAATCCTGAATTTCATATATGATTCGATCGGAAATGATCTCCCAGCCTTTCCGGCGATAATAAGGGATGGAATATGGATACAGGAAGGAAATCGACTGGCCCTGCTTTTTCATGTTTTCCAGCGCCTGATACAACAACTTATGCATGAGTCCTTGATTGGTATACTCCGGGTATGTGCCGACTCCGGTAAGCCCTCCCATATTATAAGTTTTATTGAAGATGCGTACCTGTAAAGGATAAACCGCTACCTGAGAGATAAGTTTGTCCCCGTCAAACCATCCCCACACATCCGCCTGCTCCAAAACAGGGGATTTGGCACGTATAATCTCATCCTCTTCCCAGCCAATTTGATGTAATTGCCGGTCAGTTACCTGAAAGACATATCTCAGCAGTTGATTGTACTGTTCAAGATGCTCCAGGCCGGCCTTTTTGATTTTTAGCTGCTTTCTCCTGCTCATAAAATCCTCCTTTCAAGCAACTCTTTGTTCGATACGGTGGGGCACTCGCTCATTCATGATAATCATCGCTACAATAAAAACACAGCCCAATGGGACATAGTGCTCTTCTCCGTAATAAAGACGTACGACGACAACGCCTCCTTGCTGAAGCGCCATAACGATTTTACTTGTCTGGCCGATAAAGACATTTTCTTTAGTCAGATAAGCGATTTCAATGGGGAAATCTTTAGCCTTGCCGAATTGACACAGCCAATTGCTGATAAACATCATAGCCATGGCGGAAGTCCCTTTTTTACCTATCTCTCCCTTATCATTATAGACATCCAGACAATAAAACATAATATATTTAATAACATCGGGTGGTATTTCTTCCTGATCAAAAAGAGCTGATAGCATTCATCATCGTTGTTGGCCCGCAGTCATATTCGGTCGCTTGATAACTTAACGGAACTTTCATCGGCCGCACCTCAATCCCAGATAATTATTATTAACTTATTATACAAATATCAAGCCCATGGGGACAACCAAAACAACGATAAGCTATTGCCGCAAAATAATTGTTTCAAATAAAAAAGGCGTACCTGCTCCACTAATGAGAGAGGTACGCCTTTGTCTATTTCATTCGTCAATATGCTCTAATCCCTGACGGTAAAGTTCCTGAACATGACTATCATGAAGGGAATAATAGACCATTTTCCCCTCCCGGCGGTACTTGACAAGATTGCTGCTCCGCAAAACCCTGAGTTGATGGGAGGTGGCAGACTGACTTAAACCCAGAAGTTCAGCGAGATCACAAACACAAATCTCCGTCTTGGCAAGCGCATCCATAAGCCGTACCCGGGTAGGATCTCCCAGAGTCTTGAATAAATCCGCCAATTTGGTGGCCCGATCCAGGCTCAGCATCTGATCAGCATAAGCACGAATCACATCCGGGTGGGTACACACCACCTCACATGAAATGTTTTCATTATTTTCATGATACTTATTGGAAGTCATTGTCAGATTCACCCCATTATGCTAGTCCCTGCTGATTAGTACTATATCAGTAAATCTGCACCATGACAAGTAAAGGGGGCTCAAAGGCTCGGAAGAGCGGCGGCTTTTTCAGGGCGGGTATAACGTCTGACACGGGTAGCATTTAAAATCGCCAGCAAAGCCACTCCCACATCAGCGAAAACAGCTTCCCACATGTTTGCCACGCCAAACATGCCCAGCCCAATAAAACCAAGTTTGATAACCAATGCGAAGCCAATGTTCTGCCAGATCACCTTTTTGGTAAACTGTGCAATATCCATTGCACTTACCAATTTACCTGGCCGGTCTTCCATCAGAACCACATCCGCCGCTTCGATAGCCGCATCAGAGCCCAAACCACCCATCGCTACTCCAATATCGGCCCGGCTTAAGACTGGCGCGTCATTAATCCCATCCCCAACAAAGACAACTTTTCCTTTCCCCTTAAGCTTCTGTTGGTAATGCTCAAGCCAGGTGACCTTATCTTCCGGAAGCAAATCTCCATGATATTCCCGGATTCCTAACTGTTCAGCCACAGCTTCGGCAACGCTGCGCTGATCCCCGGTGAGCATAACTGTGGTAATCCCCCCCTGGTTCAACTGAGCCACCACTTCTTTAGCCCCTTCTTTGGACCGGTCGGAAATCATCAGAACTCCTGCATATTCGCCATCCACCCCAATATAGACTTGAGTCCCCACTTCGCTCATTTCCAGCTCAGGAACGGTTATGGAATTCTCAAGCAAGAGGTCCTTTTTACCCACTAATACCACTTTACCTTTGAATTCTGAGCGAATTCCCTTGCCGCTGATTTCTTCATAATGAGTGAGCGAAACAGAATCAATCTCTTTACCCCATTTATCCCGAATGGATTTGGCAATGGGATGGCTGGAATGAACTTCAGCTGCGGCAGCAATTTCCAGCAGCTGCGCTTCCGTGTAATGCCCGCTTGTTTCTATTTTATTGACTTCAAATACCCCTTGGGTTAAAGTTCCCGTCTTATCGAAGATTACTGTTTTTACTGAGGTCAAAGCTTCTAAATAATTGGCCCCTTTAACCAGAATCCCATGACGGGAAGCTCCGCCGATTCCTCCAAAATAACCGAGAGGTACGGAAATCACCAAAGCACAGGGGCAGGAGATAACGAGAATCGTCATGGCCCGATAGAGCCATTCCCGGAAATCCCCTCCCATAAAGAGAGGCGGAATCAAGGCAATCCCTAATGCTATGACCACCACGGCCGGCGTATAGTACCGGGCAAAGGTCGTGATGAACTTTTCTGTTTTGGCCTTCCGGGCGCTGGCGTTCTCCACCAGATCAAGGATCTTCTGAACTGAGGAATCGGCAAACTCCCGGGTCACACGAACGGTGAGCACCCCTGATGTATTGATGATTCCTGCCAGAACCGAATCCCCGACTTTGACTGACCGCGGGACGGATTCACCCGTCAAAGCCGATGTATCCACATAAGAAGACCCATGAACAATTTCACCATCCAACGGAATCTTCTCCCCGGGGCGAATCAGAATCAGCTGCCCTATATGCACATCATCCGGATCCACCTTTTTCGTCTCTAATCCATTGACCAGATTGGCATAATCCGGGCGAATATTAAGCACCGCTTGGATGGAACGCCTTGAGCGGTTGACTGCCCGATCTTCAAAGTATTCTCCCACAGCGTAGAAGAGCATAACCCCTACCGCCTCCGGAAGTTCATGAATGGCAATGGCCCCCAGGGTGGCAATACTCATCAGAAAATTTTCATCGAAAACCGAACCGCGCATAATATTTCGGAACGCTTTGGCCAAGACTTCATACCCGACCAAACCATAAGCCAATAGAAAAACAAGGTATTCAAGGACCTCCAGGGAGGTATTATGCCAACGCGAGCCAAAAATCAGCCCAATTATCAGAAAAATACCCGCAATGAAAATTTTTAATAGCTTTTGTTTCGTTTCCTTTGCTTCCTCTTCCGCATCATGAACACTGTTCTTTACGGCCTTTTTCTCCACGGGCATAAGTTTTACCCCTGGTTCTATTCTCTCGATGATTTCCTGAGCTTTGCTCATCATCCCAGGCGGCAGTAAGACTGTTTTCATGGCATAGTTGATTGTTGTTTCCCCTATACCTTCTGTTGCACATAGCGCCTGCTCCATTTTAGCCGAGCAGTTAGGGCAAAACTCCCCTTCAATCCGATATTGAACCTTTTCCGGAGCGTTCACAGTTCCCTTCTCTTTCACTGCCACAAGCTTAACTCCGGGTTCGATTTTCTCAATGATGGCTTGAGCTCGGCCCATCGTCCCAGGGGGTAAGAAAACCGTTTTCATGGCATAATTGATGCTCGTCTCCCCGATTCCCTCCGTTGCACTTAATGCCCTTTCCATTTTAGCTGAACAATTGGCACAGAACTCGCCTTCAATGCAATATTTTACCCGTTCTTGTGATTGACTACGACTGCTGTCAGGCATTCTCTTTCCCTCCAAACCTCGCTTAATGCTTCTTCATATAATGATTTCTCTTAATTGTTCATTTACACATATGAATATTCGTTCATATATAGAATATCAAATCCACTCTCTTACTTCAAGATAGTATCTTAAATTAATTTTATTTACCTACCCTGCACTGAAGCTTTTCCAGCTACAAAATCAACGGCGGCGGATGCCATGCCCTCCAGCCTGGCCACATCCCTTTCAATTTTAGCAGCGCAATTGCCGCAGCAAAGCCCTTCCAGAATAAACTCTTTTTTGATTGCCGCTTCCATAGTTCAGTCCTCTTTCATAATTCAATTAATTGAACAGTTGCTCTATCGTTCAACCATCAAGGCAAACTAACCCCAACCCAGTTACCATAGATATAATGCTCAGCAATGCAGCTCTCCGCCCATTTACTTTTCGCAAATATGAAGAAGCCCCTGATCAAAGATGGTCTTAACGTGATCATCCGCAAGGGAGTAGTAAACAACCTTCCCGGATTTACGGTAGTTGACCAGCTTTGACTGTTTCAGCACTCTAAGTTGATGTGAGATTGAGGATTTGGTCATGCCCAAAAGCACGGCAATATCGCAAACACACATCTCGGCACGGAATAAAGCGCAGAGAATTTTCACCCGTGTCGAATCGCCAAACACCTTGAATAAATCCGCAAGATCGATCAGGTTATCTTCATCAGGCATATGCTCCCTGACATCTGCAACCACATCCTCGTGGATTGTATTACAATCACATCTGTCAAAATCAGCGGTATAGGCGCACATAAAACATTCACCTCCAGATTGAACGATTGAGCCATTGTTCAATCAAAAGTATAAACTTAATGTATTGACATGTCAATCATATCTTACTATAAGCAGCAATTTGCTCAAATGTTGCAGCGCTGCATCATTTGCACTAACCCTAAAACTCGAGAACAGCAAATTTTATGCAGATTTTACCTTTCCACGATTTTCCTTTAACATAACGGCCCTATACTTATAGATGTACTACAATAAGTTTGGGAGGTAAGTTATGTTTAAGAATTTCAAAATGTCCAAGCGATTCCTGGCATCATCACTCTGTCTGGTCATGGCCTTATCTCTGGCCACAGGTGCCGTACTCGATAGCAGGCCGGCATCAGTAGTGGCAGCACAGCCTGCCGCAACAGCCAAAGCCGAAGTAACAGAAAAGACCCCCAAGTATATCTTTATGTTCATCGGGGATGGCATGGCAGCCGTACAAGTGAACTCAGCTCAAATTTACGGCGGAACCAATAAACATAATCAAATGGCTTTAGACAAAATGAACTTCCAGGATTTTGAGGCCGTTGGTTATCAAACCACTCAGGACGCCACATCCTTTGCACCGGACTCTGCATCCACAGCAACTTCCCTTTCCTCAGGATTTAAGACCTGGAGCGGAACCATTGGCCTAAAACCGGTGGGAAGTAAATCCGGAAACAAACCGGAAAATGTGGAAGGTACGATTCCCAAAACCATTGCCGAAAGACTTAAGGCCGAAAAAGGAATGAAGATTGGCATCATATCCACCGTAACCATCAACCATGCCACACCGGCAGCTTACTATGCTCATGTCGCTTCCCGAAACGACTATTATGACATCGCTCTGCAAATGGCAAACTCCGGCTTCGATTTCTTTGGCGGCGGAACCATCAGCCAGCCTACAGGAAAAGACAAGGATCAAAAAGATGCTTATGACGTTATGAAAGAAAAGGGCTACAAAATAGCTAAGACAAAAGAAGATATCCTGGCTCTTAACAGCCAATCAGGAAAAGCCTATGCAGTGACTCCGGTTACTCAGGACAGCGGCGCTATGCCCTATGCCATAGATAATAAAGATGGCGATTTAACTCTGGCCGATTTCGTAAAAAAAGGCATCGATGTTCTTGACAACGACAAAGGCTTCTTCATGATGGCCGAATCAGGCAAGATTGACTGGGCAGGTCATGCTAATGATGCCAAAGCCAATATTGGTGATGTAATCGCCTTTGAAGAAGCTATCCAGGTCGCCATCGACTTTGCTGCCAAGCACCCTGAAGAGACCCTGATCATCGTTACCGGCGACCATGAAACAGGCGGCATGACCATCGGTCAGGCAACAACCGGTTATGATACAGCTTTTCATATTTTAGAAAGCCAAAAGATGTCTTATGTAGCCTTTGACGCCTTAATCAATAAGATGAAAGCAGACAATCCGTCCCTAAAATTTGACGACGTTATGCCCGTTATCACTGAAAACTTCGGTCTTGTTAACAAAACCAAAAATGATATAAGCCGCCCCGGTGAGCCCAGCTATATGACCTTAGAATTATCTGATCGGGAAGTAGCTAAGCTAAAAAAGGCCTTTATGGAAACCATGAAAGACAAACCTACCGACAGCGAAGAAAATGATCTATTATACGGCGGTTACAATCCACTTTCCGTAACCTTAACTCATATTCTTAATAACAAAGCAGGTATCGGCTGGACCTCCTATTCCCACACAGGGGTACCGGTTCCAGTCTATGCAACAGGTGCCAGTGCCGAGCTCTTTAATGGTGCCTATGAAAATACCGCTGTGTACGACAAATTAGTCAAGGCTACAAACCTTAACTAGTCCTAACCTCAATACTTATCTAAATAAAGGAGTGTCGCAAAGCTACTTTTTAACATAGTCTGCGATGCTCCTTTTTCATTCCCGGATCGTCAATTCATTGCCAATTTGGGCGCAAAGGAAAGGAGCGCGACTTAAAGAAGATGCTTCAGAATATTAACAGAAAAGAATTTGTTTTTACTATTGTCATTTTAATAGCGATAGCGATTCTCACCTTATTGCCTACGGGATTTCAGAAACAAGAATACCACTTTACCGAAGGGGTTCGAGCCAAAGTCATTTCTGTCAATAATATAGGGGTACATAGTTCCGGGATTTATAACATAGGTGATCAAAGCGCCTTAATTGAAATAGAAACCGGCTCCCACAAAGGCGAACAGGTTCAGGCCAATAATATGCTCACCGGCAGCCTCTCCGTGGACAAAATATTTCAAGCAGGAGACAAGGCCTGGGTTCTGCTTGGATTTGATGAAGATAACAAGATCAACTTTGCCAATATGATCGATCACTATCGTATCGATAAAGAGATCCTTTTAATCGGAACCTTCGCCGTAGTTATCATCATATTTTCCGGATTTACCGGAGTTCGCACCTTACTTTCCTTTACTTTTACACTATTAAGTATCTGGAAGATTTTGATACCGGCAATGCTTTACGGCTATAATCCACTCATAGTTGCCCTCCTTGTGGGAAATGTACTTACTGTTGTTACCCTGCTCTCGGTAGCAGGATTCACCAGAAAAGCCTATGCCTCTATTATCAGTGCTGTTACTTGTTCCATTGCAACCTGCCTTCTGGCCATTCTCTTTGGCAGTCTGTTTAATATCCACGGCGCGGTAATGGAAGGAGCCGAATCACTGCTGTATGCCGGATTCATGGATCTTGATTTAACTTTAGTTTTTCAAGGAGGAATTTATCTTGCCTGTTCAGGTGCCGTACTCGATTTAGCAATCGACATTTCATCGGCTCTGGAAGAGATTATCCATAATAATCCCCATGTAACCAAGACGGCCCTTATGAAATCAGGACTTAACATCGGAAAATCCGTAGTCGGCGGCCAAACTACTACTCTGCTGCTGGCCTATATGGGAAGCTACATCACAGTGATGATGGTCTTTATGGCTCAAGGCACACCATTTATGAACATCCTCAACTCAAAGCCCATTGCAGCAGAGATATTGCACACCTTTGTCGGCTGCATCGGACTGGTCATGGTATCCCCATTAACATCACTTATCTGCGGCCTTATCTACGATTGGGATAGTAACACCGCCCAAAATCAGGGATGAGACAAGACCCCACGGGGAAGAGATTTCAAATTGCGCACCAGTGCGTAATTTGAACCATCATTCATTCTTGAAAGCGGCTTTGCTCATTTAGCAATTGAAAAAAGGCCACTAATACAATCCACAAAGACGTATCAGTGGCCTTTCCCCTTCTTCTTCCCCAATAAAATCAGAAGTATCTATATATTTATACCTGAACCAAACCTTGCCGCTTACAGCTTAAACAGCATTTCCGCATAGCTGGGCAGAGGCCAGTATTCCTTATCCACCAGCTCCTCCAATTGATCCACAGCCCCCCGGAGAGCATTCATAGCAGTGAATACTTCATCCCGATAAAACACCCCTTGCTCAAAGACCTCGCTCATAGCCAGAGCTTCATTGGTCTTCCCTTCCAGAACCTGCAGGGTTTCATCCACTGCCACCATTACTGAAGAGACTTGGTTCAAAAGTCTTTCCTGAACAGAGACCAGAGCACCGGAAACCGCTTTCACCGCCCCAATCCCAGTCGCCAGGTTTTGAATCATTTTCAGACCCGCGGGCATAATTTGCCGCTTAACCATATAGAGCATCGTTTGTGCCTCAATATTAATGATTTTGTTGTACTGCTCAAGGAGAATTTCATAACGGGAATGAAGCTCCGTTCCACTGAGAACACCATGTTTTTCAAAGAGGGCCACTGCCTTTTCCGTGACCCAAGCCGGGGTAGCATCCACAGTAGAGCGAATATTGGGCAGTCCCCGGCGCTCCGCTTCTTCCACCCATTCATCCGAGTAGTTATTGCCATCGAAAACGATGCGGGAATGCTTCACTGCAATCTCTTTGAGAAGTTTCTGCAAATCGGCATTGAAGTCCTCCGCCTGCTCCAAGCGATCCGCCATTTGACAAAGAGCTTCCGCCACAATGGAATTCAGAACAATATTGGGACCGGCAATGGAGAGCGAAGAAGGAACCATCCGGAATTCGAATTTATTGCCGGTAAAGGCGAAGGGTGAAGTCCGGTTCCGATCGGTGGAATCCTTCCTCAAAACAGGTAAAGTGGAGGCACCGATATTCATGCGACTTTCTGCTATAGAATGAGTCAGGCCGCCATTTTGCAATTGAGCCAAAATATCGCTTAGCTGGTCCCCTAAGAAGACAGAGATAATAGCCGGCGGCGCTTCATTGGCACCCAGGCGATGGTCATTTCCCGGATTGGCAGCAGAAGCCCGGAGCAAATCCGCGTGCTCATCCACAGCCTTCAGCACAGCGCAAAGGAAGGTGAGGAATTGAGCGTTTTCATGGGGTGTGCGTCCCGGATCCAAGAGATTCTTCCCGGAATTGGTTCCCAAGGCCCAGTTATTATGCTTACCGGAGCCATTGACGCCGGCGAAGGGCTTTTCATGAAGAAGACACACTAAGCCATGGCGGTTGGCCACCTTCTTTAAGATATCCATGATCAATTGATTGTGATCCGTCGCCACATTGGTCACGCTGAAAATAGGTGCGATTTCATACTGACCGGGAGCCACTTCCTTATGCTGAGTCTTGGCAGCGATGCCCAGCTTCCAGGCTTCCACATTCACATCATGCATGAACGCCGATACCCGCTCATTGATGCTGCCGAAGTATTGATCTTCCATTTCCTGACCCTTAGGAGGCTTCGCTCCAAAAAGGGTACGGCCTGTAAGAACCAGGTCCATTCTGTTTTCGTAATAGGCTTTGTCGATCAGGAAGTACTCTTGCTCAGGTCCTACAGTGCTGGAGATACGGGTAGTTTCCTCGTCCCCAAAAAGTCTGAGAATCCGCACCGCTTGCTTGGATAAGGCCTCCATAGAACGGAGCAGAGGGGTTTTATTGTCCAAAGCTTCACCGGTATAAGCACAGAAAGCAGTGGGAATGCACAGCACGATATTGGTTCCTTCTTCCCTTAAGAAGGCCGGTGATGTACAATCCCAGGCTGTATAACCACGGGCTTCAAAAGTAGAACGAATTCCGCCATTGGGAAAAGAAGAGGCATCCGGCTCGCCCTTAATGAGTTCCTTCCCGGAAAACTCCATGATCACCCGTCCATCGTTGGTCGGAGCAATAAAAGAGTCATGTTTTTCAGCAGTTAAGCCTGTCAAGGGTTGGAACCAGTGGGTATAGTGGGTCGCCCCCTTTTCAATAGCCCAATCCTTCATAGCACTGGCCACGACTTCAGCAACGCTGGGCTCCAGAGGCAGCCCATTGTCAATGGTGTTTTTTAAAGATTTGTAGATGTTTTTAGGAAGTCTTTCCCGCATCACGCTGTCGTTAAACACATTCATTCCGAAGATCTTCATTGCCCTTTTCCCCTTTCAAATACAGCAAATAAAAAAAGCGCCCTAAGAAATGTACCCTTGTACATTCCTCATGAGCGCCTTTGCTCTTCATTTATAAAATTTCTGCATTAAAAGTAACACAGAACATGCGGTTATTTCAACAGGTTTTTGAGATGTATACAATATTTATGCCATCCATTCCGTACTGAAAGGGAGTCATCCACCTATTCAATGACCTTATAGATAATCTCCTCAAGCTTCAGCCGGGGCCGCATACCGGGGCTTTGATCCGGAAAACCCACCGGCATCAGCACAGTCACGATGAGATGTTCCGGCAAATCCAGGATCTTGCTGATCTCTCTGGCCTTCATTAATTGTACCCAGCAGGTACCCAAACCCAGAGACACGGCACGCAGGGCAATATGCTCGGTGGCAATGGCCACATTCAGCATGGCATGGGGCTTATACCCCTGCAACGTCTCAGCGTCCATCGGCTTATCCGCATTAGGATAGTTGGCAACCTCTTCTTCCCTGAACACTCCTGCATCCACTAACTCCTGAAGCCTCCTGCGGGTATTGGTGGCATAAGTTGAAAGATCGGCACAGCATACCAAAAGCACCGGAGCTTCACTTAAGAACCTCTTATCAAAAGCAGCTCCCCGGATCTTCTCCTTAACCTCCTGGTTCTTAACCACAATAAAACGCCAAGGCTGCTGATTGGTTCCTGAAGGCGCCAAACGGGCGGCCTCCAGCAATTCCCTCAGCATCTCCTCAGGCACAGGGTCCGGCTTGAATTTACGGATACTGTGCCTCTCCAGCATGGCAGTTTTTACATCCATTATCTTATCCCTCCCGGGCTTAAGCCCTTATCTTCTTATTCTATAGTCCAATCCTCCGGATTATAGCCCTCCTTGCCCTTATACCGGTCAAAAAGATAATTGCGGAAACGGACATATTCGTTGAAATCACATTGGATGCCCTCTTTTCCCAGTTCCTCCACCATCTTCTCCAGATCAGGCGGACAGCCCCATAAGGTAATAGCTTGGTTGATATTGGGGTTGTTTCTGTTCAAATGGCAAGCACATTTACCAAAAAGGATAGTGGTATTAAAGCCCGCCGAGGCCAATTGCTGTTTACCGCTGACCAATTCGATCTGATTGAAAGGCCCTCCCTTATAAGCTGAGGCAAGAAGAATCAGCATGGGATTGAATTGCACGGAACATCCTGTACATAAGCTGCTGTCATACTTCCGTATCGCCAAGCCGGTTATGCCCCGCTTTTCAAAACCGGCCGGCCCGGTATTATCCTCACTCCACTCAAAATCATAGTCGATACGCCCCTGGTACCCTTCAATACTCCCACCTTTAACCTCATAGTCCGACAGCTCCAGGCTATAGCCATGCTTCTCAGCATAAAAGGCCAGATGGGGTACCTCTTGGGCCGTATAACCCAGGACAGCCGCCCCGACCAGATCGCAGGCCAAGGGATCCCTGGAGGCCAGCAAGAGCCCTTTGGGATACGCCTTTCCAGTAGGTCCCGGTCCTTTTTCAAGGGTGTAAAGGCCGTCGATGATAGTCAAAGCCACGGGAAGCTTCTCAATGACGCGGGGAAAGGTCAGATTCAGTTCTTCCTGATCCAAACCGTGACAGAATTGCTTAGAACGGCGGCTCAGGCACCCCTTTAGGTTTTTGATTCCCAGAGGCACCTTGGCTTGATTATGGGTTTTCAAAACGGGGATATTGATAATTTTGTCCACCGCCAAAGCCTCTTGAGCGATATCCAGCTTAAAACCATCTCCATAATCAGTGGTGATAAAGGGCTCCGCATTGAAATCAACCAGTCTGACCCCATACCTATCCCGCAGTTTACCATATCCCAAAGCCTCATAGATGGCATCTCCCTGAGGCTTTGGCCCCGGAAGAGAGCCCTCACCGATGATTAGATTTTTAAATCCTCTTTCCACAAGGATCTGAACCAGAGCTTGCATTACAGTGCTGGTGGTCACGACCCCATAAGGAGGAAATGGATAGTCAAAATCCCAACTGACAATATTGGGTTTCAGCAAAATTTTGTCATCGACCTGCAGCCCGGCCAATCCGTCGCACAGATCGAGAGCCTGGCCAAGGGATTCATACACCTCAGATACTTTGACCAAGGAAACCGAAGCTTTACTCATGGGACGCCCCTCCGTAAGTATAGAATCCCTTACCGCTTTTCTTGCCCCATTCCCCTTGAGTCATCTTCCCTTTAGCCACCCGTTCCGGCAGATATGACCGGGCAAAGGCTTCATCTTCCAGCCTCATAATCCAACCTCCTCACCTGAGCCTTCCGGATGACTAACTCATTTCTTTATCCCGGTCTTCAATTCCATATTTCCGCAGTTTATCATAAAAAGCCCGCCGCGAAATCCCTAAAGCCTTCATGGCCTGGGTGCGGTTATTGTTGTAATTGCCCAAAGCTGAAACAATCAGTTCCTTTTCCAGACGAGAAGTGATTTCCTTCATGTTATAAGGATTTTCCATCGGCACCCGCTCCCTATCACTAATAAGTTCCTGGTTCAGCCCAGCCCCCTTTGTGACGTTTCTAAAAATGGATACCGCACCGACAATGCGCTCATCATGATAAAGCGGAAAGGTATTGCTTACCACTTCAATGTTCAAGGATTTCACATATTCCCTGCCTTGACTGGGCATCCCTGTCTTTAAACAATTGATAGTAGACGAATTGGGTTCGATCCTATCGAGCCTTCGGCCCAAAACCTTTGTCGCAGGGACTCCCAGCCTTCTGGCATAGACCTCATTGACATACACAATCGTGGTATCCGTATCAATAACGAGAACCACATCATGAATATTGTCCAAGATTTTAAATAGGAGTTCACGATTCCATTGCGGAATAACGGGTGTCGTGATGGCATGAATAACTCTACTCATTTTATCCTCCCCATTTTCTGTCTCTTGTGTATACATTATAGAGGGATAGAAAAAAGAAGTAAAGAATTTAACTAAATATTATGAATATTCTACATAAAAAGAAAGAGCCCGAAAGCTCTTCCCTGACTCCATAGAGGAATCTCATCTATTTACTCATTTCCAGCATTCTATCCAGTGCCACAATGGCCTCTTTGGCAATCTCGGGCTTCACGGTGATCTGATTCACCACATTACCCTGCGCCAGGTTCTCCAGAGCCCAAAGCAAGTGAGGTTGACTGATGCGGCTCATCATCACACAGAGACAAGTATTCTCATTAAGACTGACTATCTTTTTATCCGGGTTCTCCTTGGCCAGTCGGCTGACAAGATTAATCTCCGTTCCCACGGCCCAGATGCTTCCTTCCGGAGCGCCTGTGATTTGGCGGATAATAAAGTCTGTGGAACCGTCCAAATCCGCCTTTTCCACCACAACATGGCTGCATTCCGGGTGCACAATCACCGTAACACCGGGATATTTTACCCGGACATAATCCACATGGGCCGGCGTGAATCTCTGATGAACTCCGCAATAGCCATCCCAAAGGATAATCTTCGGTGCAGCCTCCGGCAGTTCCATCTCCCATTCCTCCCGCTGCCATAAGAACATGTCCTTCTCCTCCAGACCCAGATGCATCGCTGAATTGCGCCCAAGATGCTCATCAGGCAGGAAAAGAATGCGCTTGCCCTGGCTGAACAGAGTTTTAAGAATTTTCATGGCATTGGAGGAGGTGCAGGTCAGGCCTCCATGGCGTCCGCAAAAAGCTTTAACCTCTGCCGAGGAATTGACGTAGGTCACAGGAACGAACTCTTCATCATACTGAGCGACGAGCTGTTCCCAGCACCGCTCAACATCTTCGATATCTGCCATATCAGCCATCGGACACCCTGCTCCCAGATCAGGCAAAATCACCTTCTGCTCCGGAACTGTCAGGATATCAGCCGTCTCCGCCATAAAGTGGACACCGCAGAAAACGATGTATTCCGCTTCGGCCTGAGCCGCCAATTGAGAGAGTCTCAAGGAGTCCCCCCGGTAATCGGCATAACGGACAACCTCGTCCCGTTGATAATGATGGCCCAATATGAGCAGCCGGGAACCCAGATCTTCTTTCACCTTCCGTATCCGCCGATCCATCTCTTCTTCGCTAAGGCTAAGATACTCTGCTGGCAGAGGCTGTTGCATGGTGTACATTTCTTGCTCCTCCATAAAAACACGTTTTTTCGCGATAAATTTATTTCAGTTTAACCAAACAGCCATTATTCTGTCAACTTAATTCACCTTCATCTTTTTTACCGAGGATATTCCTTCTTTTAAATATGACTTTAAAGGTAGTCCCCTGATCTCCCGTGTCAAACGTCAGTTCAGCATTGTGACGATGAGCTATGCCCATGGAGATCGCAATTCCCAATCCTGTTCCGCTCTCTTTGGTTGTAAAAAACGGTGTCCCAATCTTATCCCGGATCTCCTCAGGAATACCGCACCCTTGATCTTTGACAGCCAAAACCACATTATTTCTATCCTCGTAAGTCTGTATAATGACACACCCACCCTGTGGAGTGACCTCCAGAGCATTGCGGACAAAGTTCAAGAGCAGTTGGCGTATTTCATTTTCATTAAGCCATAGGCTGGGTAACGGATTTAAGTTTAATATGAGATCTTTATTGCCGTTATTGGCATCAGCCTGAATCATCGGGAAGATTCTATAGATAATCTGATTGATATCCTGTTCCTGAGTGCTGCCCATATTGTCTTTCGCCAAAGATAAAAACTCGGAGATAATAGTATTGGCACGATCAATTTCCGAAATCATTAGGTCGTTGTACTCTTTTTCATCAGGATCCGTAACCTTAATGCCGCGCAACTGCAGGAAGCCCTTAACGGTAGTGAGGGGATTTCTTATCTCATGGCTGATTCCGGCGGCCATTTGGCCAACCAGGTTAAGCCTTTCCAGTCGCGCCATTTCATGCTGCTGTTGCCTTTGTTCTGTTATATCCCTGAAGAAGACCGTAATCCCTTCTTCAAAAGGATAAATACTGGTATGGAAAATTCTCTCCGAGGTCATCATTCCATCCGCTTCGAAATAGGCAGGTTCAGCAGTAAGGAAAACTTCCGCAATATATTGATACGTTACTGTATTAGAGAAACTCGGAAAAATTTCGAGTATATTTTTCATTTTCAATTCTTCATCAGATTTATCAAAATACTTCTTCGCTACATCATTGTAGAAAAGGAGTCGCCACTCTCTATCTATAGAAAATAAGCCATCGGAGATCCCCTCCATGATTTGGGTAAATCGCCGCTGTGAAGCCCCAAGCTCTTCATTAATAGCACTCAGCTCTTGAGTATACCCCTTAATCTTGTCTAAAACTGGCTCGAGTTCTGGCAGCCCATGGGAGTTCCACGACAGATTGGTTTCAGGATGAACGATGGATTCCGAGAATTCTTCCAACTGATGTTGGATCTCCTTCATAAACTTTTGAATGAGGATGATAATAATCCCTATGGATAAAAACAATAAACTAAAAGAGATGCTATACCCCGTAAAAGGACCAAGTTCAAATTCGGATTTTGTGGCATAAGCCCACACATACCCCTTTAAGCCTTTTTCCAGTTGTACCGGAACGCTTACCAAGGTTATATGATCGTAATTGAGAACCTTTATTTCTGAGGCACCATGAAGGTCAACCAGGATCGTCTCTACAGACTCTATTTGCTTTCCCTCAGAAACCATCCAGCCAAACTCCAAATCATAAAAAGCTACGGAGTAGGGGCGTTTCTCCTGCAACAAAGGTTTTACCACTTTGTCAAGTTTCACCATTTGCTGAGTTCTGGGCAGAATATTTACATCATCTTGGCAGGAAGGAATCAAATGCAGGTTTGAATCGATAGTCTGCTTTACATCAAGAGCAATAGTCAATAAGTCATATTCCAGTTTCACAGACTCTTTTTCCCAAAAGGTCTTTCCAAAAAACAACATCAATACCATGGTTATCATAAATATGCTAATTGTTATGCTGAATAAGGTCGATTGAATAATTGACTTTTTTAGAAAAACTTTCTTCATCTTTCCCTCCCACTCTTAAGAAAGCCGGGTTATAAAACCCAGCTTCTTAAGTGGAACTACATTATTTCTGTAATGATTTCGGTGTCTTGGGCTGATAGGCGTACCAACCACAAGCAAATACTGAAGAAGCACTAGCAAGTACCATTAGTGATGTCGCGAGAGCTGTGAAGATAGTTTTTTTCACCTTATCCACCTCCTCGGCGATTGAATACAGGCAGCAAAGTAAGGGATTGATAAAGTACCCCAAGACACATGCTGACAATTAACAATGGTTCCGATGATACTTTGTAAATTATTAAAGCTACGATTATCAAAACAATAGACAGCATTTTTAAGTTATTTCTTAGTCTTTTAGAATGTATGGGTTTACTATCACTATCAACCGGTGCAAGAATAATAACTATCAAAAAGGAACTAGCTAAACTTATCCAAAGTAAATAATCGTAGTTCAATTGGTATTTTATTAAGGTTTGAGCCAAAAACCCAAGAAGGGTATATACAATCGCCCCAAAAATCAAACACTTTGTAGGCGTGTTAAAATGAGCACCTCCAGAAACCTTACGTAACGCAACCCCAAACAGTGCCGCGATAAGTGCAGGTTTCAAGGCATTGGCAATAAATGCAAAAAGAATTAATAAAAGAGTCCCTATTACGGCGAGTAGTGATGTCTCAATAGAGTAAGCAATAATCTCTTTCTTATCTTCGTTATAGTCTAAATCCTTAGTGATTATGTTTGTTAGGTTATTGCTCATTTTATTAAGGCTAATCATGTACTACCCTCTTTCGCCGAATCAAAAATGCAGTAATAAATAGCAAAATAACCTGTGGTTCAGTAAACAATATTCTGCCAATGGAATCATCAAACATAGCTTCAACGGGAATATTTAAGACAACTATGAACAGATTAATAGATATGAATTCAAACACAATCAAAAACATGTAGCTCACTAAAGAAGCAAATAATGAAACACTTACATCCTTCTTACTCCTCAAGGTTAAGAAAAGAAACACTAAGACCACAAGAACAATTGTATGAGTCCCAAAAGGTAAGTTACATAGCCTCAAGAAGTAAGCTGTTAAAGCTAAAAGAGTGCCCATTGGTATAAGTTCTTTCCACCTGAACGGAATCCCCGCTATAGCATAGGCTAAAGTAACGATCCCAATTTCTTCAGGAATCCCCTGAAATAGCAATACAATTAAAGGAATGTCTATGGCAACTCACCTACTTCTATTCTGACAAATACTTCGACTATTTCCATGATAAAGAACTTTTATTTCCATAAATTTTCTACATAACTCTTTAAAACTCCTTCTTCGTTCACATAATTAAAAAAATTTTAACCAAATTTTTGCTCAATTCTCGTGAATGCTTCAAATTTCAAATCATTTCTCTATGAACCTTGCGACTAAAGTCCCAATGAGAAGGGACCAAATGGGGGCACTGATATTCAACAGGGTGATATTGGACAAGGCGATAACAAAAGTCAGCGCAGCACTCAGTTTCATTTTCGGGTTTGAAAATCCGGTGGATAAGCTATTCCCAAACACCCCCAGCAGAGCAAAGCCCACCAGCAGAGAAGTGAAAGATTTGGGCAATACTTGAATCAACGGCACCAGCTTCCAGGCGAAGAGGCCGAAGAAGAGGATAATAACTCCCGAGACCACCGCCCCCATGTAGCGCTTTTCCTTGGGGCCTGCTTCAGGATCAGCACAGATAGCCGACATCATACCTGCCACATTAGCTGATTGTCCGCCAAAAAAGCTGGTAAGGACTGAGAAAATGCCGCTCAAGGAAATAATCTTATTAATAGGGGGGCGATAGTCGTTTTGTTCTAAAGCTCCTAAGCCTACGGCAGCATCATTGCTGAGAATAAGCAAGGCCAAAGGGATCGATACGGATAGAAAGCTTAGTGGATTAAAGGTGGGAATCTGAAGAGCAGGCATAACCGGCGAAGAACCCAAAGCTGCACCTTCCAAGGGCTGAGTCAGGAATAAAAGCACAGTCCCCATCGCAATGCCTGCGACCATAGGCGGAATCTTGGTTTTCCATTTGCTGAGAATCAAAAAGACAGCAAGAGCCACTCCCCCGATTAGGGGAAGCTCCGTCATCGAGTTAACAAAGTTCACCATATACCGGGTAATCATGCCGGCCAGCATGACCGCTATAATCTCCTTCGGTACATACTCAAGAAGCTTAGAAAAGATTCCAAACACGCCAACTGCTAACATTAAAAGAGCCGAGATGATATAGGCGCCGATCATCTCCGAATAAGAAAAATGGGCGGTGACCGTGGCTAGAAAAGCCACTCCGGTAATGGAGTGGGCACCTACTATGGGCATTTTATAATACCAGGGGATAAGAATACTGTAAATCCCCCCGACCACATAACAGGAAAACATCCAGAGTATGGTCTGGGACGTTGTAAAGTTACCATTAGCGGCCGCTTCAAGTATGATGGCCGGCGGACCGGTTACAGCAAGCAATGCCGATACGATGCCCGCCGCGAAGTTCCGAAGGTTTAAATCCCTTAAACCGGCTTTATTAGTTCTGCTCATGCTTGTCCCCATCATAACTGCCTCTCTTTGATACCTTCTGCTTATATATTTCACAGCTATTAAACCTGATAGAACCTATTATAGCCCCATATTAAGCCAATGCTCAAGAATAATCCTTCAGGTTTTCCATAATTGCCTATACCCAAGTACAGAAAATGGCCGAACCCTAGTCCGGCCATCCCCTAAATAGTTTTTAGCCTATTCAGCAAGTTTAATCCTAACTGCTTCATGCTCATTAAGCTTCATAGGACGGGCATAGTATCCAACCTTTTTCACCTTGGCGATGTCTTCTTCACTGGCATCTTTAAAAGTAAGGGTAATGGTGATTTTCCCGGTTTCCCGGTCATAGCTGTCATCATGAAAAGCCGTAAAGCTCAAATTGTCACCGTCCTCACCCAGCAGCCTCAGATCCGGATAACTGATCCCGACTGCCCCCTCTTGGCGGAAAGTAGCCACCGCTTTTTCAGAGGTCAGCTCCAGATCCTCCATCACAAAGCCGCCCAATTCGCTCTCCGGCATAAAAATCGGATAACTCCCGATTTCCGCACTCATCAGTTGGGGGGCCGGCAGTCCATCGTCTTCATCTCCCGTAACGATCGGAATAAGCGTCAGCTCCTTCATATCCGTTCTGCCCCCGATAAACTCAAAGTTGTTGGTGACTTTTATGAAGAAATTGCCTCCATAGGTAGCCGTAGGAATGACCGTCAGATACCGGCCCTGCTCATCCCGAAGAGCAAACTGAGAAAAGGTGTTTTCTGCTCTTTCACTAAGCACAATTTGGTTGCCAAAGGGAGAGATGGACACCTTTTCAACCGTAATATCATGCTTATATTCCCCATTCCAGCCTGTGCTCACCTTAGCCTTCAGCTTGGGAGTAACCGTTAAGCTTTCCACGGCAACGCTGCTCTTGTCCACACTTAAAGGAATATGCCAACGCCCTTCCTTGCCAAAGATCTCATCGGCGTAAATCTCCAGATTCACCGTATCCCCTAACGTCCCCACCACAGCAAAACGCTGCATACCTATCAAGGTATAAGGATCTTCCAGATAAGCATCGATCTCATTTTGGGCAGGAGGTTCAATATAACGCCCATCCTCCTTAAACCAGAAATGGGGGGCGGTCCAATTGATACGCCACTGCTCTATCGTCTCCTCATCGCCCAAGAGCCGGATCGGCTTTTCACTCTCAACTGTATAGAACACATTAATATAGCTATCATCCACCGCCAGATTATCCACAGTGACCTTAATCCCCTGATCACTGGCAGAGACCCCCATTTGGCTGTTATACTGCTCATAAACTGCTTGCTTGGAGATATATTTGAAATCCCGCGGAACATTAAAATAGTCGATAACACCACTGGTCATCTCACCCACAAGAGGAGAAGCAACCACCGACATCGAAGCAAATACTATAAAACCAGCCGCAACGATAAGAATTTTCTTAGGTATCCTTCTCACTCCCCGCATCTTTTCCGGTAAATTAGCCATAAGCGAATCCATCCTTTCCGCAAATCCTGGGGGAACATTAATCGGCTCACCCTTAGCCTGATTTTTTAGGAACTGGTCAAAGTTGCGATGTTCCATTTATTCCATACCCCCTTCATTGACTAACAACACTTTTAATTTTTGTCTTGCCCTGGCTAAACGTGACTTTACAGTGCCTGTGGGCAAACCTAACGTTTTACCGATATCCCTGATGCTCATATCCTCATAGTAAAAAAGTACGGTTATCGTGCGAAACTCATCCTCCAGTTTCTCCACGGCAGCCCACAACTCCCCTGATTCCCGCATCACGCTTTCAGCGCTCTCTTCAGGAACCTCCAGTTCTTCCAAATACATGACTTTCTTACGCCTATTGGCTAAGGAATAGGCTTCATTGACGACAATCTTCATAATCCAGGGCTTAAAGCTGGCAAAGGAGCGAAGCTCACTCAAATTCCGATAAGCTTTCAGAATCGCTTCACCGGTTACATCCTCGGCATCTGTGTCATTGTGAACGATACTCTTCGCTAATCGAAACATATTTAATTGGTAATCATGTATGTAGGTGCAAAATCTCTCCTTATCCTCATGGGTTGTCGCCCTGCTGCGGTTGAAGATGGTGTTCGTAAACATATGGGGTACCCCCTCGGTTTCCACCCGTTCCAAATCTTTGTCACCTCGGTATGGTTTATTTGTCCAGACACCTGATAGATGATTATGAGCAGGAAAAGGTTCCCGTTTAAAAAAACTTTTTTAAAAATGGCGATCATCAAAACTTTATGGGCTGTATTGTGTATTAATAAGTGAGATAAAACATAGAAGGATGATCCGAGCTTTGGATGCTTCAGATGCAACCCTCCTGAAAGTTTATAGAAAAAATAAAAACCAAGGGTTGGAGCTTCTCTACGATCGGTATAAGAAATATATCTACACGATTGCCTACCATTATACCGGAAACAAGGAAGATGCTCTCGATTTAACCCAAGAGGTTTTTCTGTCCATCTTTAGGTCCTTGGATCGTTTCGATGACAGCTTTTCTATGCTCCCCTGGATTAAACGGATTACGGTCAATAAGTGCCTCAATTATCTCCGAGATAAAAAGGACATCCTATCCTTAAATCAAACCAATGAAAGCGGTCAGGAAATCCAGGAACTGCTTCCTTCCAGTAATCAGACCGAGGAAGCAACTTTATATCTGGATACAAAAGAGACCCTGACCAAAGCCATTCACGCCCTTCCTGCCGAAGAACGCATGGCTCTTATCTTGAGACATATGAAGGGTATGAAATATGAAGAAATCGCTAAGATTATGGGAGTTCCTTTAGGAACGGTCAAGACCTATTTACATAGAGGGCGAAAAAGCCTTAAGACATCTTTAAGCAAAGACGGATTATGGGAGAGATAAATGATGACTTGTAGATTGGATAAACTACTCCTTCAGGATCTGCTGGACGGTACCATAGATCCCCTGGAAAAGCTCTTGGTGGATGAACACCTTAAGAACTGCCCGGAATGCCGGAAAGAGCTCAACGAGCTGAAACTTCTTTTCTGGGATCTTAACGATAAATCTATCTACGAAATAGAGCTTCCCCATGAACTGGATCAGCTTAAAGACCTCCTCCTTGAGCAAGTCTCCGAGCCTTCTCCCCAGAGTACTTTCACGACCCTAATGGAGATTCAGCGTAAAAATATAAAGTCAGCAAGCAAATTCCTCGATTACGTACCCGGTGTCAAAACCGGCAACCACCTGGCTAAAGAAGGTTTAAAAGCTACTCCCTCAGCCCTTAAATTAGTGTCAAAAGGTCTGCTCAAGAGCACCAAATTACTCAAAGCTAAATAACAGACTTTGGAGGTGATTTATTGTTCTTATCCATACTTGGCTTCCTGTTGCAAATCCTTGGTTATCTTCTCTTGGCTGTCCTTCTTCTATGTCTGATCCTAATCATCGTGCCTTACCAGTATCGTGTAGCCGGTGAGAGATATGAACAGAGTCTATTAGAAGGCTCTATTATCTGGCTCTTCGGAGGAATAAAGATTGATTTTAGCCGTACTTTTCCCGGAAGATTTAGAGTCCATCTTACTGTTTTGGGATGGTTCAGGCATTCCTTTGCGCCCCCAACACCTCCCGGCAAGCCAAAGCAAGAAAGCCTCCCTCCTCCCGGGAAGTCAGAGGAACACAAACATAGCAAAGAAAAGAAGAAATCTTCCTTTAAGGAATTTTTAAAGCCGGACATCCTTAAGGAGGCACTCACAACCCTGGTCAAGCTTCTTAAACATTTTCAGCCTCATACTCTATCTGTTTCAGCCAAAATAGGCTTCAGTGATCCGATGATGACCGGCTTGCTTTACGGGCTGCTCAGTCAGTTTCATTTCCTGATTCATCGACATGATGTTCATGTGCAGCCGGTGTTCGATGAAGAGTGTCTTGAAGGGCAATTTTTAATTGGCGGCAGAGTCTGGATTCCCGCTCTTCTCTTGATGATGGCAGGGTTCCTGCTCTCTAAACCAGTTAGAAGTATCTATATCCCCAAAATCTTCAAAAAACCAAGGAAATCTAAAGGAGGTCCTCAATATGTCAATTAACACCAAAGAAAACATCGATGCGATTTTTGAAAAACTGGAAAGCTTTCTCAAGTCCAAAACGGTGATCGGCGAACCGATTAAAATCGGCGAAACCACGATTATTCCTTTTATCGACATCACTTTCGGCCTGGGCACAGGCGGCGGCGGTGGCAAAGATGAGAAAGGCAACGACGGCACCGGCAGCGGCGCCGGCGCAGGGGCTAAAATCAGTGCCACAGCTGTCCTCGTCATCAAAGGCGATCAAGTCGAGCTCCTTCCCATCAAGAAAGCCGGCGGCTTAGAAAAACTTCTGGATATGGTTCCGGAAATTGTCGATAAGGTAAAAGAACAAAAGGAAGATGATGATTAAGCTTTAACCACTTGAAAACAATTTAAAGCAACATTCTGTCAAACCAAACGCGGCCCGATGGCCGCGTTTTTTCATTTACGACCAACATATAGCCCATTAAATCCTCCATAAGCATCTAACGTTATGGAGCTTAACCTACTTAGGCGATTCCGGGGTCCACTTCACTTAAGAGTCCACTTTACCCTCTTTACTTAAGAGATTCACTTTACACAGAAGAAAGAATATTATATACTATATATAAATTAACTCGGTAAAATATTTTATACAGTAATCTTATTTATCAAGTTAAACAATCTCAGATTTTATTCTATCTGATGAAAAATAAGGGGGCTATGATGAATAAAGATACTACTTTAAGCCGGCGGGAGCGAAAAAAAGAGGAGACAAAGCAGAGCATCCTCAGGACAGCCATTCATTTTTTTCAAACTCAAGGTTATGATGCTACGACAATGGAGCAAATTGCTGAAGCCGTGGATCTTTCAAAAGTGACACTCTATAATTATTTCCCTTCTAAAGAACTTATTGTGGCTGAGTTCTTCCAAAGCATGAGCCACCAGTTTGTGGATCAGGTTTTGGACATGCTGGCTAAACTATCAACTACCCGCTCCAAAATTTATGAGTATTTTCGCGGCCAGTTTGAATGGAACCGCCAATACCGCGAACTCCTTCAGGTCTACTTTGTTCATCAGTTTCAATCCATGTTACAACCCGAAGCTTATCAGAACAGCGGTATGGATCAGGTCCTTGCCCAAATCATTGGCTACGGCCAGGAAGCTGGTGAGATCCGTCGGGATCTCCCGACAGAATACCTGGCCAAGCATCTTGAGATTATGTATGTCATGGAATTTATGGTCTGGATTTTAGAGGGTGATTCCTGGAATCCTGATCAGCATCTTGGAGCAATGGTTGATCTATTCATGAATGGCGCTGAAAATAAACGCTGAAAACAAAGCGAAATGAGGTAACAGCTAATGAAAGTACTATTGATCCAGCCTCCCAGCAGCACAGCCTTTATGGATAAAGTGTATATGTATGAGCCTCTCGGATTGGAATACCTTGGGGCAGGTTTGCAAGAAGATGGTCATGAAGTCCTTCTCCTCGACGCCCGTCTGGAGCCGGATTTTGAAAAGGCCTTTCACTCCTTTCAACCGGACATCGTGGGCATAACAGGATATACCAACCATTTAAACATTGTTAAAGCCATTGCCGCCCGCTTTAAGGAGATCAATCTGGATGTGTTTATCATCGTAGGCGGTCATCACGCTACTGTAAAACCTGCAGACTATAACGACCAGGCTATCGACTTAATCGTGATAGGAGAAGGGGTCTTTACCCTGCGCCAGGTTCTGAAGCACAAAGAATCTCTGCTTCCCTTCGAGGATATACCCGGCTTGGCCATACCGGGAGCAGTCATGAAGTTTACAGCAGAACGTCCCTATACGCCTCTGGATGATTTGCCCTTCCCCGACCGTTCCTTGACCGCCCGTTACCGCAATCATTATTTCAGTGACTGGATGAAACCCATTGCCTCGATTCGAACTTCTTTGGGATGTTTTGGGCGGTGCAATTTTTGCGCCCTATGGTCAATCACCAATGGAAAATATCTGCAACGAAATCCGGAACGAATCGTTGCCGAGCTGCAAGGGATCCAAGAAGAAATTGTGTTTTTCTGCGATGACGAATCCATGTGTGACACACGCAGAATGGATCAATTAGCCGATCTAATCCAGGAAGCAGGCATACGCAAGAAGTATTTCCTCTATGGTCGGGTAGATACCATTGTGAAACATCCTGAACTATTTGCCAAATGGAAAAACATCGGCTTAATCCAAGTCTTCGTCGGCTTTGAAAGTTTCTCCGATGAGCGTTTGCAGGGTCTTAATAAAAATATCACAGTGGCCCAACAAGAAGAGGCCGTAAAGATTCTTAATGACCTTAACATCGATATCTATGCTTCTTTTGTCATCGATCCTTCCTTTACCCGCCAAGAATTCACTCAGCTGATTGCTTATACCCGCAAACTCAATATCGCTTATGCCGCCCTCTCCGTCCTTACCCCTTTACCGGGAACAGCACTTTACGAACAGAACAAGGACCGGCTTCTCACTCATGATCCCAAATTCTTTGACTTTATGCATACGGTATTGCCCACTGCCCTGCCACTTAAACAGTTTTACAGTGAATATGCCCGAACCCTTATGAATGCTGCTCCGATTCCCCGTTATTTCAAGTTCATTGCCAAGTTTGACCGCAAAAGAAGAATGTCTACCATGAAGGAACTCTATGGAGTCGTAGGCGATGTGCGAAAAGGGTATCAATGGCATCAAGCAAAAGAATCTTAAACAGTCAAAAGCACCTCACTTCTTGTCGAACAATACCATATAATAACCCATAGAGCCATGGAAGTGAGGTGACCGACATGACGATCTCCCGGGAAAAACTTCATGACTTAATTGACCAAATACCCGATGATCGCTTATCTTATCTAGACGATGTGCTTGATTGGATTTTAAGAAGCGAATTACATGCTGTCCAGAGGGTAAAAACAGATATGAGCACCCCGGCCCAAGAAAGAAAAACCGCTGCCACATTAGACGATATCTTCAGGGATCAGGATGTGTAATATTGGTACCGATACTAATTCAAAGCGTCCTCTCTTCGCCATAACGGCGGGGTGAGGACGCTTACGCTCTATCTCCCCAAAGCGGAATGAAATGTTTCTTACAACACCCCAAGGAGTCTCATACCGGTCAGGAAAACGACCAGGACCAGGGTAGCCAGGATAACATAAGGCCCATTCCAGCCGATACCCACTTGCAGAGGGGATTCGCCAACGATGCTGGATACTGCTATGACGTTGGCCGCTGAAGGTGAGATGGAGGTTCCCATAGCCCAGCTGATAGCAAGCACAAGAGCAAGGTAAGTGGGAGAAACCCCATAAGCCGCTGCTTTTATTGTTCCGCCAAAGATGGTCACTGTAGCAATGGGGTGCACTCCTAAAGCTGCCAAGCAGAGTGTGGACCCAATAATCACAAGCGTCAAAAGCAGCCCATTATGTCCCACCAGATAGGATAAAATCTGCGGGACATAGTCTCCTAAATGGGAATAGTTGATACTATTGGCCAATAATCCCGCGCCGACAAACAGAATCATCTCATTTTTAATGGAGGGGAGCCGGTTATGAAAATAATCTCCTTTAAACTCCCGGAAAAATACAGGAAGACGTTTGATCAGGATCAGCCATATCATCGGATAGATCAAAGCCAGAACCGAGACTACGATTATAGCTGAAATTCCGCTAACCCAGGAAATAACCCCTATTCCTATAATTAAGACGATGGAAAAAGCGCCTAATTCAATAAGTTTTCTCAGGTCAAAGTCTCCCCCTAAGGGCACGTCCTCTACAGGGCAGGACCTTTCTTGTTTTTTCTTTTGCTTTTCTTCAAAAACCGTCATCACGAAACCGACCGCACCGACAATAATTCCGCAGGAAATTGCTAAAGGGAAAAAAGCCAACCAGGTGGACCCTGTTAATTGAACCACTAAGGCAACCGCCGCAGTGGTCGGAGCCCAAATAATACATGTACTGAAACCTCGGCTGATTGCCGAGCTTAAAAGTTTATGATCGGAACTGCGGCTGCTGTTGCGGCAGACCTGATAAACCAGAGGAACAACCGCCAGACTGACTAATACTCCTATAAAAGCCGATAAAAAACTGACCAGTAAATAGTAACGGCTATTGGAATTTACATGACGTTCAAAAAGACTCTGAAGGGCTGGGGTATATCCTCCATGTTGAATGGGAATTCCCATAAGGGGCACCATAATGAACATCACAACGAGAAAAAGATTATCCTGCAGAGCTTGCCGCCAGACACTCAAAGGAGCATCAAAATAAAGCAGTAAAGCAATACTAACAGCAAAGGACAGGTAGCCGATGATCTTCGAGGAACCCGTAACCGCTGTGAAGCCAAGAAGAATGACAATAATCATCAGAACTATAATGAGATCTTCCAAAGCCTGAGATCGCATAAGCAAATTCCCCAAATAAGTCACTGCCAGACCAAAGGTCAGAAGGCTGCGAATGCGAGTAAGTGCTTTGCCGGTAATATTCTTGAGTTCCATCTTTATTTCTCTCCAAGTTTCTATACTGTTTTTGCTAAGAGCAGTTTTCCTATACTTAATATAGACATGTTCAAAAAAGACTTCAACCAATTAATGTATACATTTGATATCCCTATGCACCTTCTTATTTTTCATCCGGATATCATATATAATATTAAGTGTTCACCTGAGTGCCGTATAATCTGAGCTTCTCTATCAATAAGAATTTACTTGACTAATTTCTACTGACAACTCATAATGTATATAAAGTTGTCTGCAAACAGTTTCTTGCCTTCGGCAGGCTGTATAGCTTAATAATAAGCCTACCATACCAAAAAATATAAGATAAAAACGAATAAGAGGAGTTGTTGCTATGGAAAATACTGACCTTAAAAACTTTGAAGAAAGTATGCTGGACGGACTCAGTGAACTCACCATTAAGAAAGGTCCCATTAACCCGGAACTTTACCACAAGTATGAAGTCAAGCGCGGACTTCGTGATTTAGACGGTAGAGGTGTGTTGGTGGGCTTAACCGAGATCGGTGAAGTTCATTCCTATATTATCGATGAAGGGGAAATGGTCCCCGTACCTGGCCGGCTTATTTATCGCGGCTATGATATTACCGATCTGGCCCGGGGCTTTATGGAAGATAACCGCTTTGGATTTGAGGAGACAGCTTATCTTCTTCTCTTTGGCAGGTTGCCGAACAGGCAGGAGCTCATTGATTTTCACAATCTGCTCGACATCTATCAAAAGCTCCCTGATAATTTTGCCCGGGATATGATTCTCAACGTACCCAGTAAAGACATTATGAACGGGATGGCCCGCAGTGTCTTAGGCTTCTATTGCTATGACACCAATCCTGATGATACTTCCATAAGAAATGTACTTAAGCAATGCATCCGCCTGATTGCCGCCTTCCCTGCCCTTGCTGTTTATTGTTATCAAGCCTATACCCATTATCATGGGAACAAAAGCTTGGTTATTCACAGCCCTCAACCTGAATTGAGCTTGGCTGAAAATATTCTTTATATGCTGCGCCCTAACCATAAGTATACGGAGCTGGAAGCCAGGCTTCTGGATCTGGCCTTGGTTCTTCATGCGGAACATGGCGGAGGAAATAACTCCTCTTTTGTTACCCATGTGGTCACCTCCACCGGAACGGATACTTATTCAGCCGTAGCAGCGGCCTTAGGCTCTTTACGTGGTCCAAAACATGGCGGTGCCAACCATAAGGTCATTCAAATGTTCCAGGATATCAAAGAAAAAATCTCCGATTGGCAGGATGAAGACGAACTCAGCGCTTACCTTGACAAAATTCTTCTTAAGGATGCCTTTGATCGCTCCGGACTGATCTATGGAATCGGCCATGCCGTCTACTCCATCTCCGATCCCAGAGCCGTCGTCCTGAAGCACTACGCCTCAAAGCTTGCCGCTGAAAAGGGCCTGGATAACGAATTCAATCTTTATGCTAAAGTGGAAGAACTGGCACCCAAGGTCATCGCTAAGCACACGAAGATTTATAAAGGAGTCAGTGCCAATGTCGACTTCTATTCAGGGTTCGTCTATCAGATGCTCAATCTGCCTTTAGAAATGTTCACTCCTATTTTTGCTCTCTCCCGCATCGCCGGTTGGAGTGCTCACCGGATCGAAGAAATCGTCAATGGCGGCAAAATCATTCGCCCCGCCTATAAGAGCGTGGTGCCCCGTCAAAAATACGTTCCTCTTAATAAAAGATAACACCATCAAGTCTTAATAAAGGCCTTTCAGCCTTTAATGTATTAGTGATTCACCCTACCTTTTCTTAATTACAATAAAAGTACGGGAGCAAGGTACAATAAACCTTTGTCCCGTACTTTTATTGTAATTAGCTGATAAAGATAAGGAACCAACGCTTTATTTTAAAGGAAAGGCTGATTGACCATAATCATTCTTACAGGCCGATGGACATTTTTCTCTTTGCAAATTCTCCTGAATAGGAGTTCCAACGAAAAATTTACCGCTGACCGCACCACGAACTGTGTTCGCAAATGTATACACCCAAAGAAGCACAAGGAGAACCGTCAGAAACGCTGTATAACCTGAAGCAAGTGGAGTAATGAATACCACAGCAATTTTTTGACTGCATATAGTGTAGGCTGCCAAGGGGAAGATATAGGCCCACCAGCCCATACTAAAGGGAATCCCGCCCTTACGAAGCTGGTGTACACTGATAATTGCAATAATGCCTACGATCCAAATACCAAACCCCCATATGACCGCAGCAATAAGGTTGGCCAGATCCGTGGAAGCTAAAAGCCCCAGCTCTTGAGCATTCTTTGAAGCATCAATAATCGCGCTGACCGCCAGCCCTACCGCACTGAGAAAAATTCCGAAAGAGGGTATGGTCTCTGCAGGGGGAAGTGGATGATTGGCCAAACGGACGAAGACAATAGCGCTCATAAAGATAAAAAGAAAAAAGCCGATCCCGAATAAGGCTGTATTGATAAGGAGAACGGATACACTCCAGGAAGGATGAAGTTTCATGGTAAGCTCCAGCACAGGATTGCCAATCAGGGAAACGGCCATATTGGCTATAGGAGCCATAATCCAAGAAAAATTAACCATCTCCGGCTTGGGTGTCTCTTCCGCCCGCATCATTCTAAAGGTGGTGTAAAAGGTAAAGAAAGTAACCCCGATAATAGCAATGATCCAAAAGGTGAACATCAAGGAATAGGTCAGGGTCTCACTAAGATACTTGCTCCAGATGAGATAGATATTGGTTCCCAAAATTGCCGTACCTACAGGCATGGTCACAAAAAAGTTTCCTGCCAAAGGATGATTCAGATCACGGTAAGCGTAAGGGAAATACTTAAACCAACGGAGCACCCAGGGTACAAGCACACAAAAATAGAGCAGACCTACTAAAGCAGCTAATATTATACTGAAAAGATGTCCCAACGGAAATGAATCCTGCCATAGAAAAAGTATATTGGCCAGACCTCCTGTACCCATGATTACTGCAAACCAGGCAGGAGCTAAATATTTAATCGGATGACGTTCAAGCACTTAAGCGCTCCCCCTTTTCGAAACAGCGTTTCACTAAAATAGTCATGCATTTATTAGACCATAAAACCACTCTTAGTACAAGACTCAAGATACCTAAATAAGGTCTGCTAAGCTAAAGAGAAAGTCCAGGCAGATTTAATTCCGCCTGAACTCTCAGGGGTAGCAGCTTTTAGCATTATCCTTCCACTACATTATCCATAGTCACCTTGAAAAACTCGCCCTTCTTCATCTCAATATGCCCTGAGGCATAGGGTTCCCCTTCAATGGTAAGGTAGATTTCCGAAGCTCCATAATAATTGCCTAATGTATTGACAATACTTTGCAGGATCATTCCCTCATATCCTGCGCCTGCATTCATTTCGGTGACAAAATTCTTAGTAAAATCCACATAGACCCGGCCATCCTGATTAAGATAAAGGCTCTTGATTTTGACATTCTCGCCAATGAGCTTGCCATGATTGGCCGCCTGCTTTTTAAACTCATCTTCAAAGATCTGTTTGGTAATATCGTTGGTCTTAAAGGATAAAGGAATATTTGTAGTATGAATTTTTCCGTCATCGATATTGGGATAATAGATCTTGACTTGTTGTACCAAAGGTGTGTTCTTTTCTAATTTGCTTAAGGTGGAAGTCACTTCATAGCCGTCGGAGCCTTTATACACCGTTTTCACCAGCCCTACACCGGGAGCATAGTAGTCCATAATTGTATTATCCTTACCCTCTGTCGTCACTTCTATCACTTTGTAGGCTCCAGCAGGAGTTGAAAGGTCCATATCCACATTAGTGATGGTGCGCTTACGGTTATCTGCCAAGGTCCAGGATGTACCTTTAGTTAAGGGCTCTTTCAGAAGAACTTCCCCATTGCTGTTAAGTTTGGAGCTCTGGGTCAGATCCTCCCGGTAATAGGTTTCTCCTTGGGCTAAAAGCTGTATCATCTGACCGGCGTTGAGCCCCAGCACGCGAACTGTCTCTGTCCCTCCGTTGTTCGTCCTCAACTGCACCTTGTCTCCTTTGAAGTAATCCACATAGGTGGTAAAGGAGGCATATTCATTGCCCTGTCCTTCATACACGTATTTGGTGTTCTCCTGATAAGCAAGGCAATTCGCGAGCATATCCTCTTGTGCCGGCTGTTCACTGTTATTTGGCGGTTCATTAGGGGGATTGTTCTGATTGGTACCACACCCTCCTAAGAAGATCAGCGATAAGAGAACAGAAAATACTCCCATCATTAAGGTGCGCTTTTTCATGATTGCAACCTCCTTGTTTATGCCCATTATTGTATCATCTTAACATGGGACTCATCTCATTCTAATACTCCTCTTATTATAACCATGCAGTTGAGCTTTGACTATCTTTACTCTATTTTCATATCTAGTGGATTCTTACATCGGTTCCTCCATATATCAATAGACTTAAATCAGCGTGCAAATCTGATACATAGAATCAAAACGGCATAACTGCGATGATAATATAAAATAAAAAGGGCATTGGAAAGTCCAAAGCCTTTTCAATGCCCTGCCCATCTTCATTTAATTTTGCTGATTTCCTTTATCTACCCATTATCTATCCATCTGGTTTATTTTTTAAGAGTAGACATCACTGTATGAGTGGTTCCATTGATGACGGAAACTGTTCCGCTCCCCTGGTTGGTGACATAGATTCGATTGGACTTAGAATCCACCCGAATCTCCGCAGGTGAAGCTCCTACAAGCACCGTAGCGATTACAGTATTCGTGCTTCCATCGATTACTGTGACTGTGTTGCTTCCATGATTAGAGACGTAAACCCGACCGGTAAGAGGGTTGATGCCCATTCCCTGAGGATTGATACCTACAGGAATGGTCATGATAGGTGCCCGGGTCGATTTATCCAGGACGTCCACGGAATTTCTTTCCGGATGGATAGCATAGAGCTGATTTTCCGTGGCTTTTTTTCCCTGTTCATGAATTTGCCCTGAAGATATAGGATCAACCGGGCGTACGGGATAAATTGCGGTCATTGTTCCTGAGACGTTTTTTCCCCAGACTTTTAATTTCACATCTTGCGAAGTGATCATGAAGCGAAATTCCAGAGCATCAAACTGGGCATAGTGTTGGGTGTCCTTGACCACACCGGAAGCTAAAGTAATGGAATCAACCACATACTCTACTTTATTACTTCCCTGCAGATAATAGCCCCAGATTTGAATCACTGCCGGTAGGTGGCCGGTATTGCGATACCTTACAGAAAGTGTTGCGGTCTGTTTTTGCCCCGCCACAGTCGGATTCTCAATGACTCCTGTCGTCAATATCGCCATAGTCTATCCCCCTAACCATTCAGGGAAAAGCTCTCTTGCTCTCTGCTGAACGATACGAATACATTCATTATCAGGATGAAGGCTCATATTTTCTCCATGCCACCGATAGGCTATGAGCGGCTCTCGGATATAGCCGGCGGGGAAATGACGAAGAAAACGGAACCACAATTCATAGTCATGGGCCTGAGGCAACCCTTCATCAAAATATCCTACCCGTTCAAGAGCAGTGCGCCTCATCATAACAGATGAACCATTGATAAAGCATCCCCTGAGCAAATTAACTACCAGTTCTTGACGCGCGGGATAAAACTCTGAGTCTGCTGCATATTTTTTCAGCCCATTTTCATCAATAACAATAAAACTTGTATAGCAAAAACCCACCTGCGGATTAGCTTCCATCAATTGAACCTGTTTCTCCAGCTTCCCCTTTAAAAACATGTCATCAGCGCTCAGCCAGCAGATATATTCACCTGTAGCCCGCTGGAGTCCATGGTTAAGGGCATTGGGTGTCCCGCCATTGGACTTATAAATATAATTAATTCGACTTTGATAAGGCTGAAGACGTTGGGCTGTATCATCTGTGGATCCATCATCAATAACAATGATTTCTAAACTAGGATACTTTTGTCGAAGGACACTTTCCACAGCCCAGGTCACATAGCGAGCGTGATTATAGGTGGGGATAACCACACTCACTTTGGGCATGGACATTTAGCGTCCCTCCCCATAGATTTTCTTCATCCATTCTACCGTAATGGGAATGCCTTCTTCCAACAGCATCTTCGGATTGTGGCCCAAATCTCTTACAGCTTTCTGAATATCCGGCCGCTTACTCACTGTATTGTGCTTGTCTTCAGGAAGATATCTGATCAATCCCGGATCTCCCTGAGTATATTTGAGCACCAGATCACTGAGTTCTCTGACGCTGCGATACTCTGTCCCCCCGATATTATAGACTTCACCAGGTTTAAAGTTATTACCCACATTGGCAATGGTCGGAATAAGATCATCCACATACATAAACACACGATGATACCCTTCATAGACATCATAGGGTATTCCTTTAAGAGCACGATAGACGAAGAGGCAGACTACACTGCGGTAGGGGTGGTAATATTCCCCTGGCCCATAAGCATTAAAAAGCCGCAGCCGAACGATCGGAGTTTCGTATCTTTTTTCAAAATTAATGATTTGCACTTCATTTGCCCATTTTGTTAAAGCGTAGTCATTATGCTGAATGATAGTTTTTTGCTGAGGGAGATCTTCTGTTAATAGAGGCTCCTGAGCTTCACCATAGATTTCAGAAGAACTGGTAAAGATGAGTTTAAAGCCCTTTTTCAATTGCCATTCCAATATATTACGTGTTCCAATCACGTTGGTTTCCCAAAGGGTATCATAATAATGCTCACCATTAATGCGACCAAACTCTGCAGCTAAATGATAGACATAATCGTAATCCTGTTCAAATACCCGTTCTAATTGCCGGTATTTGGCAATATCTGCTCTGAAATATTTTTCCTCAGCATCATGCTGCAGGTCCACTTCCCATACTTCATGTCCCCGTTTCCTAAGTTCCTCTACCAAACGGGTACCCAGAGTTCCTTTACTCCCTGTAACCAAAACCTTTGCCATTCTCACTGCTCCTCTTTTCACTTATTTCAAGGCCTTTTCCCGCTCCAGGACAATCCAACCCTGGAGGTCTGCCTCGTCAAACTTTTCCACGGTTTTAAAGCCGGAGGCTTCCAGTTCTTCGGGCGTGAACAGAGGATCCACTACCCATACGGTATTCCCCGCTTCTTCCAAGGTCCGGACCAGATCCACTCCACGGCTATGCTTAAGATCTTTAACTCCTGCTTTATAGCTTAAGCCTTTAATTAGGACATTTTGATGGGTGCCTACCTGCTGCAGAATTCTGTCCCGATATTCCTGGTCCGCTATTGCCGCTCCCTCAAGCAAAGGCGAAGGGCAGACTTTCCGAAGAAAGCGCATATCTTTAGGCAGACATTCCCCACCGATACCCCAATCAGTCCCGAGGAGTTCTACATTGCTTTTACTATTGACTGCTTTTCTCAATTCTGCAAAGTCCATTCCCTGATCTTTACAATACTGATAGAGCTCCTGGGCAAAGGCTACATCCACATAGCGCTTAACATTTTCGACCACTTTAGATAGTTCGGCAATCCGAACATCCTCTACTTCCACAAGCTGCGGTACCAAAGGTTCATAGAACTGTCTCCCCTTATCCCGGCAGGCCTGGGTGAAAGCACCCATGACTCTTGGTGTATCGCAGACTGTCTCATCGACCCCAAACATGACCCGATGAGGCACATGAATTAAATAAACATCCTGTCCGCAGCGATAACCTTTCCCTTCCAGATACTTGCGGACAAGTTCCATGGTCCCTGGCGGTAAAGTGGATTCAATGGAAATTAACGCTCCAGGACAAATGATCATTTCCCCTAAAGCAGCGAAGAGATTTTCGCCTTGGTCACCAGTGGACGGCGCCAACAGCCAGATATCGATGCCGGTCAGTGCCCGATAATCTGTGGTCACTCGATAACCCTGACTGCGTAAATCATTGACCCGGCCGGCATCAATATCCACTCCAACTACGGAATTCGGGTATTTCTTATTGATATACGAAAAGAGATTAAAACCTATATTACCTAATCCTACGACAGCAATTTTCATATTTAGTCATCCTTCCCCTAAAGGTCATATTACATGTTATGGAATTACGTCTCTTCTTGACACTGTTTTTGCCACCTCGTCAACTCTTATGACATACACTAAAGGGTGAAGGAGGATTGAACTATGAAATTGGTTATTCCTGTATTGAGTTTGGAAACCGGGGGAACCCGTTTTATCTATCAAATTGCCAACGAAATGGCAGCTAAAGGGCATCACGTGGAAATAGTTCTGCCTGAACACGCTGTAGTGGCCTGGCCTCTTCGAACCCAGATCACCCGGGTCAGGGAGCTGACACCAGCCACTATCCCTGCCGGCGATTTTATTCTGCCTAATTTCTGGCCAACGGTCTTCCCCGCCTGGGGGGCCCAAAAGGGCCGGGTAGTTCGCCTTAGCCTCGGCTTTGAACCCCTATGGGTCAAGGAAAAGGAAAACGCCTTAGCCACCTACCATATTGATGCTCCCATCCTTTCTATATCCCAGTGGCATCGGCAGATTATTCGCCAGGAAACCGGCCGGGACAGCACCATCATACCAGGCGGTGTCGATCTTAGCCTTTTCCACCCCCATCCCAAAAAATCCCTTATGGCCAACACGGGACCTACCATTGCCTATATCCTCCGTTCCAAAGAGCACGGCTACACTTGGAAAGGGAGCGATGATTTTTGGGAGGCCATCCGGATCACTGCCCAAAGCTTTCCCCACTTTACCCTCCAGATAGTAGCACCGGAAGGGGCGGCTTATCCATCCCCTGTCCCCTACCAGCCAATCGTGGCGACGACAGATGCGGAGTTGGCACTTTTCTATGCTCAGGCGGATATTTTTGTTTCCACCTCCTATTTTGAAGCTTTTGCCATGCCCCCACTGGAAGCCATGGCTTGTGGTACTGCCGTGGTTACCACAGACAATGGTGGAAATCGTGACTATGCAAAAAATGGGGAGAACTGCCTTGTCGTTCCCCCCAGCGATATTCAGCAGCTGTCCCAGTCCTTGCTTCATCTCCTGACTCAAGCACAGGAGCGTCAGCGCCTGGCCCAAGCCGGACAGCATACTGCCCAGGCCTGGACTTGGCGACACTCCGCGGATCGCCTGGAGCAATTTCTCTTTCAGCTTAGCCGCAATTAATGAGGAGACTTAACGGAGCTCTTTCCATGCCAATAAGGCCTCCATGGGCTTAGCATCCTTCCCGTAAGACTCTACAAAGGCCAGGTTGCTCTGGTCATGAAACTGATTGAAAACTATAACCTGATAGCCCCTCTGGGTAAAATCTTCTATTTCCCAACCGGAGCGATGCTCTTGAAAGCTTTCCCCACCTAAACCGTAGTGATCCTCCGCTTTTTGTTTAAAGAAGCCCCGAGGGGTAAAGACAATGACTCTTTTCACGGCAATTCTTTCCGCCTGCGCCAGAACTTCATACCCTACACCCTTCTCCATGTGTTCAATCACATCGATCATGGAGACACAATCAACGGATTTGGCTAGAAAGATTTCCCCAATGCGCTGGGCCTCATATTTTATGGGTAAAAAGGAGGTAGCCAACCTGGCTTTCTCAAGATAGGGTCCATGTGCGTCTACACCAATCTTAATGGGGCAAGGAAAATCCTTCAGGGTTGCACCTACTCCGCAGCCAATATCTAATACGGATTGAGCATCTTTCATGAGCTCCTTTATCATTCCCAAAAAATTTTTGTGATGAACAATTTTTACCGACATTCCAAAACATCCTTCCCTTGCTTTTTTCCGTTACTTTGTTGTCAACAATGCTCGCTGGTTGCAATAAACTGCAACGATGGCTGGTCTACTTGTCTATAGAGCTTACTTTATATGGTATTCACTTAGAATCAATCTGCCCCAAATTTCTCCCTTCGTCTTTATCACTTAAAATAAGGAGGACCTAAGATGAAAATCATTTTACCGGTAATGAGCCTTGAGATGGGCGGAGGAGCTCGTTTCCTGTATCATCTGGCTAATGCCCTCACGGATAAAGGACATGATGTTGAAGTTATCATGCCCAGTAAAGGGGCCCAGGTCTGGCCCCTGCGTGCGAAATTAACCCGTGTGCCTGAATTAAGTCCGGCCAATATTCCCTATGGCGATTTTATCCTACCCAACTTTTATACCACCGTTGGAGCGGCATGGGCTTCTCAAAAAGGAAAGGTTGTTCGCCTAAGTCTTGGTTATGAACCTCTCTGGGTTCCTGACACAGAATCAGCCAAACAAAGCTATCTCATTGATGCGCCAATCTTAAGTATCTCCCAATGGCATCGTCAGCTGATCCTCCAAGAAACCGGCAGGAACAGCACCGTCATTTCCTGTGGTGTGGATCACCATCTTTTCCGCCCTTGTCCCAAGCGCTCTTCCCAGACAGGTCGTAAAAATATTTTTTATATCCTGCGCAATCCTGCTTTAGGGTATATCTGGAAAGGAGGAGAGGATTTTTTCAATGCCCTCTCACTTTTGAAGGGTCTTGATTTTGAGGTTACTGTAACCCTTACTGAAGCGACGCAGCTTACAGGTTCATTCCCCTGCCGTACTGTCTATGCTGCCAGCGACCAAGAAATGGCCGCTCTCTATGGCGAAGCCGATCTTTTTGTCTACAATTCTTATTTTGAAGCCTTCGGTTTACCTCCCCTTGAAGCCATGGCCTGCGGGACAGCAGTCATCACCACAGACTGTGGGGGAAGCCGGGATTATGCTCATAATGGCGAAAACTGCCTGGTTGTTCCCCCCAGTGACATTAATCAGCTTCAACAAGCACTTCATCTGCTTCTAACCCAAGATGGAGAACGTCAACGTTTGGCTTCTGCGGGGTTTGCCTTTGCCCAAGCTTGGACCTGGCAACGGACTGCTGATCAGGTGGAGGCCTTTTTGTTGAGTCTTTAGGCTGATAGTTTTGACCCTAAGGGGCTGCCCCACAGGCCGGCCCCTTTTTTATGGGATAGGTTAGTTTAAGATACGAAAAAGGAGCATCGCCGGCTACTTTAAGTAGCCCAGCGATGCCCCCCTGGAGCTTAATAGTGACCCATTCTTCCCTATCCCTTCAAGCCTAATACTCCCTCTAAATATTTTTTATTATGAAGAATTTGGGGGTTGTCCGGACGATAATCTCTGGCGATTTCGTTGTGCTTGTAGGCAAGCTCGTGCATGCCCAGCCGATCATAGCAAACACAAAGCTGCAGATGAGGTAAATAGGTCCAACAGGCTTCACTCTTAGGTCCCCAACTATTCGTCGGCTTTTCAAGTTCTGACGCAAGTTTATACCAGAAAATTGCCTGCTGGTATTTCCCTGCATTCAAGTGATTAAAACCAATTCGGCAGCAGAATTCTGCTCTGGGGGTATCATAATCAAAAGATTTATAGAGGTAGGCTTGGGCATTGGCCGAATCTCCCAGTAGTTTATAGATATCGGCTAGTTTTCCGCAAGCGGATATATTATCTTCTACCCATCCCTTCTCCGTATTAAGGAATTTTTTATAATACTCGACAGCCTTTTCATATTGCTTATGGTCATAAAGTTCGTTGGCAAAATAATAAAGATCTCTTGGTGAAAATTCTTCACCTTGTTCCAAACGCTTTTCATAAATGCGCAAATTGCGCTCAGAATCATGTTCCTCAGATTTATGAGCTATAGCAATATCACTATTCATAATGTTGCCACTGACCTCTAGATACTCATGAACTGCCCCTTTCCAGCGAAAATTCTTGCCTCGCCGAACTAACCGGTTCCTTCTCAGCGTGAATGTTGGATTTTCTGATGAGTCAAAAGCCAGCAGGTAATGCATATTCACCACATCAATGGAAGGGTTTAAGTTTTTTTTTAAATCATAAAATTTAAGGCGGTCCGACTCTAAGATAACATCATCTGCATCCAACCAGAGAAGATATTCTTTTGTCCCAAGGCTAAAGGCATAATTCCGGGCTGCCGCGAAATCATCGATCCAAGCAAAGTCGAAAATTTTATCCGTGTACCTGGCCACAATTTCCTTAGTGCGGTCTGTAGAACCTGTGTCCACAATAATGATTTCGTCGGCAATATCGCATACAGAATCTAAACAGCGCGCAATTGTCTTTTCCTCATTACGCACGATCATGCACAAACTGATAGAAATAGGGTTTTCAGGCATATTTCTCCTCCCCTAACGATACAATCCTCTTTTAGATAAAAAGGGAATCCGCTTATTGGATTCCCTTTTCTACCACTGTCAGCGTCTTAGTCAAGTTTAAGCAGGCTCAATTGAGCTCCGGCTGCCGATGCGAAAAAGCATAACTATCTGATTTTATTCTATGCCAAGGCCCGCGCTGACATATCCCGCAACCGTTCCTCCTGCTACAAGTCCGCCTCCAGTAGCGCTGACCACGAGAAGCAGACGCGTTTGCCCGGTGACCGGGATGCTCAGACCCGTCGCAATTCCATTAAAGGTATCCCCAACGGCGATCGGACCGGTAATTGTAATGTCGACCACAGCTCCTGGCACGGGGCTGAAAACATCATCCGGAGACGGTGAGCTGTACAGCTGAACGGTGTAAGTCAAAGGGGCAAGTAACGCCAGCGCAGCTGTTGCACTGAGATATGCGGCCAGTGACGTGATCACGCCGTCCCGTGGCATGGAAAATGCATAATTGGTCTGGCCGCTGAGATCAATAGTGGCACCCAGAACCGTCAACGCTTGGGCGGAGGACCCGAATCCGATCAATCCAGGCAGACCTACGAGTCCACCCGCAAGAGTGGTGACTGCCAGGGGATCTCCTGATGAGAACGGAATAACGGCTCCACCGCCAGTAGCCCCGGTTGCTCCGGTCTCACCTGTGGCTCCGGTTGCTCCTGTAGCTCCCGTTGCACCGGTGGCTCCTGTGTCTCCCGTGGCTCCCGTGGCACCGGTGGCTCCTGTGTCTCCTGTGGCTCCCGTTGCACCGGTGGCCCCTGTGTCTCCTGTGGCTCC
>VSSQ01000041.1_pt1 | contig 61718 bp, 63 predicted proteins | sample 4763081 | NCBI WGS metagenome assembly VSSQ01 (sample SAMN12137344, study PRJNA551015) | bioreactor metagenome | isolation source: SDC9 anaerobic chlorinated ethene degrading culture | place: USA: Knoxville, Tennesee | collected 2015-01-01
TCTGTTATATTCTTTGCGTATCCCATCTTATCTTCCTTTTCTTATAATTTTAATTCTTTTACATTTTTTGGTTCATCAAACCAATAACCTTGAAAATAGTCAATATTTAACTCTTTACAAGTTTCAAAAATTTCTTTTGAAGAAACAAACTCTGCAACAGTTTTAATACCGATTTTTTGGGCAAAAAACACTATTGCTTCAACAACAGCTTTAGCTGTTTTTGTTTTGTTTATCTCTTGAATAATTGAACCATCAAGTTTAATAAAATCTGCTTGAAGTTTTACTAAATAAGAAAAATTTGAATACCCTGTACCAAAATCATCTATTGCTATTTTCACACCCAAATTCTTTACAATTTTAATAAAAGAGACAACTTCTTCGATATTATCAATACCTTCACTCTCTGTTATTTCAATTGTTAAAAAATATCCTATATCAAATTCATAAATTTTTTGTATCAAAAAATCTACAACATCTTTTTCTAAAATATCACTAATTGAAAAATTTATACTAAACTCAACATTTTTGTCCTCAAAAAACTCAAAAGATTTTTGAATTACTTTTTTTGTGATTTCATTATATAAATTTATCTTTTTTGCCCTATTAATAAAAAAATATGGACTTACAATCTCATCTTTTGAGTCTTTCATACGAATTAATATTTCGTATTTTTTCTCATTTTGACTATTTATTGATTGTGCAAAAATCTCAAATTTATCTTTTTTTATAGCTTGAATTATTTGCATTTCCCAATATAGTTCTTGTTCTATTGATAAAGAAGAAGGATTACAAATATGATGCTCTTCATTATCATATACAACTAAATTATGTTTTAAAACTCTTGTTTGTTTTAAAGCATACTCTGCGCAAAACAGAAGTTCTGCATAATTTATTGCAACCCCTGCTCGTAATGGTATATAAACTTTATATCCATTTAATTCAATAGGAGAATATCCAAAATACCAAATAATAGATTTTACAGCTTGAACAAACCTATCTTTTGAAACAGTTTCATTTGACGTAGCTGCAAAAATATCTGCTCCTAAATAGTAAATCTTTCCATTTAGAAACTTATTTTCTAATCTTAAAGATACGATTTTCAGAATCTTTTCTCCAAAATCATATCCATAATAGTGATTTATATTTCCAAATCCACTTATATCAAATATTGCTACTTTATTGAACTCTTTTGCTATATTATCTTTTATAAAATCTTTTCTATTTGGAAATAAAATTTCACTATTAATATCTTCAATCTTCTCCACTTTTACTTCCCTTATAACTGGCTATTTTAAACTTCTGATAATTTATATAAAACTCTATCTTTTCTTTTATAAAAGTTTATCACATTCATTATCTTGCCATAGTTACGATTAATCTGTAATAGATGGGACTAAAAGTATTTTATCATCATCATAAACTTTTGTTTCTAAGTTATCTAAACGTTTAATATCTTCTTCATTTAAATAAATATTTACAAAACTTTTTAATCTTCCTTCATTTGTAAATATATAATTTTCTAAATCTTGATATTTGCCAACTAAATTTGATACAACATCAGATATTTTTTCTCCTCCTAGTATTATCTCAAAATCGCCATTCGTAAATAATCTTAGAGTTCTAGGTATATAAACTTTTGCCATTTAAAACTCCTTTTATTTTTTGATTTATTTACTATTTGTAAATTAAATCAAATGTTCCACCATCATCAAAGTGTACCTTTTGTGCATTTGCCCAACTTCCAAAAACATCATCGATTTTAAATAATTCAAGTTTTGGGAATATTTTTAAATCTTCTTTGTTTACTAGCTCTGGAAGACTTGGTCTATAATAGTTTTTAACAGCTATTTCTTGTCCCTCTTTTGAATAAAGATGATTTAAATACTCAGTTGAAACAGTAAATGTTCCTCTTTTTTTAGCATTTACATCAACAACACTAACAGGTGGTTCAGCTAATATTGAAATAGATGGAACAACTATTTCAAACTCATCTTTTCCAAGCTCGTTTATTGCCAAGAATGCTTCATTTTCCCAAGCTAAAAGTACATCTCCAATTTTTCTTTGTACAAATGTGTTTGTAGCTCCTCTTGCACCTGAATCAAGAACTGGAACATGTTTTAAAAGTTTTGAAACATACTCTTTTGCTTTTTCATCAGCAACTTTATATTTTTGTGAGTTAAAATCAATTTTGTCTAAGCTTCCAAGTTCTTGTTTTAAACCATAAGCATAAGCTGCTAAATAGTTCCATCTAGCACCTCCTGAAGTTTTTGGATTTGGCGTTATAACTTCAACACCATCTTTAATTAAATCATTCCAATCTTTTATTCCTTTTGGATTTCCTTTTCTAACTAAAAAAACAATAGTAGAAGTATAAGGAGATGAATTGAAATCTAATCTTTTTTGCCAATCTTTAGGAATTAAATGTCCTTTTTCAGCAACTGCATCAATATCATAAGCAAGTGCCAAAGTTACAACATCTGCTTTTAATCCATCAATTACTGCTCTTGCTTGTTTTCCAGAACCACCATGTGATTGTTTAATTGTTACATTTTGTCCTGTTTTTTCTTTCCAATATTTTGAAAATGCTTTATTATACTCTTCATAAAGTTCTCTTGTTGGATCATATGAAACATTTAAGATTTCAATTGATTTCTTCTCTGCTTCAGCTTTTTTATCGTATGCAAAATCATCTGCAAAACCTAATGTTGAAATTAGCAATGATGCTAATGCAATGTTTTTTATATTTTTTATCATGTTATTTTCTCTTTTTATATGTATACACTAAATGTGTGATAATTAAAGATTTAAAAAAATCTCACCTATTTCTTGTTTTTATATTTAATCTTTTTACACATGTCGCACATCATTTTTTATCCTTTGTCTTTAGATGATATTTTTTAATTTTCAATCTATCACCTACTAAATTGGTGAAATTATAATAATAAAAAAAATATTTGTCAATAGTTTTTTCTATATATTTTAAAATTTATATTCAAACATAGATAAAACCGTACTTCTTTCCAATAGGAAGAGAGAAAGGATTTTCCTTTTTTTCTCTTCTTTTCCTACTTCCAAAGATTTTAATTTTAATATAAATGAATCTTCTAAATATTTTTTTCAAGATTTATCTCCTCATCTACTTTTAAAAGTGCTGGATTTGATTTGACTGTATCTGGATATTTTAATCCACTTCCAGTATTAAGTAATACTATTTTTTCATCCTTTTTTATCCAACCAATCTTATATAGTTCCTCAGTTGCTGCTATTGTAGCTGCACCTTCAGGGCAGATAAATAATCCCTCTTCTTTTGCTATTAGTTCTTGATACTTCAAAATATCTTCGTCACTAATAGCAATTGCACAACCATCTGTTTCATAAATTGCTTCTAAAACTAAAAAATCACCTATTGCTTTTGGTACAGTTATTCCAAATGCTATTGTATTTGCCTTTTCCCAAAATATTGACTCTTTTTGTTTTCTTTCATAAGCTTTTACAATCGGAGCGCAATTTGTAGCTTGAACAGCAACCAACCTTGGTAATTTTCCTTTTATAAAACCTATCTCTTTTAACTCTAAAAGTGCTTTATATATTCCTATTAATCCAACTCCGCCACCAGTTGGATATAAAATAACATCAGGTAATTCCCAAGAAAATTGTTCTGCTATTTCAAATCCCATAGTCTTTTTACCTTCAATTCTATAAGGTTCTTTTAGTGTTGAAGCATCCATAAATTTATATTTATTTATTGCTTTTGCTACAATTTTTCCTGCATCACTAATCAATCCATCAACCAAAAATAGTTCTGCTCCTGAAACAACACACTCATTTCTCGTTATGACTGGTGCATCTTGTGGCATAACAATATAAGCTTTTATATCTGCACGTGCTGCATAAATCGACCAAGCAGCTCCAGCATTTCCATTTGTAGGCATAGCAAAAGCTTTTACATTTAACTCTTTTGCTTTTGAAATACCAACTGCTGCACCTCTTGATTTGAAACTTCCGCCAGGGTTTAAACCTTCATCTTTTAAATATAAATTTTCTAAATCTAGCTTTTTTGATAGTTTCTCTAGTTTTATCAAAGGTGTTATAACTTCACCCAAAGAGACAATATTTTTTTCATCTTCTATTGGTAAAAGTTCTTTATATCTCCATAAATTGAAACTTCTTGAAGATAAACTCTCTTTTTTAAAATTCTCTTTTACAGCTTTTAAATCATATCTTACTAAAAGTGGTACTTGACATGAAGTACAAAGTTGATTTAACTCTTTATGATTAAATCTGCTATTACATTTTGGACACTCTAAATGACTAACATACATAATTTACCCTTTTCATTTTGTTTTCATTCCCCATTTAACTACAGTTCTTTTTTCAATATATTCAAAAATTACATCGGTAATAATTCCTATTAGAATGATTGTTAATAAACCTGCAAAAACTAAATTTATATCTAATTGATTTTTTTTCTCATAAATAAACCAACCAATTCCACCATTTCCTGAACTTACTCCAAAAACTAACTCTGAAGCAATAAGTGTACGCCAAGAAAATGCCCAACCAACTTTAAGCCCTGTTAATATACTTGGAAAAGCTGCTGGAATTGCAATTTTAAATATATATTCAAAAGTTGATAATTCATAGTTTTTTGATACCATTTTTAAAGTATTACTAACCCCTTGAAATCCACTAAATATATTTATTGCAATTGGCCAAAGAACAGCATGAACAATTACAAAAACTATACTTCCATAACCAAGTCCAAACCATAATAAAGCTAAAGGTAATAAAGCAATAGGAGGTAAAGGATTAAAAACTGCAGTTAATAACTCTAATAAATATGCTCCAAATCTAGTTGATATTGCAAATATAGTTAAAATAAGCGCTAAAAAACCACCTATAACATAACCCATAACTTGAACTTTTAATGATGATAAAATTCTACTTACTAATTCTCCATTTTGAATAACTTCAAAAAAGCCTTTTATTGTTTCATTAAATGTTGGAAACATCAAAGGATTATTTAGTCTTATTGCATAAACTTCCCAAAGTAGTATTAAACTGGCGAAAAGAAAACTTTTAATAATTATTGATTTACTTTTTTTACTTATTTTCATCATCTTTCCTTAAATAAAATACTCTGTTTGATTTTTATGCATTATGCTTGAGATTTCATCTTTTGATGTAAACTCATTTACATCTATTTGTTTTAATATTTGACTAGGATTTGTACCAAAAATGATAATTTTAGAGCCAAGTTTTATAGCCTCATCAATAGAATGTGTTACAAAAAGCATTGTAAAATTTGTCTCTTCCCAAAGTTCAAGTAGATCATCTTGCATTTTTTTTCTAGTAATTGCATCTAAAGAAGCAAAAGGTTCATCCATCAAAATAACTTCGGAACCTAAAGCTAAACATCTAGCAATAGCAACTCTCATCTTCATTCCACCAGAAAGTTGATGAGGATAGTTGTTTTCAAAAGAGCTTAAATTTACTTTTTTTAAAAACTCTTTTGCTTTTATAATTGCATTTTCTTTATCTATCTTTTTTGTAGCACTTAAGGCAAATAAAACATTTTCTAATACTGTTTTCCAAGACAAAAGCTGATCAAACTCTTGAAATACAAAAGCTCTATCTAATCCTGGTTTTGAAATAATTTTTTGTCCTAACTTTATACTTCCATGACTTGGTTTTATAAACCCACCAATTGCTTTTAGTAAAGAAGACTTTCCACAACCAGATGGTCCTAAAAGAACCAATCTTTCAAACTGTTTTATCTCAAAATTAACATTTTCAATAGCCTTATAACTTTTTTTCTCATCAATCTCATAAGAGATTGATACGTCTTTTAGTGATAAAAAGGTGTCTTCTTTATTTAACTGTGTCAAAAAACAACTCCTTCCAATCTTTTGGTTTTTGTTTAATTGCACCTATATCATAAAGAAAATCTGAGAATTGAGTAATATTTGCTTTTGGTTTAGTATCATAAACTGTTGTATTTTTTAATACTTTAGCAATTATCTCTGGTGATTCATTTGACTTAGTTGTTGATAAATATAATTTGATAGCCTCATCTTCATTTTCTTTAATAAATTTATTTGCTTCATTTAATGCTTCAACTATTATTTTTGATAATTTTGGATTATTTTTATAGAAATCTTCACTTGTCCAAATTAAGTTTGTAGTATGAGCTCCACCTAAAATATCAAATGAATTAAAAACTTGGTGTACATTTGGATTTTCTAACTCTAATGTACTAAAAGGCTCTAATCCAATATGTCCATTTACTTCTGTACTTCCAGTAGTTACAGCTAAATAAGCATCTGGATGTTTTAATGAAACTGTTAAATTATCAAATTTATCATATTCTTTTATACCAAACTCTTTTGCAACTGCCATTTGTAATACTAACGATTGTACAGATACTTTAACTGAAGGAACTGCTATTTTATCTTTTGATGTTAAATCTTTTACAGTTTTTACATCAGGATTATTTGATACAAATACTATTGGTGATTCATTTATTGCTGCAAGCGCTTTAACTTTACCATTTGTTTTATCCCAAAGTCTTAAAAATGGACCATTTCCTCCACCAACTAAGTGAGCATTTCCTGATAATAAAGCATCATTTGCGACTGATCCTCCTCCAAAAGTAGCCCAATTGACTTTTACATCACCTAAACCTTGATTTTTTGCATGTTTTTCAATCAATTTTTGTTCTTCTAAAATTATTAAAGGTAAATATGATATTCCATATTGTTTACTTATAACAAGCTCTTTAACTTCTGCGAATGCACTTGAAGCCAACAGTAATAAAATTGATGTCAATTTACTAATTCTTTTCATTTATTTTTTTCCTTTTTAATTAATATTTTTATTTTATTTTTGCTACATCTTCACTTGTTACACCACCAAATGGTCCAGTTTGTACAAGTCCTGATAATTTTTCTTTTGTTTTATTTGGTAATAGTGGAAATACAAGTTCAGCAAATCTAAAAGATTCTTCTAAATGTGGATAACCAGAAAATACAAAAGTATCTATTCCTAAATCTACATACTCTTGTATTCTTTGTGCTACGATTTGGGCACTTCCAACTAATGCAGTTGCACAACCACCACGAACCAAACCAATTCCAGCCCATAAATTTGGACTGATTTCAAGTTCTTCTCTTGTTCTAGCTTTTCCACCATTTGTTAAAGCTGTCATTAATCTTTGACCTTCAGAATCTAGTTTTTGTAAAGCAGTTTGGGAAGCATTGATTTTTTCATCATCAAGTTTACTTATTAGTTTTTGGGCAGCACTCCAAGCTTCCTCTTCTGTATCTCTTACTATTACATGAAGCCTAATTCCAAACTTTAAGGTTCTTCCATATTTTAAAGCTTTTTCTTTTACATCTTCAATTTTTGCTTTAACTGCTTTTGGAGTTTCACCCCAAGTTATATATAAATCAACTTTTTGTGCAGCTAACTCATGAGCTTTTTGTGAACTTCCACCAAAAAATAGTGGTGGATGTGGTCTTTGAACTGGTGGATATAAAAGTTTTGCATTTTTTGTTTTATAATGTTTTCCATCAAAATTTACAAGTTTTTTTTCATAACTAGCTTCTAAAATCTCTTTCCATAAATCAACAAATTCAGATGCCGTTTCATATCTTTCATCTGAATCTTGAAATAATCCATCACCCTCAAGCTCATCTTTATCTCCACCAGCAACAAGATTAAAAGCAACTCTTCCATTTGAAAATCTATCTAATGTTGAAGCTATTCTTGCTGCTAAAGCTGGCTGTAAAAGTCCTGGTCTAAGTGCTACTAAGAATTTTAATTTTTGTGTAACTCCTATCAAACTTGAAGCTACAACAAAAGGGTCTTCACAAGACCTTCCTGTTGGTATTAAAACTCCATCATATCCCAAAGTATCAACAGCTATTGCCACTTGTTTTACATAATCAAAATCAGATACTCTTGATTGTTCTTTAGAACCTAAATATCTGTTATCTCCAAATGTTGGTATAAACCAAAATATATTTAGTGCCATTTTTATTTTCCTTTTTTAGTTTCAGGTACCCAAACAACACTTTTTATATCTAGTTTTTTTGGTATAAGTTTTAAATCATAAAATGTATCTGCAATTTTTTGTTGCTCTTTAATAACCTCATCATTTAAGTAATTTATTCCATAACTACCTCTAGCTAGTGCTTTTTCTAAAGTAACTAAATCTAGTCCAGTTAACGGTGATAAAGCAGCTGCCACTTCACTTGGTTTTGAAAGTGCCCAATCATTTACTTTTTTTAACTCATCAAAAATAATAGCAACAACATCAGGTCTTCTTACAGCATAACTCTCTCCTGCTAAATAGAATTGATGATTATTTACTGTATTAGTTCCATCTTGTACAAGTTTTGCACCTAAAGATGTTTCTGCAGCTGCATAAAATGGATCCCAAATTACCCAAGCATCAACACTACCCTTTTCAAAAGCTGCTCTTGCATCTGCAGGGGCAAGAAATACTGTTTCTATATCACTATATTTTAATCCTGCATTTTCTAAAGCTTTTACTAATAAATAGTGAACATTTGAACCTTTGTTTAAAACAACTTTTTTACCTTTTAAATCTGTGACTGTTTTAATAGCTGAATTTTTTGGAACAATAATAGCTTCACCTTTTGGAGCTGGAGGTTCATATCCTATATATTTGATTTTAGCATTTGCTGCTTGTGCAAAAATAGGTGGTGTTTCACCAACTGTCCCAAAATCAATACTTCCAACATTTAAGCCTTCAAGTAATTGAGGTCCTGCTGCAAATTCATTCCAAGTTATTTTTACTCCAAGTGGTTCCAATCTTTTTTCTAAGTTACCACTTGCTTTTAACAAAATCAAAGTTCCATACTTTTGAAAACCAATTCTTAAAATATCTTCTTTCTGAGCTGAAAACCCAAATATAGGGATAATTGACAATAACACTAAAACTTTTTTAACTAAATTTTTCATTATCTTTCCTTGAATGATAAAACATACACTAAATGTATGAATATTAAAGATTTAAAACTCGTTGAGCATTTTTATAAAATAAATTGTCTAAAATCTCATCTTTAAAGCCTAATTTCAAAAAATCTTCTATTGTTTGTCTCATCGGTCTAAAAGGATACGATGTACCAAATAAAAGTTGATCTTTAAAAAAACCATTTGCTGCTTCTACAAAAAGTTTACTTCCTGCTTGAAATATATACATATCAGGTACTACAAAAACATTTTCATATCTAAATGCAATACCTATCATCTCATTTACATAAGGATAACATCCATGACAAACTACTATTTTCAAGTTTGGAAACTCTCTTGCAATTCTTCCAATTGCTGCAGGATTTGTATGTTCCAAATTTGGAGTTGTTGGTCCAGTCATTATAAATAATGGAATTTTTAAACTCTGACATAAATCATATACTGGCAAAAAATCCTTATCATCAAAAGAAACTGCTGGTTTTCCAAACGTTGGTTCTACATTTATTCCTTTTAAACCTAAAGTTTGAGTTGCTCTATATATCTCTTCAAATGTCTGAGCAATTCCTTTAGTTTGTGGATCAACTGATGCAATTCCTATAAGCTCTTTATATGGAGCTGTTATATCTTTGATTACATCATTTGAAATTGATAAATCTGGTGTATCTCTACCTATTACAACAGCATTTGTTATACCACTATCTCTAATCTCTTTTATATAACCATCTAAAGTAAAAGATTTAGTAAAGTGTTCATCATCTTTTGAACCAACTCTTCTATTTAACCATTTTGCAGTTTCATAACCTTTTGTTCCTGGTGTTGAACCATAAAATTCACCCAACAATGCAGGTCTACTTCTAAAATCTATAATTTTTCCATTATAACTCAACTTAAAATCCTTAGTTCTAAATATAATACATATTACCAAGAACTCTTGATAATATATTTGCTTCTAATTTAGCAAACTCTTGAGTTCCTCTCTCTCGCGGTCTTGGTAAATTTATTTTTAAATCAAGTGTGATTTTTCCACATTCGATTAAAACCACTCTATCACCTAAAATAACTGCTTCACTAACATCGTGAGTTACAAGTAAAACTGTAAATTTATGCTCTTGCCAGATTTTTTCAATTAATGTTTGCATTTCAATTCTTGTTAATGCATCAAGTGCACCTAAAGGTTCATCAAGAAGCAATAATTTTGGTTTATGCACCAATGCACGTGCCAGTGCAACTCTTTGTTTTTGTCCACCTGATAAATTTGACGGCCATTCATCTGCCCTTGAACCAAGCCCTACCTCTTTTAAAGCATCAAGTGCCAAATCATAGGATTCTTTTGGTAAACCTAAAGCCACATTTTCTATTACAGTTTTCCAAGAAAGTAATCTTGAATCTTGAAACATTATTCTAGTATTTGAATTTACTCCATTAACTTCACTTTCATCTAAAAGAAGTTTTCCCGAACTTAATTTTTCAAGTCCACCAACTAATCTTAAAAAAGTACTTTTTCCACAACCACTTCTTCCTACTATTGATACAAATTCACCAGAATCAACTTTTAAGTTAAACTCACTTAAGACAACTCTATCACCAAAACTTTTCGTTAAGTTATTAGTTTTTATTTCTATTCCACTTAAATTACTCATTTTTGATAACCTTTATGCCATTTTAAATATCTTTTTTCTAATACTGAAGCAAGAATATCTGAGATTTTTCCTAAAACTGCATATAATAAAATTCCTAAAACCATTATGTCAGTTTGTAAAAACTCTCTTGCATTCATCGTCATATAACCTATTCCTTCACTCGAAGCTATTGTTTCTGCTACTATTAAATAAAGCCACATAAAACCTAAAGACATTCTAAGCCCAACTAAGATTGAAGGCATTGCTCCTGGTAAAATAATATTTTTAAATAGCTCATAAGAATTCAATCCATAAACTTTTCCCATTTCAATTAAATCTTTATCAACACTTCTTAACCCATGAAAAGTGTTTAGATAAATTGGAAAAAATACAGCTAGAGCTAATAAAAAAATCTTACTAAACTCTCCAATACCAAACCAAAGAATAACTAATGGTACTAGGGCTAATAATGGAATTGTTCTAATCATTTGAATAGTAGAATCAAGTAAATTTTCTGCCAATTTTGATAAACCAGTAATGAATCCTAAAACAAATCCAATACTTCCTCCAATAATTAATCCCAATAGTGCTCTTTGTAAACTAACCAAGAAATGATGAATTAGCTCTCCATTTGCTGTAAGAGTAAAACCTGCAATTATCACATCAAGAGGTGCTGGCATAACTCTTGAAGAAACTAATCCACTTTGAACTACAAGCTGCCAAACAATCAAGATTAGAATTGGTATTAACCAAATAATAAATTGCTCTGTTAAACTTACTTTTATTTTATTTATGAGTTTCATCGTTTAAAACTCCACCAAAGGTCTCACCTTCTGCAATTGCTGATAATTTATCTTTTACTCTATTTGGTAATAAAGGAAATACTAATTCTGCAAATTTATAAGCTTCTTCAAGATGTGGATAACCAGAAAATACAAATGTATCAACTCCCATATCTGAATACTCAGTTATTCTTTCAACTATAATTTGTGGACTTCCAACAAGTGCAGTTGCACAACCCTCTCTAGCAAGTCCTATTCCTGCCCATAAATTTGGACTAATTTCTAGTTCTTCTCTAGTTCTAGCTTTTCCACCATTTGTTAAAGCTGTCATTCTTTTTTGTCCGATAGATTCTCTTTTCTCTAAAACTTTATGATGTTGTTGTATTGTTTCATCATCAAGTTTACTTATTAATTTTTCAGCTACACTCCAAGCTTCTTCTTCTGTCTCTCTTACAATAACATGAAGTCTTACTCCAAATCTTAGTGTTCTTCCATATTTTGAAGCTCTTTTTTTAAGATCTTCAATTTTTTCTTTTACATCTTGTGGACGTTCACCCCAAGTTATATATAAATCAACTTTTTGTGCTGCTAATTCTCTTGCTTCATCAGATGAACCACCAAAAAACAAAGGAGGAGTTGGTTTTTGAACAGGAGGATATAAAAGCTTTGCATTTGTTGTTTTATAAAACTTTCCATCAAAATTTACAAGTTCTTTTTTATAACTTGATTTTAAAATATCTCTCCAAACATCTACAAACTCCGCTGCAGCTTCATATCTCTCTTCTGGATTTTGATATAAACCATCTCCTTCAAGTTCTGTTTTATCTCCTCCTGCAACTAAATTAATAGCAACTCTTCCATTAGAAAATCTATCAAGAGTTGCTGTCATTCTAGCAGCTAAAGATGGTTGTAAAAGTCCTGGTCTAAGTGCTACTAAAAACTTTAAGTTTTGTGTAGCTCCTATTAAACTTGAAGCAACAACCCAAGGGTCTTCACATAATCTTCCTGTTGGAATCAAAACACCATCAAATCCCAAATTATCAGCTGCAACGGCAATTTGTTTTGAGTAATTAAAATCAATTATTCTTGAACCAGTTTTTTCACCTAAATATTGACTATCTCCAAAAGTAGGTATAAACCAAAATATATTTAAAGCCATTTGTTACCTTTCTTATTTACTATTTTCAGGTGTCCAAACAACACTTTTTATATCTAGTTTTTTTGGAATTAATTTTAAATCATAAAATGCATCAGCTATTTCTTGTTGATCTTGTATGATTTTAGGTGTTAAATATTGAGTTGTAAATACAGCTCTTTTATGTGCAAGTTCTAATGCTTCTACATCTAAACCATTTATAGATGAAAGTGTTTTTGCTGTTCCTGATGGATCTTTTGTAAGTAACTCATCAACTTTTTTTATTTCATTAAAAACTACATCAATAATCTCTTTATTTTTAATATAACTCTCTTCAACTAAATAAAACTGATAATTATTTACTAAATTTACACCATCTCTTAAATTCTTAGCACCAATTTTTAACTCTGCCGCTGCATAAAATGGATCCCAAATTACCCAAGCATCAACACTTCCTTTTTCAAAAGCTGCTCTTGCATCTGCTGGAGGTAAAAATGTTGGTTGAATATCACTATATTTTAAACCAGCTTCTTCTAAAGCTTTCACCAATAAATAATGAACATTTGAACCTTTATTTAAAGCAACTTTTTTACCTTTTAAATCTGCAACTGTTTTAATAGAAGAATCTTTTGGAACTATAATTGCTTCAGCTTTTGGAAAAGCTGATTTATATCCTATATATTTAATCTTTGCATTTGCTGCTTGTGCAAAAATCGGTGGTGTTTCTCCAACTGTTCCTAAATCAATACTTCCAACATTTAAGCCCTCAAGAAGTTGAGGACCAGCAGGAAACTCTATCCAAGTTACTTTTACTCCAAGTGGCTCTAACTTTTTTTCTAATTCCCCAGAACTTTTTAATAATATAAATCCTGGGTCTGATTTTTGATACCCTATTCTTAATTGTTTTGCTTCTGTAACTCCAAAACTCAATACTGGAATAATCGCAAGAGTTGCAACTATTTTCTTAATTATTTTTCTCATAAACTTTTTCCTAAATATAATACACATTAAATGTGTGATAATTAAAGATTTAAAAAAATCTCACCTATTTCTTTCTTTTTATTTTCTATTCTTTTGCACATGTCGCACATCATTTTTTATCCTTTTCTCTTAGATGATATTTTTAAACATTTTATTTATCACCTACTAAATTGGTGAAATTATAATAATAAAAAAAATATTTGTCAAGAGCTTTTAAAAAAACTTTTTAAATTAATTCTTTTACATCAAAAAAAAGGTATTTAGGAAACGTCCTTAAATACCCAATCCACCGATAAATTCTTCCTTATAAATATCTTCTTTTGTAACAGGTGCTTGTCCTAAACAAGAAGCTATTGTTGTTTTATCAAGAATTTGTGCTGTTAAATTTCTAATATTTAAAAATACTCTTCTAAAATAACACTTTCCTTCTTGGCTACATGGTTCATAATTTGATACTGAAACACAAGATATCATAGCAATCATACCTTCAAAATATCTTATTACTTCACCTAAAGTTATTTCATCAGAACCTTTCGCTAAAACATAGCCACCATAACGACCAGGAATACTCTTTACCCAACCTGCTCTATTCATTTCAAGCATAATATTTTCTAAAAATCTTCTTGGAACATCGACAGATTCTGATAGTTCTCTTATTGAAATTAAATTATCAGCTTCTGCTATTGCAAACAAAGCTCTTAACGCATAATCTGTCTTTTTTGAAACTTTCATATTTATCACCTACTTAATTGGTAGAACTATATTTTAATTTCGAAATATTGTCAATAGTTTTTTTTGGAATTAGAAAAAATCAACTAAAATTTTAGCCGATTTTTGCAATTCTAAATGCAACCGCATTTTCAAAAATCAAAGAATTTGAGTAATAACAAGTAATCATTCCATTACATGGTGCTAAAAATTGATGAATAACATTGCCTTCTAAAGAGTGTACAACCTCTCCAATTATTTGATTTTTTGATACATAATTTCCGGGTATTTCTGTTGGAATAAATATACCACTTTTTGGTGCTTTAACTACATTTATTATTTTCCTATCCATTACTGTTGATTCATATCCATTAAATATATGATAATTCAAAATCTTTGTTTTATCCATAAATCTAATAATTGCTTGATTTATTTGGTTTGCAGTTTTTTTATCTACTTGATTAAGACTTGGACAAATAATAGAAAAAGCTTTTGTTCCCCAAAGTTGCCAATTATATTGCAAAGTAACACTATCAATTGATTTCATAACTCTATGATGAATTAATTTAAAACCAAATTTTTTAGCTGCTTCCAAATCTTCATATCCACTTTTATACAATTTTATATAAGGTAAACAAACTGCTGTATCGTGTCGTTTCTCTAAAATAATTCCATAATCATAACCATTGATAGCATCAAAAACTTTTTTTGCAATTCTTTGTGTTGTTTCTCCCTCTTCATACCCTGGAAACATCATGTTTATATCTGTATTATCTAAAGGCCAATACCTTTTTCCAATATTTAAAGCATAATGATTTATAGAAGGTATAATAAGTATATCCCCTTTTATTTTCTCTTTTTTTATTTTATTGTTAAAAAAATCAACTAAAGTTGAAGCACAGTATAAAGGAAGGATTGAGTCTCCTCCCATCGCTCCAATTATTGCAACTTTACTAGCTTTTGGGTTTGTACCCTTAAATAAATAACCTTCTATAACTAAAGGCTCTCTACTTAATGATTCTATTCTTAGAATTTCAATTTTTTCCATTATTAACTCCAAAAATTCTAGCTATTAAAGAACCCTCATAAACTACAGGATATTCTCTTAATGTAAATAATATTCCATTATTTGGTGCAATTAATGTATCAAGTACAGTTCCAGTTAAAGGATCAACAATATCACCTATTTTAGTACCTTTTTGAATAATCGCACAATGATCAAGTGCAGGTACAAATAAACCACTTTTAGGAGCATTTAAATAAAAAACTCCTCCAACTTCAGAACTAAATGGTTTTCTTACATCAAAATCTTCATCACACTCTATGATTTTTTCTTTTTTCATAAGATTCAGAATTCCTATTAAAAGTTGCTCTCCATACTCTTTTGTAAGCCTCATACCAACACCCATTTCAACAACAAGCGTTTTTGTTCCCATTGAATTCATAGTGTGAGAAAAAGTAGCTTCTAAAACAGTAACTGCATCATGAATCCAAATAAAATCACAATTAAGTTCTTTTGCAAGAGGTAATGTATCTTTTGAAAACTCTTTATTTATTCTAATTTGAGGTATCTCTCTTAAAAAAATATTACTTGAATGAATATCAATAGCTATATCACTTCCTTTTACATCTTGTGCTAAAGCATATACAACTTGTCCAGGAAGAAAGTCATTTACATCTCCAGGAAAAGTTCTATTTAAATCAACATCATATAAGGGAAACCCTCTTGTTATAGTATCAACTCCAAGAGAATTAACAGCAGGATAAATATCTACTATTCCTCTTAATTTATCACTATTTTCATTTAGCCATTGAGCTAAAAGAAAAATAACAAATTGCCCTTCTAATTCATCTCCATGAATTCCACTAACAATAGAAATTCTTTTAAGTTTTTCACTATTTTTATAACTACTTTTTGGTTCAAATCTGCTTCTTTTTATAGATAGTTTTTCTCCAACTGGCAAATTTGATTTAAATATCTCTCTTGTAATCATTCTTCCTCAACTATTATTTTATTTATTTTTGAATTAACTGAATTTAAAATTGCTTCATATGTATCATTTTCATCATATGTTTTAAACTTAGCATTTGGAGCAAGTATTGTTGCAATTTTATCTATTTCTTCTATTACAACTAAAGAAAACTCTTTATCATGTCCAACTCTTAAATGAAAATCTACTTTTTCAACAAACTTTCCCAATCTAATGAAATAATCACTAGTGTCTCTTTTTTCTCTTCTTGTTAGTTCTCCCCAAATTTGGCTAATTAAAGATAAAATATATTCGATAAATCTACAATCAATACTAAAATTTGCATGGCTTGAATGTTTTAATAAATCTGCTAGTTCAATAACAGAACCAAAAGCTTCAGTATCAATATTTGAACGACTTATAATTGCATTTTCTTTTGCATAAGATATTAATTTATAAATATTTGCATCATGTTTTCCAAAGATAGACTCTTTTAAAAAATCTTTTGCATTTGTATACTCTATATCAATCCCTAGTTTTTTGTAAAATTTCTTTCCAGAGTCTTTATCTATATCTACTATTTTATCAAAATGAAAAAGTGTCTCTATCAAAGTAGCTTCAACTCTTTCTAAATATCTTCCAAACCAATAAAGATTATTTGCAACATTTGTTGTAAGCAATTGTTCCATTTCAAGCCTCCATTACCCAAGTATCTTTAAATCCACCACCTTGAGATGAATTTACCAAATAATTTCCTGCTTCCATTGCATATCTTGTTAAGCCACATTGCCAAACTTTTGGTTCATCAGCCATCACAACATAAGCTCTAAAATCTGCTTTTCTTGCAACTATTTCATCGTTGATATAACACTCTTCATCATAGAACTCTATTAGTTCTTGTGCAATAAATCTTCTTGGATTTGAAGCTATGATTGTTTTCAAATCATTTATTTGAATATTTGTCATTGTATGTCCAAACATCACTCCATAACCACCAGCTTCTGCAACATCTTTAATAACAAGCTTATGGATATTTTCAAAAATATATTTTCTATCTTTTTCAAAATATGGTAAATATGTTGGAGCATTATTTAAAATTGGTTCTTCTCCTAAATAATATTTAATCATCTTTGGAACAAAATAATAAATTCCTTTATCATCTGCAACTCCATTTCCAGGAGCATTCATAATCGCTACATTCCCAGCTAAATATGATTCCATTATTCCAGAAACACCAATTAAACTCTCAGGATTGAAAAATTCTGGATCTAAAAACTCATCATCTAATCTTCTATAAACTGCCCCTACTTTTATAAGTTTTCCATCATAATTTTTAAAATATAAAATTTTATTTTTTACAATCAACTCATCATTTCTTACAAGTTGGGCACCTATTTTTTTTGCTAAATATGCATGTTCATAATATGCAGAATTAAATCTTCCTGGAGTTAAAACAACATTTATTCCTCCACAACTTACATAATCCATAGCATTTTCTAAAATTTGAGGATACCCTTTTATTGGTTTTATCTTTAATTCTTCAAAAAAATCTGAGTAAATTTTTCTATATGTATCTCTAATAGATAAAGGATAACTAGCACCACTTGGAACTCTTAAATTATCTTCTAAGATAACCCAATCATTTGTAATTGTGTCTTTTACTAAATCTATACCATTTATATGTGTTCTGATTTTTTTATTCGGTGAGAAGCCATTTAGCTCTTTTAAGTAACCTTTTGCTTGGAAGATGAACTCTTCGGGGATTACTTTGTCTTTGATAATCTTTTTTTGTGTATATAAATCTTCTAAAAAAAGATTTAAAGCTTTTATTCTTTGAGATAGACCTTTATCTATTTTATCAAACTCTTTTGAGTCGATAATTCGAGGAATAACATCAAAAGGTAGAGACCTTTCTATAAAATTTCCATCTTTATAAAGATTGAAATTTACAGCAAACTTATCCATATACTTTTGGAATTCATCTATTAATAATCTATTTTGTTTAGAGAATATTTCCCAAAAAAGTTCCCTTTTCTCATTTTTTATTTCTAGCATCCCACACCTCCTATATAGTATAAATTTTAGTGCGATTTGTAAAAAATATTTACTCTTTATTGTACACTAAATATACAAATTGGTATGAGATAGACATAAAAAAAGGTAAGAAAATAATATATCTTCTTACCTTTCTAAACAAAATGACAATTTTTTTGTATTAATAATCTTTTTCTTAATGCTTCACTTTCTTAAAAGTTTTGCTTAAAAGAAAAAAATTAAGCATTCTTTTCTTTTTTTGCTGTTCTTTTTCTTACTGTTGGATCAAGTTCTCTTTTTCTAACTCTTACAGAAAGAGGTGTAACTTCAACTAATTCATCATCTTCAATCCACTCTAAAGCATTTTCTAAAGACATAAGTCTTGGTGGAATTAATTTAATTGCCTCATCAGCACCACTAGATCTTACGTTTGATTGTTGTTTTCCTTTTATAGGATTTACATCTAAATCGTTATCTTTTGCATGTTGTCCAATTACCATTCCGATATATACTTTATCTTGAGGTTTTACGAACATTACTCCTCTATCTTGTAAGTTAAAGATTGAGTATGCAAGAGCTTCTCCATTTTCCATAGATACTAATGCTCCATATTTTCTTGATTCAACTGTTCCAGAATATGGTCTAAACTCTAAGAATGAGTGGTTCATAACACCCTCACCTTTTGTTTCTGTTAAAAATTCTGTTCTAATACCAATCAATCCTCGTGCAGGAATTTCAAACTCTAATCTTGTATATCCTTGTCCCATTGGTACCATATTTGTCATATTAGCTTTTCTTTTTCCAAGTTTTTCAATAATAGCACCTGAGAATTCATCTGGAGTATCAATAACTAAGTGCTCAAATGGCTCCATTTTTACACCATTTTCTTCTCTAATGATAACTTCAGGTCTTCCTATACAAAACTCAAAGCCTTCTCTTCTCATATTCTCAGCTAAAATAGTAATTTGAAGCTCACCTCTTCCGTTTACTTTAAATTTACCTTCACCAATTTGTTCATAATTCATCGCAATATTAGTGTTCATTTCAGCTTTTAATCTTTCATCAATTTTGTTTGAAGTTACAAATTTACCTTCAGTTCCAGCAAGTGGAGAATCATTTACAGCAAAAGTAACAGAAAGTGTTGGTTCTTCGATGTGCATTGGGTCAAGTGGCATAGGATTTGTTGGATCACATAAAGAATCACCAACATCAATTGTTTCGAATCCAGCAACTGCAACGATATCTCCTGCTCCTGCCGTTTTAATTTCAACTCTTTCTAAACCTTTAAATCCTATAAGTTTAGATACTCTTCCTTTTACTTTTTCACCATCTGCTTTACATAATAAAACTGTTTCACCTTGAGAAATTGTTCCATTAAAAATTCTTGCAATACCAATTTTTCCAATAAAGTTATCATAATCAAGTGTAAATACTTGAAGTTGTAAACCATTTTCATCAGCACCAATTGGTTTTGGAACTTCTTTTAAAATTGTTTCAAATAGCGGTTTTAAATCCATATTTCCATCATTTGCATCAAATCTTGCATATCCATCTCTTGCAGCTGCATAAATAACTGGGAATTCTAATTGTTCTTCAGTTGCATCCATTTGAGCAAAAAGGTCAAATACCTCATCAACAACTCTATCAGGCTCAGCTGCTGGTTTATCAATTTTATTTACAACAACGATTGGTCTATGTCCTAAAGATAGTGCTTTTTTAACAACGAATTTTGTTTGTGGCATTACTCCTTCTTGTGCATCAACAAGAAGTAAAACAGAGTCAACCATTTTTAAAACCCTCTCAACTTCTCCACCAAAATCGGCGTGTCCCGGAGTGTCAATGATGTTAATTCTTACACCTTCATAATCAACTGCTGTATTTTTTGAAAGAATTGTAATCCCTCTTTCTTTTTCGATAGCATTACTATCCATTACTCTTTCTTCTACATTTTGGTGAGATGAAAATGTTCCTGATTGTTTTAATAATTCATCAACTAGTGTTGTTTTACCGTGGTCAACGTGTGCAATTACGGCTATGTTTCTAATATCTCTCATATTTCTTCTTTTTTATATAAAATTTTCGCGGATTTTATCCAAAAAAAACTTAAGTTCTTATAATTGCTTAAAATATGGTTAAACGAAGTTTAAAAATAGAAAGTAAATATTTTTTTACCATTTTAAATATTATTAATTTTATTTTCGATATTATGGACATTTTAGATTTGTGGTACAAATTGACATCTTGACTTCATAGAACTTTCAAATATTCAAGCACTGTCTTATAAAAATATCAATTTTAAACTTTTTACTGTTAGGAGAAGAAATGAGCTTTTGGCAAAATTTCAAAAGAGATTTTTTAGTTAAATTTTGGGCACCAATTCCTGCTGTTATTGCACTTGGAGTTTTAAGTGCGTATTATTTTGGAATAACTGGCACTTATTGGGCTGTTACAGGAGAATTTACAAGATGGGGTGGTCATTTTTTACAATTATTTAATGTAGATGTATCATCTTGGGGATACTACAAACTTATGAAAATAGATGGGAATATATTTACTAGAGTTGATGGCGTTATGATTATTGGAATGTTTGCAGGTTGTATTGCTGCTGCATTTTGGGGAAATAATGTAAAGTTCAGACTACCAGTAAATAATATAAGAATTTGGCAAGCATTAATTGGTGGAATTATTGCAGGATTTGGGGCAAGACTTGGTATGGGTTGTAATTTAGCAAGTTTTTTTACTGGTATTCCTCAATTTAGTTTTCATGCTTGGGTATTTACAGCTGCAATGATTGTAGGAGTTTATTTTGGAGTAAAAGTTGCTATGAGCTCTTTTTTCCAGTCAAAAATAAAAATGCAAAAAGTATCTTGTGCTAAACCTTTAGAACATAATGAAGAAAAAGTTAAAAAATTCTTTACTTTTGGAACAGTTGTTTTTATAGGAATTATTATTTGGGCAACATACTTAATATTTATTGAACAAGCTACAAAACTTGGAATGGCAATGTTATTTGGTAGTGCTTTTGGTTTAGCTATTGCAAAAGCACAAATTTGTTTCACATCTGCATTTAGAGATATATTCACAACAGGAAGAAGTGAATTAGCAAAAGCTATTATTATAGGTATGGCTGTTGCAACTTTAGGTGTATTTACTTATATTATGATGGGGCAACCTCCAAAAATATTTTGGACTGGACCAAATGTAATTATCGGTGGATTTTTATTTGGATTTGGAATTGTTCTTGCTGGTGGTTGTGAATGTGGATGGATGTATAGAGCAGTAGAAGGACAAGTTCATTTTTGGATAGTTGGAATTGGAAATATTATAGGAGCTACTCTTTTAGCCTTTGTTTGGGATGATATTTCACCTGTACTAGCTACATCTTGGCCAAAAATAAATCTACTTCAAGAATTTGGAAATTATGGTGGTTTATTTATAAATTACGGATTATTATTAATCTTCTTTATAGTTATTTTAGTATTAGAAAAAAGATACTTAAACAAATCAAGAAATAGATAAAGGAAATATTATGAACAAAGATAAAATTATTCCAGATTATAGAATAGATATGCAAGGTGAACCTTGTCCATATCCTGCAATAAATACTCTTGAAGCAATGAAAGAGTTAAAAGATGGTGAAATATTAGAAGTTATTAGTGACTGCCCACAAAGTATAAATAACATTCCAGCAGATGCTAAAAATCACGGTTATAAAGTTTTACTAATAGATAGTGATGGTCCAACAATTAGATACATCATACAAAAATAAAATATTAACTAAAAGAGGAAATCAATTCTCTTTTAGTTGTTGTAAAATCTTATTTGTATTTTTATTACTAAAATAAATAGCCATTGCAAATAAAATCAAACACAATACAAAAAATACTATTGTTATTAAATCCCATTCATTATTTGCATTTTGTGCTACTGATAATTTCTTTGTCGAATCAATCTTACTTTTTAATTCTTCATTAAACCCTTCTAATGGAGCTATCCCTTCTTTTACTATTGTATGTCCTGGTCCTCCATCAAGAACTACTTGATATGGCTCTTTTGGAATACTAATAGTAACCTCACTTGCTTCTGGTAGTCTCTCTTTATACAAAACATCTCCACTTATCAAAGATTCTACTCTTACTAATGCTCCTGCTGCATCTTCTCCTGTACTAAATTCTCCAATTACTGTTATTGTATTATCTTTATTATCTATTACATTCATTATCAAATTATGTGCGAATAAGCTAACACTTAAACTCAAAAATATAATTGCTTTTTTCATTTTCTATCCTTAAATATTATAAAGTATTATTAGTAATATTCCAAATATTATACTTGGAACAATAGTTCTTAAAAGTGCTATATATCTACTAGAACTTAAACTTATCCAAAGAGATATAAAAGCCCAAAGTAATGCACTCATTATTATAGAAAATAGTGCTAAATCATTTAACCTCAATGGCATAATCATAGTAAAAATTGCCATCACCGAATAAGAGATAAATAGTCCACCAAATATTGCACAAATAGTTCTAAATAAACCTATCTTTTTTCCACTATTTTCTGGTATTTTTAATTTTTGAATTAAGTCTTTCATTTAACACCTCTTGAAGTCCAGAAAGCTTGGATTTTTTCTCTATTAGTTGGTAACTTTTTTGCAATAATTAGTAAAATCAAACCAAAAATAAAAAGTCCTATATCAGTACCTAAAACTGTATAAACCTCTTGATTCCAAAGTTTTATAAAAGAAAAACCACTGTTTATAAAATGAATGATTGGACTTAAAATAAATAAAATTCCACCAAGATATAAAAACTCTTTTGCTGTTTTATAAGAATTAAGTTTATAAAAAGAATAAGTAAACGTTCCTACCCAAAAAGTTGCAAAAAGACCTTGTTGAATTAAACTTTTATTTTCCATATCAAAAGGAAGTATCCATTGTAAAAAGAATAATAATCCAGTTGCAGGAATAACACCAATCATAACGGCAAGAGAAAGTTTTCCAGAACCTTGATAAACTGGGATATTTGAAGGAAATTTTCTAGCCCTTTTTTCAAGATATAATAGATTTCCAAAACCTATTGCTAAAATAGTTGTAATCATAAGAAAAGCCACAAATAACCTAGTTAAATCATCTACACTAAACAATAAGTGAATATAAACCATAGCATCATAAAACATAGAACCCCAATTTTTATCCATTACTTTTTGTTCATATATCAAGCTTCCATCAACTGCGCTTAAAATCACATTTGGTCTATTTGTAATTCCATTTAAAAATGGGATATATGGATTATAACCTTCAAATTTTATCATTGCATTAGAATCACTCCAATTTGTAAGTTTAATTCTATAAAAATTAATCTCTGGAGCTATACTTTGAGCTTTTTTAAATAGTTCATTTATAGAAAGCATCTCTACATTGTCATTTTTTTTCTCTTTTTTGGGTTCAGGTAGATTATAAACGGGACTAATCAATTTAAAAGGTTCATAAATCTCTCCTTTTGTAACAACATAAGCCATTGCTGGAGCAAATTTTTTACCAAGATTAAAAAAAGCTCCGGTTATTGTAATAATAATAAATGGTAACATAGTCCAAAGAAGAATTTTTCTATGCCATTTAGAAAATGTTCCTGTTTGACTAGTTGTACTATTTTTATATTTTAATGTTAAGATTTGATATAAACCACCTATCATTAAAATGATACAGGCAACAGCCATAATCCCAAAAATATACCAACCAAATTCTCCAAATGGTCTTCCATAATGCATATAATTTAAAAACTTTGCAAGTTCAAAAACTTTACTCTCTTCTTTTATTTCTAAAGAAGTATTTGGGTCAAAAACTTTTGGTGCTACAAATTGTGTTGATATTTTTAAAGTGGGGTCTTTCATATAACCAGGAAGTGTTATAGTTATTGGTTTAGTTTTTGGAAAATCAGAATCATTTAAAACTTCATCTACCATTTTTGTATAATCAATATTTGATACATCAACAATTTTAAGATGTCGTGAGGGATTTTCCCAGTTTTGTATATATGGAAGCATTATTGCAAAAATTCCAAAAAATAGTGCTGTGTACATTAAAAAGGAAAAGCTAATTCCAAGTGCTATATGTACTCTTTGAAGTCTTTGATTAAATAGTTTTTTTTCTTCTTGTTTTGTTAATTGTTTTATCATTGTCTTTCCTAATAAAAAAGGATTTTTTAATCCTTTTTTATTTTATTATTTAGAATTTATAATTTAGAGATAAAGTATAATTTCTTTCGTCTCCATATCCACCTTGAGCAGGGAAATATCTGTACTCTTCATCAAATAGATTATTTACATTTAAAATCACATCAAGATCTTTTTCAACTTCATACTTAGCCATAGCATTTACTACAGTATAAGCTTTTTGTTGTACTTGTTTGTTAAGTCCATATCTAGTGTAAACATCATTTATTTCACTTTGCCAATTAATTCCTGTACCAACAGTTAATTTATTGTATTTATAACTAGTGAAAAGTTTTAATGTTTGTTTAGGAACAGTTGAAGAGTTTAATCTATCTCCATTTTGATCTTCAGCTTTTGTATAAGTATATCCACCTGTAATATCCCAATTTGGTAAAATCTCACCACCAATAGTTAAATCCCAACCTTTAATCTTTGCTCCATCTTCTGTTGTATAAGCTTGTGAACCATCTGGTGTTAAATTTGTACCATCTGTAACAGCTAAATTATCTTGTTTTGTTATAAAATAAGCAATACTACTATTTAGTTTTCCATCATAAAACTCTGATTTTAAACCAAATTCAACTGTATTTCCCTCTTCTGGATCAAGATAATTACCACCCGTATCTTTTCTTACAGAAGTTGGATTAAAGATAGATGTATAGCTAGTATAAGTAGCAAGATTTTCATTTATATCATAAACTAAACCTAAATAAGGGATAACTTCTGCATTATATTTTTGTTCTTGTTCTGCTGATGTTCCTTTACTATTTACTCTTTCAAATTTAGTTATTCTACTTCCAACAATAAAGTGTAATGGATCCGATAACTCTAAATTTAAGGCCGCAAAAGCTCCTATTTCTTTAGTATCTACTTTTGTTCTTCCCGTTTCTGTAATAATTGGTTTAGCTATATTTCCATTGTAACCTTTATATGGTGCAACAATCGTAGATGGACTTACGCTAAAAGATGGATCATCAGACTTTACACTATATCCATTTACTCCGAAAGATAATTTATGATCTCTTTCAAAAGTTTTAAAATTTCCAGTAGTATATAAATCTATCGAATGAACATCTGGAGTATCTTCAGCTCTTAATGCTATTCCTTCTATATTTCCTGTTGTTGAATTTAATATTGTTCTAGAAAGCCCTACAAGTCTATCTGATTTAGATTTTGTATAAGAATAGTTTGCAACTGCTTTCCAATCATCATTAAAATAATGCTCTAAACCTAAAAGAAGATTTGTTTTCTCAGTTTCTGTATATGACCAATTTGCAGCTGGGTTATCATGTCTTCCAAAAACTACTCCTTCTGTACCATCTTTATAAAATGGTACCACATGGTGCACTGCTACATTATCTGCATTTACTTTTTGATGAGAAAATGCTGTAGTTAATAAAGTATTATCAGATAAATCGAAATCTAAAGCACCATAAACTAAACTATTATCTTGATGATATCTATCTTGTTGATTATCTCCTTCTCCATAAGAAGTTACTAATCTTCCTCTTATACTTTTATCTTCATTTAATCCACCAGATATATCAAGTGTTCCTTTGTATGTATCCCAACTTCCATAAGAAACTTTAGCATTCCCTTGGAAATCTCTTGTTGGTTTTTTTCTTACATAATTTATACTTGCAGCTGGATTTCCTGTACCATTTGTAAGTCCAGTTGAACCTCTTGTAACTTCAATTCTTTCATATATTCCAGAGTTTTCTAAAGATATAAAATTCGAACTAGATCCATACAATGTAGGAATACCATCTCTTTGGATATTTGTAATTTCCATTCCTCTTGCAAAATACGTACTATGACCTGCAGATTTTTGCCCTAATTGTCTTACTGAAACCCCAGGAGTTTGAATAAGTACATCATTTGTATCTTGTAAGTTTTGTTCTTCAATTTGTTTTTGAGTAATAATAGAAACTGATTGAGGAGTTTCTTTTAAAGACAAATCAAGTTTTGTTGCACTACTTGTATCTTTTACTGTATAAGAATTTGAACCATTTTGGTAAGATTCATTAACTGAAATTGGCTCTAATACTGTACCTTTACCCTCAATTTTTTTTATAATAATTGTATTATCTTTGATTACTGCTTCAAGATTTGTACCTTTTAATACCTCTTTTAAAGCATTCTCAACACCTTCAATATTTTCTATTTTAGAAACTTTTTTCCCCTCTAAAATTCTTGTGTCAACTAAGTATGTCATATTTGACGTTTTTGAAATAGTTTTTATAGCATTCTCAAGAGTTCCACTTTCTATATTAAATTCTGCTGCAAAAAGCGAAGAACTTAAAATAATAGAAAGTGAAGTAGATATTGCTATTCTTTTAGAAAAATTCATATTTGCTTCCTTTTTTATATCTATTAATTATGAGAATTAATCTCTATAATGGAAGTCTTTAAAAATGAAAATTCCTGACAAAATTTTTAAATAAATTTTTAATCTTTTAAAATTACTCTATTTTCTGATATTTGTTCAACTTTTATAGGATAAATTAAAGGTAATAAATTTACAAATTTATCAAATTCATAAATATTAAATTCACCAGTTATTGGAAACTTATCATTTTTTACTAATATTAATTCTATATTTTTATTACTATATTTTGAAAATTCATTTATTACTTCAAATAAAGGTGTTTGATGAAAAATCAAATTCCCACTTTGCCAAGAAGCCATTTTATCAACAGATACTTTTCCTAGTTTTTCTATTTTTCCATCATTTTTTATCTCTAAAACATCACCTTTTTTAAGTTGAGTTACTTTTAAATCATTATGATTTATATCTACAATTCCTTCTAAAACAGATATATTCACTCTATCTTGTTTTTTATTTACTTCAAATTTTGTTCCTACAACTTTTACAAAAATATCATCACTTTTTACATAAAATGGTTTTTGTTTATTTGGACTTACTTCAAACAAAGCTTTTCCTTTTTCTAAAAAAACTTCTCTTTTATTTTTTGAAAATGCCACTTTTATATTTGTTTTCGCATCAAGAGTTATTTTTGAGTTATCTGGCATTAAAATATCTTGAATTATTTTATTTTCACTATATATATTTTGAGAAAAATTATCTTTAAAATATAAAACATATACAAATATAACTATCAAAAAACAGGCTGCAAATGGAGTTATAATTTTGATTTTATTTAAAAACTTTTCTCTTCTTAATTCTTCTTTTACTCTTGTTGATAATTCATTTTTATATTCTTTTGAGAGATTTGAGAACATTTGCCTAAATCTTTTTTCTTCTTCAAAGATTTTTTGATGTTCTTCATTATTTATCCAAGACAAAAACTCTTTATTTGAATAGATATTTTGTCCTTCTTGAAAACAACTCAACCAATATCTTGCTTTTTCTAATATATTATTTTTATTTGGCATTGTTTTCTTCTTTAATTAAATTCTCTTTTATTTGATTACTTGCTCTACTTATATGTTGTTCAACAGCATTTAAAGATATTCCCATAAGCTCAGCTACTTCTTCTCTTGTATAACCATCAACTATATGCAAAGTAAATGCTTGTCTTCTTTTTTTGGGTAAATTATCTAAACTTTTCATTAATAACATAACTTCTTCATCTTTTATTATATTTTCTTCTGTTGTATTACTATTATCTGTATACTCTTCTTCATCAAAACTTATTTTATTTATTTTATTTTTCTCTTTGTATAAATCAAACATTACATTCTTAGCAATTCTATATAACAAAGCTCTTTCATTTTCTATCTCATTTAAATCAGCACTTTTTATAGCTCTTGCAAAAGTCTCTTGGGTAACATCATGAGCTAAATCTTTATCAAAAATATTCTTTTTTATATATTGAAAAATTTCTTTATAATAATCTATCATTTTTAAATCATTTCCTACTATTAATAGCAATTATTATAATTATAAATAACGAATAAAGAGCTTAAACGATTATAATTATGAACTCAATAAAAATAAGATATAATAGGTCGCTTTTAAAAAACCATCAATAATAAATAATCACATTAAAAATAGGAATTCATAACTTGAAACAACAGATTAATATAAAAAATTTTACAAATATTTGGTTTATACTTTCTATTTTTATTGTTTTAACTGTTATTTTATTTCAAGGATATCTTGAATACAAAAGATCTGTTGAAACGGGAATAATAAAAACAAATAACCTTACAATTTTACTTACAAAGAAACTTGAGAATGACTTTGAACAAATAGATAATATACTTAATTTTGCACAAAATATAATACTTACATTACCAAAAGAGAATAAACTATTTTTAGAAGGAAATGACAAAATAAGAAGACAAATTGTTTTTGAAAAGTTTAACTCATTAGTAAAAAATTTTAAAGACATCAGTGTTATAAATTTTATAGATAAAAATGGATATATTTTATACTCTTCAAACCCTTTAAATTATAATATAAATATATCAGATCGACCACAATTTCAAATATTTAAAGATAATAAAGATTTAATAAAAAGTTTCTCTAATGTTATAGTTTCTCGTACAACAGGTAAAAACTCACTAGCACAACTTCTTGCTGTAAGAGATGAAAATAAAGAGTTAATAGGAGTACTAACTGCTCTTATTGATATAGATACTATAAACAACACTTTATCATCAATAAATACAAATGATAAAGGAGTGGCTTTATTAAGAAATTCTGAAAATACAGAATTAATAGCAAGATATCCATTACTCAATGAATCAGATATAAATAAACCTTTACCTTTAAATAATCCTATTGCATTAAAGATAAAAGCTGGAGAAAAATCTGGAAGCTTAGAATATATAGCTTCAACAGATAATGAAAAGAGAGTTGGAAGTTTTATAGTAATGGATAAATATCCATTTTATGTACAAGTTGCTTTATCAGAAGAAGATTATCTAGCTAGATGGGAAAAAAATCTATTAACAGTTACAATTTTATTAATTTTATTTGTTTTAGCTTCTATTTTTGTATTTATAATTGTTAAAAAAAGCTATAAAAAAGAACAAATTGCTATTAATGAATTAAAAAAGAATAGAGATTTATTTTCATCTGGTCCAGTTATAATAATAGAGTGGGCTTATGAAGACAATTTTCCTATAAAATACATTTCTAACAATTGTGAAAATATTTTAGGATATAAAAAAGAAGAGATGCTCTCTGCTTATTTTAATTATATGGATTTAATACATCCAGATGATATAAATAAAGTTGAAAAAGAAGTTCAAGATTTTATAAAAAATGGTATAAACAATTTTGAACAATCATATAGAATAAAAATGAAAGATGGTATATATAAATATTTTTATGACTACACAAATCTAATCAGAGATGAAAATAATAGTATTACTAGAATAGTAGGTTATATGTTTGATCAAAGCAATTTAAAAGAGAAAGAAGATTCTTTAATTATAGAAAGAAATAGATTAGCAAACATAATAACAGGAACAAATGCTGGTACTTGGGAATGGAATGTTCAAACAAATGAAGTTATCTTTAATGAAAAATGGGCACAAATGATTGGTTATACTTTAGATGAAATTTCACCTACAACTATAAATACATGGATGAAATTTGTACAACCAGATGATTTAGAAAAAAGTAAGCAACTTTTACGAAGCCACTTTAATAAAGAACTTGATTATTATGAATCTGAAATGAGAATGAAACATAAAAATGGTTCTTGGATTTGGATAGAAGCAAGAGGGAAAGTAATATCATGGAATGAAAAGAATGAACCTATCATAATGATGGGAACACACATAGATGTAACTAAAGAAAAAATATTAATTCAAGAAATGGAAATTGTAAAAAATAGATTTGAAAATATGTTTAAAACTCACTCTTCAGTAATGCTTTTAATAAATCCAAATAACCAAAAAATAATTGATGCAAACCAAAGTGCAGTTGATTTTTATGGATATTCTATCGATGAACTAAAAGGAATGGATATTTCAAGAATAAATTTATTAGCTCATCAAAATTTAAAAGAAAAATACACAGAAGCAAAAACTTTGACAAAAAACTCTTTTATCTTTTTTCACAAACTAAAAAATGGAACTATCAGAACTGTTGAAGTAAATTCTTCACCAATTGAAACAGAAAGAGGTCTTATACTATTTTCTATAATAAAAGATGTAACAAAAGAACAAGAATTAAAAAATGAGATATTAAAAGAAAAAATAAAATTCCAAACATTTATTAATCTATCTTCAGATGCTATTTTTGTAACAGATGTAAACACAGGTAAACTTTTAGAGTATAGTAAACAAACTCAAAAATATTTAGGCTATAACGATGGTGAGATGCAAAATCTTACAATTTTAGATTGGGATAGAGACATAAAAACAATTGAAGACTTTAAAGAAATTATTTCTACTATAAAATATGATACAATTTTTATAGAAAGAGTTCATAAAAGAAAAGATGGTTCTTATTATGATGCTGCAATAAGTCTTGTAAAAATAAAACTTGATGGTCAAGAATTTGTATACTCTTCAGCAAGAGATATTACAAATGAAAAAATTGTACAAAAGAAATTGGAAGAATCTTATAAAAATCTTGAAAGATTAATTGAATCTCAAAATAATATTGTGATACTAACAGATGGAGAAAATATAAAGTTCGCAAATCAGAAGTTTTTTGACTTTTTAGGATTTGAAAATCTTGATAATTTTAGAAAATATCATAAATGTATATGTGAATTCTTTTTAGAAAAAGATAAATTCTTTTATAAAAAAGATAATCATTGGATAAATGAAATAAAAACAATAGAAGAATCAAAAAGAATTGTTTCTATGATTGATAAAGATTTTAAAGAACATGCTTTTTCTGTTTCAGTAAATATTTTTGATGAAGAGGAGATGATAGTTAGTTTTACTGATATTTCTGAAACAATTTTGAAAAATATATCTTTAGAAGAAAAAATCATAAGAGATAAACTTACAAATGCTTATAATAGAGAATTTTTTGATAAGAATTATAAAAAACTAATTTATGAATATAATACAAATCATTCTAAACTTGCTGTTGCAATGTTAGACATTGACCATTTTAAATTAGTAAATGATACTTATGGACACGATGTTGGAGATGAAGTTTTAATTCAATTTGTTGAAATAATAAATAATTCTTCTAGAAAAAATGATATTCTTATTCGTTGGGGTGGAGAAGAATTTATTTTAGTTTTACAATTAAATTCAGAAAATGCTCTTCCTAAAATACTTGATAATCTAAGAAAAGTTATTGAAGAATACAATTTTCCTAAAATTGGCAAAAAAACTTGTTCGATTGGAGGAACAATATATCAAGAGAATGAAGATATTATTAAAACAATAAAAAGAGCAGATGAAGCTGTTTATGAAGCAAAAACTGCTGGAAGAAATAAAGTAATAATAGTTTAAAATAAAAAAGTTGTTAATCAAATTCAAAAATTTATTTATTATTTATTAATTATTAAAATATAAAATTTATAAATCTTAACAAGGAAGGCAATTTTTGAAGCATTTATCTCAACAAAGACTAATATTATTTAGTTCTATCTTCTTTACTCTTTTTTATAATTTCTCATTTTTTAAGAATGTTATAAATACTTATGGTTTTAGTGGTTTAAATATAGTTTATATATTATCAATGACAATTTTATTGGTAAGTTTGTTAACTTTTATTTTTACAATTTTTAGCTCTAAATATACAACTAAACCAATTTTGATTACTCTATTTGTAATATCAGCATTTACTGCTTATTTTATGGATAGTTATGGTGTTGTTATTGATACAGAAATGATTCGAAATAGTATGCAAACAAACCTAAATGAATCAAAAGATTTATTTAGTTTCAAACTTGTTTTATATGTAATTTTTTTAGCAATTCTTCCAGCATATTTTATATATAAAACAAAAATCAAATATAAATCTTTTAAAGGTGAATTATTCACAAAACTAAAAACTATACTTTTATCTTTAGTTTTAATTTTAGTAATAATCTTTAGTTTTAGTAAATTTTATACTTCATTTTTTAGAGAACATAAACCTTTAAGATATAATATAAACCCAATATTTTGGATGTATAGTATAGGAAATTATATAAATAAATCTATGGATGTAGCTCCCACAACTCTTGAAGAGATAGGAAAAGATTCAAAAATAGTAGAACCAATAGAAGAACAAAAAGAGTTAATTATTTTAGTAGTTGGAGAAACAGCAAGAGCAGATAGATTTTCTATGAATGGTTATGAAAAAGATACAAATCCTCTTTTAAAACAAGAAAAGATTATAAATTTTCCAAATATGTACTCTTGTGGAACTTCAACAGCACATTCAATTCCTTGTATGTTTTCAATTTTTGGAAAAGACAATTATAGTTATAAAAAAGGTATTTCAACTGAAAATGTTTTAGATGTTTTAAATGATACAAAAGATATAGCTGTTTTATGGAGAGATAATAATTCAGATTCAAAAGGTGTTGCTTTAAGAGTTGATTATGAAGATTTTAAAACACCTGCTACTAATACAATCTGTAATGAAGAAGAGTGTAGAGATGAAGGTATGCTTGTTGGACTTGAGAATTATATTGAAAAAAATAAAGATAGAGATATTTTAATAGTACTTCATCAAATGGGAAATCATGGACCAGCCTACTATAAAAGATATCCAAAAGAGTTTGAAAAATTTACTCCCGTTTGTAAAACAAATCAACTAGAAGAATGTACTCAAGAAGAGATAGGAAACGCCTATGATAATGCAGTTTTATACACAGATTATTTTTTATCAAAAGCAATAAACTTTTTAAAACCTTATTCTAAAACGAAAAAAACTGCACTTGTTTACATAAGTGATCATGGTGAGAGTTTGGGTGAGAATGGTATATATTTACATGGTATGCCTTATGCAATAGCTCCAAAAGAACAAATAAACGTAGCATCTTTTATCTGGTTGGGAGAAGGTGAAATGTCTAAAGATTATGATATAAATAAATTAATTTCATATAAAAATAAAGATTTCTCTCAAGATAATCTATTTCATACTCTTTTAGGGTTATTCGAAGTTGAAACAAAAATTTATAAAAAGGACATGGATATTTTAAATGACGCAAGAAAACCTCAATAAACAAATAATAATTACAGCTATTTTATTAATAGCTGTGATTTTACTTTTTGATTTCTCAAATATTGATATGTTTGTTCAAAATCATTTTTATAATTTTGAAAATAAACTTTGGCTAATACCAGAAAGTAATAAAGTTTTGAAATTTATTTTTTATGATGGCTTTAAAAAATTATTTAAGATTTTTTCTATTTTAGTTCTGATTCTAACTATTTTATCTTTTTTCAAAAGATTTAATACATTACATAGTTATAAAAAAGGTTTACTCATTCTTTTATTATCTATGATGTTTGTTCCATCTCTAGCTGGGTTAAAAAGTGTTACAAATATGCCTTGTCCTTTTAATGTCATTGATTATGGTGGTAAATATCCTGAAGTTAAACTTTTTAGTTCATATCCAAAAGACAATACTCCACCTAAAATATTAAAATGCTATCCTGCTGGTCATGCTACAATAGGATTTTCTTTAATGGCTATATATTTTTTATTTAAGGCAAAAAGAAATAGAAATATTGCCTTAAGTATTGGAGTAAGTATTGGCGTTCTAACTGGTGGTTATAAAATGCTAATAGGTCACCACTTTTTAAGCCATACTTTAGTAACCATGATTTCAGCTTGGCTTATTATTTTACTCATTGTAAAATCTATTTCATTTTTAGACAAAGCAAAATTTAAAAAATTGACCACAATCTAAATATATATTGTCAAGAAATTGTCAAGTAAATTCAGAATAAAACTTTAAACTATTATTCTAAACTTCTAAATATAAAAATATTTAGGAGTATTTTATGAAAATTCTAATTTTTGCTGCTTTAATGATAAGCTTTAGTTTTAGTTCAACTGTTGATGAATATTTGAACTCTTTAAAACAAGAAGCTTTAAAAGAAGACCCAAACTTTAAAAATTTTGATGCAAAAAGAGGTGAAGAAATTTTCACTTCAAAACATATAGGAAAAAAAGGTAAAGAGATTTCATGTACATCATGTCACGGTACTGATTTGACAAAATCTCATGAGAACATCTTCTCTGGTAAAACTATAGAACCACTTTCACCAAAAACAAATCAAAAAAGATTAACCGATATCAATGAAATTGAGAAATGGTTAAAAAGAAATTTCAATGATGTTTATAACAAAGAAGGAACAGCTATTCAAAAAGGTGATGTTATAACATATATCATAAATAAATAAGGGGAAAATATGAAAAAGTTAATTTTTTTAAGTATCATTAGTTGTTGTTTATACGCTGAAAATTTGAAAATAAGCGTAGCACCTGTAAATAATGAAATTTATAAAAAAGAGTGTGGAAGTTGCCATTTTGCATATCCAGCTGGTCTTTTACCAAGTAATGCATGGAATAAAATGATGGAAAATCTAAGTAATCATTTTGGTGATGATGCTTCAGTTGGTGAAGAAACTTTCAGGACTTTATCAAAATATTTAAATGATAATAGTGCTGAAAAAAATATGAATTTCAAAAGAAGTAAAAAAATAGTTGAAAGTTTAGCACCAAATGAAATTCCAGATGCTATTTCAACTATGCCTTATATAAAAAGAAAACATAAAGAAATCAGAAAAGATTTAATCACACAAAAAGAAGTAAAAGGATTGTTTAACTGTACTGCTTGTCATAAAAATGCACAAAAAGGTGTTTTTAGTGACGAAGATGTAGATATTCCAAATTATGGGAAATGGGATAAAAAGTAGGAGGAAATTATGGAGAAATCATATATCTGGTCATTGCCAACAAGAGTCTTTCACTCTTTGTTTGCAGTTTTTATACTATTAGCTTTTTTAACTGATGATGATAAATTATTAAATTATCATGCGGTTGCTGGTTATGCTATATTAATTCTTTTAGCTTTTAGATTGTTTTGGGGATTTTTTGGACCTAAATATTCAAAATTTAAAGACTTTCCGAGAGGCAAAAAGAATATAAAAGAGTTTTTAAATAATATTTTTGAAGAAAACCAAAAATATATTGGTCATAATCCTTTAGCATCTTATGTAATGATAGCTATGTTAATAGTAACTTTTTTAGTAATTGTTACTGGTATTTTAGCTTTTGGGATACAAGAGGGAAAAGGTATTTTAGCTTTTTTAAATGACTCTTATTTCAAAAATATGAAACTATTCAAAGAGATTCACGAAATTTTAGCAAATATTCTTATAGCACTGATTGTTGCTCATATAAGTGGTGTAATGTTAGATAGATTTTTACATAAAAAACATCAAACTTTAAACTCAATTGTTACAGGTTATAAAATGACAAATGAGAGTGAAAACATAAAATTAAATATTTTCCAAAAAATATTTGCTCTTTTCATGTTTATACTTTTTATTGGATTTTTGGTATTTAATTTAATAGAGCCAAAAAATATATTTATTGCTTCAAAATTTGAACCAATAGATTACAAAGCACAAAATGAAGTTTTTGTAACCGAGTGTGGAAGTTGCCATACTCTTTATCCCACCAAATCTTTTACCTAAAAAGTCATGGGAACTAATTATGGCAGATTTAGAGAATCATTTTGGAGATGATGCTTCACTTGATGTACAAACAAATAAAAATATTTTAGATTTTTTAATAAAAAATAGTGCAGAAAATTCTTCTTATAAAGCAAGTTGGAATTTTTTGAATTCAATTAATAATCAAGATATAATAGCTCTAAGTCAAACGAGTTACTGGAAGAAAAAACATAGAAAGATTCCAGAAAAAGTTTTTGAAAATCCACAAGTTAAAAGTAAAGCAAACTGCAAAGCTTGTCATAATGATATTGAAAAAGGATTAATTGAATATGAAAATATTAAAGATATTTCTACTTTTAATTAGTTTTGTTTTAATTTTAAATGCAGATAATAAGCATAAATATTCATACAAAGATTTAGACTATTTAGATTTAAATGAAGATCAAGTAAAGGTTATAAAAAAAGCTTTACTTGATTTAAAAAAAGATTATAAAGAGTTTTATGAATATAAACATGAACAAGAAGATATTTTAGAAGATATAATTGAATCTGATAATTTTAATGAAGAGTTATATTACAAAATACTTATGGATTTAAAAACTAAAGCTACAAAACTTGAAGTAAAACGAATAAAAAAAATACATGAAGTTTTGAATAAAAAACAAAGAGAAGAGTTTGCAGATTATTTAGAGGAATGGGAAATTGAATAAAAGAGTTTTATTAATTGAAGATGATAAAGATATGCAAAAACTAATAGTTGAATATCTAAAAGAATACGACTTTGATTGTGTTGCATTTGACCAACCAAAAGATGTATTAGAACATTTTAAAATAGATAATAACTACTCTATAATCATTCTTGATTTGATGCTTCCTGAAATGGATGGATTTGATTTATTTAAAAAATTAAAACAGATAAAAGATATTCCTATTGTTATCTCAAGTGCACGAGGAGATATTGGAAATAAAATCCATGGATTTGAACTTGGAGCAGATGATTATCTTGCAAAACCTTACGAACCAAGAGAGCTAGTTTTACGAATAGAACATATTTTAAAAAAAGATTTTAATAAAACAATAAATATTGGTAATTTTATCATTGATAAAGAAAATCGTACAGTTTTAGTAGATAATTATCCAGTAGATTTAACAAAAATTGAGTTTGAAATTTTTCTATTTTTAGTTGAAAATCAAAATAAAATCTCTTCAAGAGAGCAGATTTTAAATGCAAGTTCTTTGGATATAAATACAAAAAATAGAACTATTGATATGCATATATCAAATATTAGATTTAAAATTGGTGATGATTCTAAAAACCCTAAATATATAAAATCCGTTTGGGGTATTGGTTATAAGTTTGTAGGTTAAAATGTCAATTTTTAAAAAAATATCTTTTTTATTTGTAATAAGCCTAATTCTAATGACAATCATTGGTTTATGGGTTGATAATATAAATTCTAAAAGAATGGACAATCTAATAAAAGATAAATATTTAAAGGTAATAGAAGAAGTTTTTAGAAATATTGAAAATAAAAACCATATAAATTACCTATTTCATAAAAACAATCTAAAAGTAATGAAAGATTTTAAAATTTCCGATGCAAAGATTATTTATGAGCAAAATTATACTTTTGGAAATATTACTATTTTAAAAAAGCATTTTGAAGATGAATTTATTATAAAAATAAACTATTTAGATGAAGAATATATCTTAAAAACACCCGATGAACAAAACCTCAACGATAAAATAATTTTAAATTTCCTTGTATTTTTAGATATTTTTGCACTTTTTCTAATTTTTTTATATCTTTTAAAACTCCTTTCTCCTCTAAAAACGATAACTAAAGAGATAAAGAACTTTGCAAATGGTGATTTATCAACAAGAATAAATATAAACTCAAAAGATGAAATAGGAACTTTAGCAAAAACTTTTAATAGTATGGCAAGTTCACTTGAAAACTCTATAAAAACAAAAGAAGAACTTTTAAGAGATATTGGGCATGAACTGCGAACCCCAATAGCAAAAGGAAAATTTGCAATTGAAAAAATAGATAATTTTTCGCAAAAAGAACTACTAAAAAAGATTTTTTCAGATTTAGAAAGTTTAACAAATGAACTAATAGAACTTGAAAAACTAAATCTTGCAAAATTAAATCTAACAACATTTAGTGCAGAAACTTTAGTTTTAGAATCTTTAGGAAAACTCTATTTAGAAGATGAATCAAAAATCCAAATAGATATAAATGAAGATTTTAAAATAAATGCAGATTTATATTATCTTTCAATAGCTCTAAAAAATTTAATTGATAACGCTTTAAAATACGCTATTTCATTTCCAATAATCATAAAAGTAGATAAAAACCAAATCTCAATCTCAAATAAAGGAAAAGAACTTTCTAAAGAGTTTGAATACTATCTAAAACCTTTTACACAAGAACTATCTCAAAGAGATGGCTTTGGTTTGGGTTTAAGTATCGTAAAGAAGATCCTTGATAGACATAATTTTCAACTACTTTACTCTTATGAAAATGACTATAATATTTTTAAAATTGTTTTATAATTTATTTGCAACAACTCTTAATCTTACATAATCAGCAAGCCAACCAAACTCTTCTGAATAAATTTTATTTTTTAAAATCTTTTCAACCTCTTCTTTAAAAATCTCTTTTTGTTTTGTTGTTAAATCTTTAGTGATTCCATTTGCAAAAATATCCAACCAAACTTTTATATCTTCAATTTTTGTTGGTCTATCTATCAACTCTATTGAGTGAACTTGAAAACCATTTTTTTCTAATATTTTTTTATATTCAATATCACTTATAAAATTCCAAGGATTATTAAACTCTCCAAAATCTTTATGCGTTAAAAAAACTTCATCCATCGCTTCACATAAAAATTTTATATTTCCATAACCACCAAATTCAGCTACAAACTTTCCATCTTTTTTCAAAACTCTAGCTATTTCTTTCGCACTTTTATCTAAATCTTTAATCCAATGTAATACAGCATTTGAAAAAACTTTATCAAAACTCTCATCTTCAAATTTTAAATCCGTAACACTCATAACAAAAGTTTCTATACCTTTTTCTTTTGCTTTTAAAACCATCTCTTCACTTAAATCAATTCCGATTACATTTGCCCCTTGATTTTGTATTTTTATTGCTAAAGTTCCCTCTCCACAACCTAAATCCAAAATCTTTTCATCTTTTTTCACATCTAATATATCAACTAAAGAAAAAGCCAAATTTGAAACAAAACTTGCTTTTTGTGAATAATCATCTGCATTCCAAATATTTCCATTCATATAAAATTCCTTTTTATTTTTAGAAGATTTTATATTTTTTGAAAAATTAAAAGTATAAGAAAAGTTATATTTTATATCTGTAATCTTTTGGTGTTAAGTTATATCTTTTTTTAAACTCTAAAATAAACCAAGATACACTTGAATATCCACATGAAGTTGCAATTTGAGAGATAGTTTCATCTGTTGTTTTCAATAACAAAGTTGCTTTTTCCAATCTTTTTTCATTTATCCAAAGTTTTGGGGTTGTATTAAATTCATCTTTAAAATATTTTCTAATTTTTGAAGGAGTTTGTCTAGTTAAACTGCAAATATCTTCAAAACTATTTACAAAATCAAGATTTGATTCTAAAATATATTTGATTCTATCTTTTGTAGTATTTATAATTTTATTGAAAAATTGTATCAAACTCTTTTCATCTTTTTGTAAAACTAGAAGAAATAACTCCTCAACTTTTAATTTTAAGAGCTCTTTTGAAAAAGCCTTTTCTAAATAATTCTCAAAAGATTTTATAGCTATTTTTAACTCTTCAAACTTTGAATAATCAAAATTAAAAAGTTCTATTTCAGACTTTTTATCAATCTTTATTTTATATTTTTTTATAAAATCCAATATAAACTTATCACTAAAAAACAAAACTATTGATTTGTATTTTAGATTTTCATTTACTCTTTTACTTAAAAAATAGTTGTTTTGATACAAAAAACAGATATTTGAAGAGTTTATATCTAGTTTTTTTTCTTTTGTAGTTATGATTTTTTGACCAATCAAAGGAATCATAAGAGCATGCATTGTATTTCTAATCGATAAAAAGTCTTCTCGATATTTTGTAATATACTTTATGCAATAAATATCTTCTAAATCAACAATTCTACTATCATTTTTTTCTATAAAATAGTTTGGAACAATATAAGTCATAATAAATCTTTTTAAAATTTATCTTTAAAAGTTTCTCTAATTTTTAAAAACTCATCTAAATGTTCAAAGAAAATATCCACAAGTTTTGGATCAAAATGTTTTCCTCTCTCTTCTTTAAAAAGATTAAAAATTCTTTCATCATCCCAAGCTTTTTTATAAACTCTATGGCTTCCTAAAGCATCAAAAACATCAGCAAGTGCAGTTATTCTTCCATAAATATGAATATTTTCACCACTTAATCCTTTTGGATAACCTGTTCCATCCCATTTTTCATGGTGTTCATTTGCTACAATTGCAGCCATTTTTAGTAAAGGTCTATTTGAATGTTTTAACATTTCATAACCTAAAGATGCATGTGTATTCATAATTTCTCTCTCATTTTCATCAAAACGACCAGGTTTATTTAATATTGCATCAGGAATTGCAACTTTTCCTATATCATGCATCGGACTTGCTTGTTTTAAAAGTTCTGCCTCTTTTTCATCTAAACCATAATATAAAGCCAAAAGTTTTGAATATTCTGCAACTCTTTTTACATGATTTCCTGTCTCTTTACTTCTACTTTCTCCAATTGCACCCATAGTAAAAACTACTTCTTTTTGAGTATTTTCTATCTCTTGATTTAGATTTTTTATCTCTTCTAAACCCTCTTGTACTTTTGTTTCAATCTCATCAACAGATAAGCCTACATTTTTATAAACTTTATATCCTAAAATTATTATAAAAGAACCAATTAATAAAAGTAAAAATAAAACGCTAAAATATGTATAATTAATAAAATCAGCTGACAATTGTGCTATCTTTTTTTCAATCTCAGAACTATAAACCTTATTTTGATTAATTACATCAAAAACCTTATTTTTTAGTTCATTTTCTTTTTCTTCTATCTGTTTTAATAATACAACTTGATTTCCTAATTTAGAAACTATTTGTTTGTACTCATCGATTTCTGGTTGATTATATTCTGCTTGTAATAACTCTATCTTTTCTATCCATTTATTTAAAGTTATTTGATTTTTATATTGATAAAGTGTCTCTTTACTATAATATTTCACATCACTAAATAATTTGAATAATTTGTAGCTTTTTAATTCTTGTATTTTTAAATCAAGCTCTTTTCTTATTTGATTTTCAATAGGATAATTTTTATCAAACTCCTCTTTTAAATCTAACTTTTTATTTTCTAAATCATAAATAATATAAAAGGCATCTTCTATCTCTTTTTCATTTTCATATAAAAGCGTAAGTTTTGTAGAAATAACTTCATCTTGATAAATATCTGAAATAAATAAATCAACAAAATCTTTTTCATCATTAAGATTAAATTTCTTTTCAATAGCTTCAAACTTTAATTCATATTTTACAAAAGCTTCTTTTTTGATTTCTAACTCTTTTACTGAAGTTACATTAGTAATATCTTTTAGTAACTCATTCATATTTTCTTGCATTGATACTAAGTTTGTGATTAATTCTTTTGTGAAGTTATTTTCTCTGATTTGATAAATAATTATTGTATTTATAATCCCTATAATTAAAACTATAAGTAGCATTATCATAAAACTAATTTTTATAATCTTCTTTATATTCATTTTTATCCAATTCGATAATAAAATAATTTTAATATAATATCAAAAATAATATTTATAACTTCATACTTAATGAATTCAAATACTTTTTTTTGTATAATTCATCCAATTAAGAAAAAGGGTATAAAATGATTCAATTGATAAATAAAAAAGAGAATATTTTTGGAGACAATATTGCTTTTGTGGAGAATTGGGATTTTTCGAAAGCAAACTTAAATGAAGAAAATAGGATCTTAGCTATCACTCAAGTTGCTTCAATTTGTTATCAAAATCCAAATGCTTTAGGAAGTGAATCATTATACAATAGACTTGCAGCTGAAAGTAAAGGGCTTCCAAGTTCAAGTTTTGAGTTTGTACCAGTATTACTTGACCCAACAAATGAAAAACATAAAGAGATATTAGCTTTAGAATACTCTAATGTAAAAAAATTTGGTGAACTTATTTGTGATGGGAAATATCTTCTTACAAATTATAGAGCTTTAGTTTATGATTTTGAAAACAATGAAAATGCCTATAGTTTTGATATTAGAACTATCTACAATACTGAAAAAGAGTGTGAAATCATCAAAGAACATTTTAAAGTATTTTTATACAAAGTTGATTTCCCAACGCGAAGCCAAATGGTAAGACACAGAGTAAACTGGCAAGAATTAAGTAGAAGATATGTAAGTGGGAAAAGAGTTCCTTTTGAGTTTTATATTAGTGAAAAACTACAAAATAATCCAAAAGTTGAAGCTTTGATAAAACAAAGTGAAGAGTTATATTTTGAACTACTAGAAAATGGTGTTAAACCTCAAGAAGCTAGAAGGATAATCCCACAAGCTGGTTATTCACAAATTTGGGGAGCTTTTCAACCAACTCAACTTGCAAACTATTTTAGATTAAGAGATGATTCTCACGCACAATGGGAGATTAGACAAACTGCACTTGCTATGAAAGAACTTTTATGAGTGCATTTGAGATTGCAGATATTGTAGGAATTATCTGTTTTGCTCTTAGTGGATTTCTAATGGGTGTCCACAATAAACTTGATATTTTGGGAGTTTTTATTGCTGCATTTTTAACTGCTTTTGGTGGTGGAATGATAAGAGATGTACTTGCTGATAGAACACCTTATGTTTTTACTTCAAATCTTCCTTTAATTTTAGTTATTTCAACAGTTTTAATTGCTATGTTATTCAAACTTCATAAAATTGATGACTTAGAAGGTAGATGGGCATTTGTTATTTCTGATGCTATTGGTTTAGTATCTTTTTCTATTGCAGGAGCAATTATTGCAATAAATAGTGGTTTTAATTTTTTAAGTGTGTTAATTCTTGCTTTTATAACTGCTGTTGGTGGTGGAACAATAAGAGATATTTTAATCAATAAAGTTCCATTTATATTAGTTTCAGAATTTTATGCAAGTGTAGCTTTGATTGTAGGTATTGCTGTTTATATTTTAGAACTTTTTGAAATAAGAAACTTATTTACTTTATCAATAGTTTTTATTTTGGGTGTAGCGTTGAGAATTGTTGCTTATTATAGAAAATGGCATCTTCCAACTTTATCAAAAGAAAATTAACTTTTCATTTACTTTTTATAGATAAACTTTTGATATTTTTAATTAAAGGAAAAAATTTATGATTAAAAAATTGCTACTTACAATTTTTTTAGGTGTTGTTGCATTTGCTAACCCTTTGACTGTTAATAGCTCTGTTCCAGAACTAAAAATCAAAGACCAATTTGAAAAAGAACATACTCTTGACTCAAATATAAAAACTATTATTTTTAGTGCAACAAAAGATGAAAATAATACTATTAAAGAATTTCTAAATTCTAAAGGAAATGATTTTTTAACAACTAATCATGTAGTTTATGTTGCAGATATTACTGGAATGCCTAGTTTAATTACAAAATTTATTGCATTACCAAAAATGAAAAATTATTCTTTTCCAATTTTATTGATTGATGAAGAAAATAAAGTTTTATTTCCTGTAGAAAAAGACAAAATTACAATTATTACTTTAGATAATTCAAAAATTACTGATGTAAAATATATCAAAACAGCTGAAGATTTAGCTACTACTTTTAAATAAAAAACTATTAGCTTTTAAGCTAGTAGTTTTTTAAATGCTTCTACAATTGCCTCTTTTTCTAAGTTTTTTATTTTTTCTTCAAGAGTTTCAACTGTTTCATTTTCTTCTAATTTTAGTTTTTTTACTAAAATTTTTTCACCTTCATCATAAACCTCATTTACAAAATGTATTGTAACTCCAGATTCTTTTTCGCCATTTTTAATAACTGCTTCATGAACAAATCTTCCATACATTCCAACTCCTCCATAAATCGAAGGTAAAATTGCTGGATGAGTATTTATTATCTTGTTAGGATATGCTTTTAAAAGTTTTGATTCTATTTTTTTCATATATCCTGATAAAAATATATAATCACAACCAAACTCTAAAAGTAATCTTGTGATTTTATCATCAATATCTTGACCAGGATATCTTTTATCATTTATTATAAAATATGGAATATCGTAAGATTCTGCTTTTTCTAAAACTCCTGCATTTGTATTATTTGTAATAACAACTACAACTTTTGCATCAAGTATTTTATTTTCAATAGCCTTTTGAATAGTCTCAAATCCACTACCATTATATGAAGCTAATATTCCTATTTTTGTCATTAAAATCATCCTAATTTTTTAAAGTTTTGATTATATCTAAAGTTTAATTACAATCTTTGTGCATGAGTTAATGCAATTGCGATTGCATCAGTAATATCAAGTGGCTTTATCTCTTTTTTTACATTTAAAAGTCTTTTTACCATAAAAGCAACTTGTTCTTTTGTTGCTTTTCCATTTCCAGTAACTGCTTGTTTTACTTGAAGTGGAGTATATTCACTAAAATTTCCAAACTCTTGTAAAATCTTCAAACTAATTGCTCCTCTAAATTGAGCTAGTTTTATAACTGTTTTTGGATTAAATGCATAAAACATATCTTCTATAGAAACTTGATCTATTTTATGGTTTTTAAAAAGCAAATCTAAGCCTTCTGTCATCTCCACAATTTGCTCTTGTAAAATTTTTGTTTTTATTTTGATTAGACCTGCTTCAATAAGTTTTAAATCTCTTCCATTTTTTTCAACAATCGCATATCCACAATTTCTAGTTCCTGGGTCTATTCCTAATATTTTCAACTTTTCACTCTTTATTCATAATTTTTATTCACATAATTTAAAATTCGATTATATCGTATTTGTATAAAAATATTTTATCTAAAAGAAAAAAATTATTCACAACTTATTCACTACGTGTACAACTCTTATATTTAGCTAAATTTTGTTATTTATATCTTATTGAAGTTCTTTTATAAAAAATTTCGATATAATATTTACAATTACGATTAAATAAAGAGTTTATAAATAAATGACAACTAAAGAGTTTTTAACAATTATTCAAAAAGAAGCAAATCAAATCGATTACGAAAGATACTTAAAACAATTAGTTTATAAAAAAGTATCTTCTGATAATAAAATTGCTATTTTCGAAGTAAATAATAAATATATAGCTTCTTGGATAAAAAGTAAATTTACAAACTTAATACAACATTGTTTCGAAATTTACGATGGTTCAAAGCCAACCATCGAAATAAAACTATCAAATGAAAAAAAATCTAAAAAAGAGATTTTAAAAGAACAAACACAAAATGAATCAACAGAAAGTACAATACTAAATCCATCTTATACATTTGATTCATTCGTTGTAGGACCATCAAACCAAATGGCTTATAATGCCTCACTTGCAGTTGCAAATAAACCAGGTATTCAATACAATCCTTTATTTATTTATGGTGGAACAGGACTTGGAAAAACTCACCTTTTACAAGCTGTTGGAAATCATGCTATTGAAAAAGGAAATACAGTTATTTATGTAACTATTGAACAGTTTATGAATGATTTTACTTTTTCAATTAAAAATAAAAATATGGAACATTTTAGAAATAAATATAGAAAATGTGATGTTTTATTAATAGATGATATTCAGTTTTTAAGTGGAAAAGAACAAACTCAAGAGGAATTTTTTCACACTTTCAACGAACTTCATAATGCAAAAAAACAAATTGTAATGACAAGTGATAGACTGCCATCACAAATAGCTGGACTTGTTGATAGATTAAAATCAAGATTTGAGTGGGGATTAACAGCTGATGTACAAATTCCTGGACTTGAAACAAAAATAGCTATTATTGAAAAAAAATCAGAATTAAACGGTATTTGTTTAAGTAGAGAAATTATCAATTTTATTGCTACAAACCTTGATAATTCAATTAGAGAGATTGAAGGTGTTTTAATCAGAATTAATGCAAGTGCATCTTTATTAAATCAAGAAATCACTCTTCCTATGGTTCAAGGTTTATTAAAAGAACAGATTAAAGAAACTAAAGAGAATGTAAAACTTCCAGATATCATAAATATTGTTGCAAATCAGCTAAATATCAAACCAAGTGATATTAAGTCTAAAAAAAGAACTGCAACAGTAGCAAATGCAAGAAGAATTGTAATTTATCTAGTAAGAGAGTTAACTCACAACTCTATGCCTGATATTGCAAAGTTTTTAGGTATGAAAGATCACAGTGCAATTTCGCACAATATTAAAAAAGCAAATGAGTTAATTGAAAAAGATGAAAATTTCAAATTAATCATTGAAAATTTAAAAAATAAAATCATCAATAGTAGGGAGTAGTAAAAAAGTTTTAACGCTTTGTGTGAAAAGATGTGAATATAAAAGAGTTTTTAATCACTTGGTTAAATGCCCATTTTATAGACTCTAAGACTGTATTTTCATCTTTTCACATAGACTACTGCTTTTACTAATTTAAATATAAAATATAGGAGAAAAAATGAAGTTTGTAATCACAAAAAATATTCTTGAAAACGTAATAGCTTCAATGCAACCTTTTTTAGAAAAAAAAGATTCTAGTGCTATCACATCACATATATATTTAGAAATTAATAACTCTAACTTAATTATAAAAGCTACTGATTATGAAATAGGTTTAGAATCTTTTATAGATAATCTTACAAATACAGTAGATGGAAAAACAACAGTAAATGGTTCTAATTTATTAGGAATAATCAAAAGATTAAAAAATGAAGATATTATTTTAGAAGCTACAAATAACAACTTAGTTATCAAACAAAATAAATCAACATTTAAATTACCAACTTATGATGCAAACGAATTTCCTGTATTAAATAAATCTGAAAATCTAAAAGAGTTATCAATATCTACAATAAACTTTATAAATTCTATTAGAAAAATTACTCCAGCTATTGATAACAATAATCCAAAGTTTGAATTAAATGGTGCATTACTTGATATAAAAAGTCAAAAAATAAATTTTGTTTCAACTGATACAAGAAGATTAGCTTTATCTTTTTTAGAAAATATGAATAATGATGAAGCACAATTAATTATTCCTAAAAAAGCAATTATTGAAATTCAAAAACTATTTTTAGATGAAGCAAAAATTTCTTATGATAATACAAATTTAGTTATTTCAAATCAACATACTAAATTTTTTACAAAACTAATAAATGGTAAATTTCCAGATTATGAAAGAATCATTCCTTCAAATTTAAAACATAATTTCTTTTTACCAAAAAATGTTTTAGTTGAATCAATCAAACTTGTAACTTCACTTTTTTCGAATATAAAAATTACGTTTAATTCAAAATCTATAATTTTTGAATCACTTGATGAAGATAGTGAAGCAAAAACTCAAATTGATATAGATTTAAATATTCCAAATGAATTTTTCTTAGCAGTAAATGCTAAATATTTATTAGACTTTTTAAGTATGACAAATAATGAAAAAGTAAAAATTGGATTTAATGAATCAAATTTACCATTTTATTTAGAAGATGATAAATTCATTACAATAGTAATGCCAATAGTTTTAGAAAAATAATATAAATTAAGGAAGTAAATTATGTCACAACAAGAATATGGTGCTAGTAATATTAAAGTTTTAAAAGGTCTTGAAGCTGTTAGAAAAAGACCAGGTATGTATATTGGTGATACTAATATAAATGGTTTACATCACTTAGTTTATGAAGTAGTTGATAACTCTATTGATGAGGCAATGGCTGGATTTTGTAGAAATATAAAAGTAACTTTAACAAAAGATGGATGGGCAAGAATTGAAGATGACGGAAGAGGTATTCCAACTGCAATTCACCCAACAGAAGGAATTAGTGCAGCAACTGTTGCTTTAACTGTACTTCATGCTGGTGGAAAATTTGATAAAGATACATATAAAGTTTCTGGTGGACTTCATGGTGTTGGGGTTTCTGTTGTAAATGCTTTATCAAAACACTTAAAAATGACAGTTTATAGAGAAGGAAAAATTCACTATCAAGAATTTAAAGAAGGAATTCCTCAAGGAACTTTAGAAATAATTGGTGATAGTCCAAGAAAAACTGGAACAACAATTGAATTTTTAGTAGATGATTCTATTTTTGAAGTAACAAAATATGAGTTTAATATCTTAAAAAAGAGATTTAAAGAAGTTGCTTACTTAAATCCAATTATTTCTATAACATTAGAAGATGAAGCAGCAAAATTAAAAGAAGTTTACCATTTTGAAGGTGGAATAAAACAATTTGTTGCTGATATGAATAAAGAAACAGCTTTATGTGAAGTTATATCTTTTAGTGATAGAGTTGAAGGTGTAGAAGTTGATATTGCTATGATGTATAACGATACTTACATAGAAAAAACTTTATCATTTGTAAATAATATTAGAACTATTGATGGTGGAACTCATGAAGCTGGATTTAAAGCAGGACTTACTAGAAGTATTTCTAAATATTTAAGTGAAAATGCAGCAGCAAGAGAAAAAGATACAAAAATTACTGGAGATGATGTAAGAGAAGGTTTAATAGCAGTAGTTTCTGTAAAAGTTCCTGAACCTCAATTTGAAGGTCAAACAAAAGGAAAATTAGGAAGTTCTTATGTAAGACCAATTGCTCAAAAGTTAACTGGAGATAATTTAGATAAGTATTTTGAAGAAAATCCAACTCATGCAAAAGCTATTATGGAAAAAGCTTTAATGGCTGCACGTGGAAGAGAAGCCGCTAAAAAAGCAAGAGAATTAACTAGAAAAAAAGATGCAATGACAGTTGGAACACTTCCAGGTAAACTTGCAGAGTGTCAAAGTAAAGATCCAGCAATTAGAGAATTATATTTAGTTGAGGGAGATTCAGCGGGTGGTTCTGCAAAACAAGGAAGAGATAGAGTTTTCCAAGCAATTTTACCGTTAAAAGGTAAAATTTTAAATGTTGAAAAATCTAGACTTGATAAAATTTTAAAATCAGATGAGATTAGAAATATGATTACTGCACTTGGTTGTGGTATTGGTGAAGATTTTGATGAAGAAAAAATCAGATATCATAAAATCATCATTATGACAGATGCCGATGTTGATGGTAGCCATATTCAAACATTACTTTTAACTTTCTTCTTTAGATTTTTAAGACCAGTTATTGAAAAAGGTTATTTATATATTGCTCAACCACCACTTTATAGATATAAAAAAGGTAAAAATGAAATTTATTTAAAAGATAATAATGCTTTATCTGCATTTTTAATTGAAAATGGTTTAGAATCATTTGAATTTGAAGGTTTAGGATATAACGATTTATTAGATTTATTCAAAATTGTTTCTAAATATAGAGCTATGTTAGAGCAATTAGGAAAAAGATACTCTTTACTTGAAGTTTTAAAACATTTAATTGAAAATAGTGATTTAGTAAATTTAGAGTTTAAAAATTTATATGAAAATATAAAAGATTTCTTGGATAAAAAAGGTTATAACATTTTATCTAAAACAGTTCTTGATGATAGAATTCAACTTTTTGTGCAAACAAATGAAGGATTAGAAGAACTAATTATTGATGAAGAATTATTTGCATCACCATATTTCAGCGAAGCAACTTATATTTATAGTAAATTAAAAGAGAGAGATTTATCTGTATTTGAAGGTAGAGATTTAATTGAAATATTAGAAGAGATAGAAACATTAGCTAAAAAAGGTGCTTATATTCAAAGATATAAAGGTCTTGGAGAGATGAATCCAGAGCAATTATGGGAAACTACTATGATTCCTGATAATAGAAGACTTTTAAGAGTTAAAATAGAAGATGCTGAAGTAGCAAGTGATACATTTACTTTATTTATGGGTGATGAAGTAGAACCTAGAAGAAATTATATTGAAGAACACGCAAAAGATGTTGAACATTTAGACGTATAGAAAATTTTCTATACGTTTTTTGCTGAAATATCTTTTATTATATAGTAACCATGATTTAAAGCCGTACTAATAGAACCCTCACCTTTAGAAGCGATATCTCCAGCAAGATATATACCTTTTGTACTTGATTCAAAATTTCCATCACAAATCGGATTTAGGTTTTCATCTATTTTTACATTACAAGCTTTTAAAAAATCAATTGGTGTAGTTCCTCCAATAGCATAAATTAGCCTATCAAAAATTTCAATTTCCTCATCAGTGTATATAACTTTTACCTTTAAATTATCAGCTTCTTCTAACTCCTTTATCTCTTTATTCATCTTTATAGTTAATTTTTTATCATTTTGATATTGCATAAGAAGTTTTTCATTTATAGGATTTAATCTTGTAAATGTTGGTTTTCTATATGCTAAAGTTACATTGTTTTTCTCATTAGTTAAAAAATAAGCATATTCAGCAGCACTATTTCCTCCACCTATAACTAAAATCTTTTCATTTGTTGTACAATCATCTAAATTAAAATTGATATATTTTTTTATATTTGTTGGAATTTTGTAGTCAGGTTTATTTGGTTTTCCCATTTTTCCAATACATATAATTGCAAATTTTGTTTGATATATTTTATTTAAAGTATGAACTTCAAAAAGATTTGTATTTTCATTTTTTATGATTTTTTCAACTTCAGTATTATAAACAGGAGAAATCTCATTTTTATTTAGTAATTCTTCAAAATATTCAAGAGTTGATTCTTTTGTTCCATCCATAAAGTCTATATTTCCTTCAAGTTTTATTACTTGATTTTTCCAATCTTTATCTACTCTTTTACCATCTTTGTAAAATTTTCTAATAGTTTCTGAATGGTTTGAAGTTTTTTCAATAAGTAATATATTTTCAATATTTTTGAGTTTTGCTTCAATAATACAGGCTATTCCTGCACTTCCAGCTCCAATAACTATAATATCATAAATTTTTTCATTCATTTAAAATCCTTAACCATATAAAACTATCTTACAATTATATCTCATAAAGCTTAGTAATCTTTATAAGTGAGTTTTGGGTAAAATAGACCTTCAAGACAAAATATAAGGTTGTAATATGGAAATAAAATATGGTGAAAAAGAGATATTAGAGTTTGATATTAATAATGAAGAAAATTTTTGGCCAAATGAAAACTCAAAAAATTATATTATAGATATTGAATTACCAGAATTTATGGCAAAATGTCCAAGAAGTGGTTATCCAGATTTTGCAACAATAAAAATACAATATACTCCAAATAAAAAAGTTATAGAGCTAAAAGCACTAAAAATTTATATTAACTCTTTTATGAATAGATATATTTCTCATGAAAATTCTGCAAATGAGATATTTGATACTCTTTATACTAAATTAGAACCAAAATGGCTTAAAGTAATTGCTGATTTTAAACCAAGAGGAAATGTTCATACAGTTATTGAAATAGATAGCGCAAAGTTATAGGAAATAGTTTTGGAAAGATTAGTTACAACAGCACAAGCGGCTGAAATATTGGGCTTGTCTTTGCAAGGAATACACTATCGTATAAAAAAAAATCAACTAAAATCTTTGAAAAAAGATGGAAAAGTATATGTTTATGTTGATGATACACAAAAATATAATTTTGAAGAAAAAACAGAAAATCATAAACAACAAAATAATGTAAATGAGATAATTGAAGTTAAAAATGAACAAATAGAACTTCTAAAAAAGTCTATAAAATGGATGAAAAAACAATATATTTCAGAAATTTATAGACTTGAAAAGAATCAAAAAAGGATTATTGAGGTTTTTAATAGTGAAATAAAATTACTTCAAAGTGCTTTTAATGAAATGAAAGCTATTTATAAACCAAAATTAGAAAATAAAAATCAAACTAATAGTAGTGATTTTTTACCTTTAAAAGAGTTTTTTGTTATTATGAAAAGAGCAAATAAAACAGATGCTGAAATAAAAAATATTATATTTAAAGCTATAAAAAATGGTGATAAAAGATTTATTTATAATAAAGCAGAAAAAAAACTTTTGATTTTAAATGAAGATTTTAGTGATTTGGTCTAAAGAGTACGAAAGTACTCCTCTCCAGATACCCAAACACAACACTAAAAAAGGTGCCTTGCTATGTTCCCATCCTGGGGCGGTGTCTTTAGAAATGCTTGAAAGGGTCTAAAGAAGAGCATTCAAAATATCAAGATATTCTCAATGTTCTTCTTTAAAGGCTCGAATTATAACTTAGCAATGTTTAATCTATTATAAAAGAAGTATATTTATGGTCTATTTAACACTATTTTTCGTAAGTTTTATATCTGCAACTTTGTTTCCACTTGGAAGTGAAGCTTTATTAATTTATGATATAAAAGAAGGTTACAATATTTATTTATTGCTATTTTTTGCTACATTAGGAAATAGTTTAGGTTCTATTATAAATTACTATTTAGGCTTAAAAGGTGAAGAATATTTAATAGAGAAAAATCTTATAAAAGAAAAAAATATAAATATTTGTAAAAACTACTTTGATAAATATGGATTTATAACTATTCTTTTTTCATGGTTACCAATAATTGGTGATCCAATTACTTTTGTTGCTGGTATTTTAAAATATGATTTTAAAAAATTTATAATTTTAGTTACTATTGCAAAGTTATCAAGATATATATTTATAGCTTGGGTTATATAACTTTTTCCCAAGATATAAATGCCCAAGTTAAATAATCAGCCTCTTTTTTATGTTTATATCTATTATTAAAATACTCTTTTAAGATTATTTCCTCTTTTTTTGTTAGTTTTCCCAAACTCCAACTAACTTTTTGTATAAACTCTTCATCTGTTTTTACTTGAAGTTTATTATTTTTAGTTTTTATAAAATCAACTTTTGCAAAAATGCCCATGTTGTGTAATGTATTTATCAAATAGATATAATCAGGTCTTGGATTTATTTTTCTTTTTAGTTGATTTAAAATTTCATTATCTATAAAACTTCCACCAACTTTTGTTGTTATATAAACTTTTTTGTTTGCTTTTTCATTTAATTTTTTTAAAGCTTTTCTTATATTTTTTATTTCCATAGAACGACTAGCAATTACTATATCAGCATTTGGTACATCATTCCATTTATCATACCAAGATTTATGAATAGTTATGAGATTATTTATTTCAAGATTTTTAGCATTTTCTTTTGCAAGATTTAACATCTCTAATGAATAATCAAGTGCATAAACTTTTTCTAATTTAGGCGCTAATTGTAAACTAATATTAGCTGGTCCACTTCCAACATCAAGTAAAGTTTCACAATCTTTTATATCAACTTTTGAAATAAATTCTTTTACATATGGGCTATTTAAAACATTTTCATTAAATTGTTTTGCTTTTTTGTCCCAATCACTGCTTTTTTTACTTTTAAATGTAGAATTTTTTACTTGTTTTTTATAAAGTTTTGAGAAGTTTAATTTATCTAAATTTGTATTTACTAATGGCATTTTATAAACCTTGAATATTTGGAGTAAATGCTTTTGTACTTACATTTACCTTTTGTCCAATTTTAAGAGTTTTAGATTCTTCTTTTGTAAGAACAATTTCAACTAATTGTTGACCAATAGAGATAATTGCAACATAAATTACATCAACTTTTACAATATCTAATAATTCACCTTCAAACGAAAATTTTTGACTACCTTTTGTTTTTAATAATATATCTTTAGGAAGACCATCATTTACTATTTTTCCATAATCAAGAACTAATACTCTTGAAGCCAAACGATACATTTCACTAGGATCATGACTAACCATAATTGTTGTTGTATTAAACTCTTTATGTAAAGTTAGTATTTCATTTTGAAGTTTTGTTCTCATTTGTGGGTCAAGTGCTGAAAGTGGTTCATCCATTAGTAAAAGTTTTGGTTTATTCATCAAAGCTCTACATAAACTAACACGTTGTTTTTGACCACCACTTAAACTATTTGGATATCTATCTTTTAGTTCATACATGTCAGTCATATCTAAAAGATGTTTTGCTAGTTCTTTATCTTTTTTTACATATAAAAGATTTTGTAAAACTGTAAAGTTTGGAAAAAGTGCATAGTCTTGAAAAACAAAACCAATATCTCTTTTTTGGCTATCTTTTGAATATTTTTCATTTAACCAATATTCATTATCTATTTTTAAAGTTCCAGTTGCATTTTCAAGACCTGCAAGAATCCTTAAAAGTGTAGTTTTCCCACTACCACTAAGTCCGCTAAGTGCAACAAATTCACCTTTGTTTATATTTAAGTCAATATCTAAATTCATAGTTCCATTTGAACCATGAAGAGGTTTATTTATCTTAATCTCTATCATTTAAATTAACCTGTGATTGTTTTTGTTTATTATTAAAAATATAAACTCCTAAAAGTGTTAAAAAACTCATAATTATCATAATTACACTATAAATATGAGCATTTTTATAATCCATAACTTCTACAAATTCATAAATTGCAATTGATGCAACTCTAGTTTCTCCAGGAATACTTCCTCCAATCATCAAAACAACACCAAACTCTCCAACAGTATGTGCAAAAGTGATGATAATTGCTGTCATAAGAGATGGTTTTATATTTGGTAAAGCTATTCTAAAAAGAGTTTCAATTTTACCTTTCCCACTAATATAACTAGCTTCAAGCATATTTTTATTTAAACTTTCTAAACCACTTTGCATAGGTTGAACCATAAAAGGAAGGCTATAAAAACAGCTTGCAATTACAAGTCCATAAAAATTAAATACAAGTTTTATCCCAAAATATTCTTGAAAGAATTGTCCAATAGGAGAATTATAAGATAAAGACCAAAGTAAATAAAACCCTAAAACAGTTGGAGGAACAACTAATGGCAAAGCAGTAATTGATTCTAAAATAGGTTTCATTTTTGACTTTGTTTGAGATAAGTACCAAGCAAGAGGTAAACATACAAAAAACAAAATCAAAGTTGTAATACTTGCTAATTTAAATGAAATTAAAAATGGATCAATTTCAATACTTTTTAATATTTCAATCATTTAAAACTTCTTCAATCGATAAATTACTAGCTTTTATTAAAACTAATACATTATCATTTTTCTTTAGATTCATTTTTGACGAAGAATCTTTTGTGATGATACTTTCAAGGTAACAATCTTCTATTTTTAAAAGAATGCTACTTAAAAGTTCACCATTTTCTATATTCTCAATAGTTGCAAAAAGTTGATTTGATAAACTTATTTCGCCTGACAAATTTTTTGCAATAGCAACATTTGTTGGTTTAACACAAAGATTTACTTTTGTTCCAATTTGTATATCACTACTTAAACCTAAACTCATCATTTTTAAAGTTTTTCCAAAAAAGTCAAACTCAACAATATTTAAATTATCTAAAGAGTTTATTTTTGAAACTTTTGCAACTAACTTACTCATTTTGTTAAATAACCAAATCTATGAAATATCTCTTTTGCTTTTTCACTTAAAATAAAATCATAAAAAGCTTTTGCTTCACTATTATCTTTTGCATTAGCTAAAATAACAATTCCTTGGTCAATTGGAGTATATAATGAAGGATCAACACTTACCCAATTAACATTTTCTTTATATTTAGACATATTTTCATCATATAAAGATGATTTTGCAATAAATCCAACATCAGCTGCAGTTGTTGCATAAGTTACGGCTTGTGAAATTGATTCAGCGTAAACAAATTTATTTTCAACTTTTTCTAATACTTTTGCATTTTTCATAGCTTCAACTGCTGCTGTTCCATAAGGAGCAGTTTTTGGGTTTGCGATTGCAACTTTTTCGATATTTTTATCTGTTACAAGATTAATACCTTTTGAAAAATCTAACTCTTTTGAACTTAGCATTGCTAAACTTCCTTGAGCATAAATAACAGGTTTTGTAATAGCAAGATTTTTTCCAAATAGAGTTTCAGGAAATTTCATATCAGCACTCATAAAAATATTAAATGGTGCTCCATTTTCAATTTGAGTAGTAAATTTTCCACTACTTCCTAAAGTTATTTGAACTTTTGTATCTGGATTTGTTTTATTAAATTCTGCAACTAAATCATTTATTGCATAACTAACGTTTGCTGCAACTGCAACATTTATTGTTCCAGCAAAAACTGATGAACACAATAATATAAATCCTAAAGCTATTTTTTTCATATTTTCTCCTTATCTTCCAATCATAACATCTGATGCTTTTATAATTGCACCTACTTTACTTTTCTCTTTTATATTTAGGCTATTAACAGAACTTGTAGTAATAATAGCAACGATTTTATCACCATTTCCTATATCAATTACAATTTCTGAATTAATACCACCTTGGTTTATGCTATCAACTATACCTTGGAATTTATTTCTTGCACTTAATTGTAAGTTTTCATCAGTAGATATAAAAACGTTGCTTGATTTGATTATAGCGATTACTTCATCCCCTACTTTTAAATCAAGGTTTTGCACAGCAGTATTAGTAATAATTGAAACTAAAATATTTTTACTTTTTAGTTTTATATGAACTTCTGCATTCACTGTTCCCATTTCTATTGCTTCAACTATACCAGTTATTTGGTTTCTAGCACTAATTTGCATAGATAATCTCCTAATTGTTTTTAAAGTACCGTTATTAATATCTACTATTCTATTTAGATTTTCAACAAACTTTTTTTGTTCTTCTTTTAACAAATGATAAGTTTTTAAAAGGTTTTCACCATACTCTGTGAGTTTAGTTCCTCCTCCTCCACTTCCACCTGTTTCTTTTTGAACTATTGGATTAATAGATAAATTATTCATAGCTTCAATCGTTTCCCAAGCTGATTTATAGCTCATAGGAACTTCTTTTGCTGCTTTATTTATTGAACCAGTTTTTTTTATTGCCATTAATAATTCAATTCTTTTTTCTAATAAAAAAGGTTGATCAAAAAGTTCTAAAGTCAAATTTGATGATATTGCCACATATAGTCCTTGTGTTATATTGTAAGTTATATAACGTGTCAAATGATACCGTTATATATATTAATATATATTGATTTAAATCAATATTTATATGTTATTATTACAAAGTTTTACTAAGGAAATAAAATGGATATAAATTTACTGCTAACATATTTTATTTTAACAACAGTTTTTAGTTTTTTAATAGGTTTAGAGTTAAAAGCTTATAAAATGAAGTTTCATGAAAATGATTCAAGAATATTTTTAGGAACGACAAGAACTTATACTTTTATAGGAATTATTGGATTTATATTTTATAAAATTGAGCCAAATAATTTTTCAGTATATATTGCTGGGTTTTTAGCTATTACATTACTTTATTCAATGCTTTATTATAGACTTTTAGCAGAAAAAAATAGTATCGTGTTATATCTTGTTGCAGTTGTTGTTTATAGTTTTGGACCATTAACAAATCTTTTTCCTTTTTGGCTTAGTTCATTAATCTTTGTGGTTACTATATTTTTATTAAATGCAAAAAAGAGATTATTAAATTTTAATTTAAAAATAAATATTTATGAAATAGAGACTTTAGGTAAAATGATACTTCTTTCAGCTGTTGTTTTACCACTTCTTCCTGAAGAAAGAATTATTCCTTATTTAGGGATATCTTTATATAAAATTTGGCTTACTGTTGTTGTAATTTCTGCTATTTCTTATGCAGGATATATTGTACAAAAGTATCTTTTCCCTTCAAAAGGTATTTTTTTAACAGGAATTATAGGTGGTATTTATTCATCAACTGCCACAACTGTTGTTTTATCAAAAAAAGCTCAAGGTTTAGAAAAAAATCATCTAATAACTGCTTCAGTTATTGCCGCAACTTTAATGATGTATTTAAGACTTATAATAATTTCATATATTTTTAATGTTGAAGTTGTAAAAACAATATTGATTCCATTTTTAGCTCTATCATTTATTTGTGCAATAATTACTCTTGTGTACTATAAAAAAGCTTCAAATGGTGTGAGTAATATTGAAGTTGAGGATTCAAATCCTTTAGAATTAGGAACAGCATTTATTTTTGCATTTTTATTTATTATTACTATGTTAATCACAAATTTTGTTGTAGATAACTATGGTTCTTCTGGATTAAAATTTTTATCTATAATAATTGGTTTTACAGATATTGATCCGTTTATTTTGTCTTTACTAACAGGAAAATATTCTATTGATTCATCAGTTATTGCTTCAGCTATAATAATTGCTGCAGGAAGTAATAATATTTTAAAAGCCGTATATACAATTTGGTTTGGAAAAGATAAAACAATTTCTAGCTTTGTTTGGCTCTCAATTTTAGGTATTTTGACAATTTTAGTAGGCTTTTTTATATAATTCTTTATCAAAGTGTTACCATTTGATAAAATTTTTAAATTAAACTTGAAAACTAATCAAAAATAAATGAAAAATAGATATAATCACTCATACAAAAATATTGATAATCGATGAGTATAAAACTTACAGCAGAAGTTTAACTAAAACACCTATACTCATCGCTTATTGATTACAACTTCATCTCTTTTAAATAATCACTAATCTTTGGAATATAATCTTTTCTACAAACCAAACAAGTTGGAATATTTGCTTCTTTTTTAGGTAAAACAGTGATTTTTATATCTTTATCATAACCCATCTTTTTTACAATACTTGTAGGAAGTAAACTTTTCCCCATTCCTACTTTTATACAAGAAAGAATTGTTTCTAAACTCCCAAAAGATAGAGATTTTTCTACATAAATATTTTTTTGTTTGTAATAGTCTTTTAAAAATTCATCATAAATACAACCTTCTTTAAAAGTTAAAGTTACATTTGGAGTGTTATCTCCTTGTGGTTCAAGTATGGCTATTTCTTCTTCATATTTTTTTAAAACCATTAAAGAATCATTTTTTGGTTCACCACTAATAAATGCAATATCAACTTTATAATCTAAAATAAGTTGAGTAACACTTTTTGTAGTTCCTGTAAAAAGTTCAAGTTGTATTTGAGGAAAATCTTCATGAAGTTTTAATAAAAAAGGAGAGATTCTTACAACAGCATTACAATCCGTTGAACCAATTTTCAAAGAATTTATCTCATTTTCATTTGTAAGACTTGAAATACAATTCTCCATTTTATGTATTAGCTCTATTGCTTGAGGATAAAACTTTTCACCTGATTTTGTGAGAATGACACCTTTTGGAACTCTATGAAAAAGTTCTAAGGCTAAAATTTTTTCTAATTGTTTTACTCTTGAAGTTACATTTGATTGAGTACATTTTAATTCATTTGATGCAAGAGAAATACTTTTATTATTTGCAACACTTACAAAAACTTTTAATAAATTCAAATCCATATCATTTTTCCTTATATCACCTATCATTATTGATTATTTGACACTAGATTACTATTCGTGATATTATAACAAAATTTGAGAGAGATAGGATTTTAAGATGAGTAGATTGTTTGATAGGAACGATAATCTAGCAATTTTAATTGCAGGGATTTTTTCAATTATTATAGGAATTGGAGTAGCAAGATTTGCTTTTACAGGTCTTATTCCTCCAATGCTTGAAGATCATTTAAGTATTAAATTTGTAGGTATTTTAGCTTCATTAAATTTTGCAGGATATTTAACAGGTTCGATTTTATCTGTATTTTTAAAAGATATAAATCAAAAAATACTTTTTTATAGAATGGGGATAGTTTTAGCAATAGCAACTACTTTTGTTTTAGGTTTTAGTACAAATGATACTTTTTGGATGATTTCAAGAGTTTTAGGTGGATTTGCAGGAGCAATGGCTTTAGTAGTTGGTTCAGCTATTGTTATGACAAAACTCAAAATGGAAAGTAAAACAAAAGCTATGGGGATTCATTTTAGTGGTATAGGATTTTCTATTTTAACAACAGATTTAATAGCAAGATATGTTTTGAGTTTGGGATATACTTGGCAAGATTCTTGGATAGTTTTATCAATATTCGCAATAGTTTTAGCAAGTTATGCAATGTATATTTTATCTTTTGATAAAGAAGTTAAACAAAATGTTGTAAAACATAAATTTGATTTTTCTATTTTTACTTTTTTTGTGATTTTATTGATTATGGCTTATTTTACAGAAGGTGTAGGATTTGTAGTTCAAGCAACATTTTTACCTGATATTGTAAATACTCTTCCTGGACTTGAAGGTTATGGAAGTTTAACTTGGACTTTAGTTGGTCTTGCTGGAATACCATCTTGTATAATTTGGATGAGATTAGCTCATAATTATGGAAGTATAAATATGATTATTATAGCTTTGCTTCTTCAAGCTATTGGTATTTTAATTCCTGCATTTACGAGTAATATTTATTTAAATTTATTAAGTGGTGTTTTGTATGGTGGGACTTTTATAGGTTTAGTGGCACTTTTTATGAATTTAGGCGGACAATTATCTCATGGAAATCCAGTAATTTTAATGGGTGCTTTGACTACTTCTTATGGTGTAGGACAAGTTATTGCTCCTTTATATAGTGTATATTTAATTGAAAAGTTTGGCAATTATGATTATGCATTATATCTTACTGCTTTTATTGTTTTAGGTGGAATATTGTTATTATTTATTGCAAAAAAGTTCGAAAAAGAGAGGATTTAAGGCAAATATCACCCTAATGGGTGATAGACAAAGAAAAAAAAATAAAATATAATCTTACTAATTAATTAACAAGGAGAGACCTATGTCACAAGTAGGAATAGTTAAAATTTTAGAAGGAGGAGTATTTTATGCAAAGGATTCTTCTGGAAATATTAGAGAACTAAATATTGGAGATGTAATATTAGAAAATGAAGTAGTATTTGGAGATAGTTCAAATCCTACTTCTGCAAAAGTTGAAATGGAATTATCTGGAAATGATGTAATAGTTTTAAATCAAGGACAACAACAATTAATAGATTCTTCTTTAAATGAAGTTACTTTTGGAAATGAAGAAGTAATTTTTACAAAAAATGATATACAAAATGCATGGAATAATACTACAAATGACGTAAGTGATGATATGGAGACAGCTGCCGGTGATCCAACGCAACAAGAAACACAAGCAGGACAAGAAGAACCAACAGAAGAAGGAAGAGTTGCCGCTAGATTCAGTGCTAGAGATGGAAATTCTACAAATGTTGTAAGTGATTTAAGAGATGCCTCTTGGACGGAAGAACAAACTACTATTATTCCTGACCTAGAAGACAAATTAATAGAACAACCTTTACCAATAGTTTTTACAGTTATTGATGGTGATAATGTAGTGTGGGAAGGAAATACTGGAACTTATACTGTAAAAGCTGTAGATGCTGCAGGAAATCCAATAATTGTTAATCAAGATACAATAGTATATGTTAGATACACAAATATAGAAACTGACGACAATGATACACAATATACTCATAATACAACAATAGAAGTAGTTATTAAAGCTGGAACTAGCCAAGCTACATTTACTGTACAAACAAAAGATGATTATCTAGCTGATAATGATGAAAGATTTAATTTAGAAATCACAGGTAATAACTCTACAGAATTTGATATGAGAACAGGAAATCAAACTGGTGGACAAACAAATGTAGATACGAAAATACTAGATAATTCAAAT
>VSSQ01000217.1_pt1 | contig 61318 bp, 54 predicted proteins | sample 4763081 | NCBI WGS metagenome assembly VSSQ01 (sample SAMN12137344, study PRJNA551015) | bioreactor metagenome | isolation source: SDC9 anaerobic chlorinated ethene degrading culture | place: USA: Knoxville, Tennesee | collected 2015-01-01
ATTTTGTATTTAGTTATATTATATAATTTATATAAAAATTAGATTATTTATTAATTATTTTTTTATATAATGAAATTAATATTTTAATTTATAAATTACTTATTTCAATTTAGCTGTATATTAGTGGATTGTAGAAGGTAAGGTAAATAATATGATATGGAATGAAAAAGCAGAATGTATGTCTAGAGATGAATTAAGAGAACTTCAACTAAAAAAATTACAAAAAACTGTTAAAGAATCTTATGAAAATGTACCATATTATAATAAAAAATATTCCGAATTTGGAGTTTTTCCTGAAGATATTGAAACACTTGAAGACATAATTAAACTCCCTTTCACAATTAAAGATGATCTTAGAGAAGGATACCCATTTGGAATGTTTGCTGTACCTCCAAAAAAGATAGTTGAAGTTCATAGTTCTTCTGGAACTACTGGCAAACCTGTTGTTTCTGGCTACACTCGAAAAGATCTTGATAATTGGGGTGAAATTATGGCAAGGGGGCTTAATATGATGGGTATTCATGAAGAAGATATTATTCAAAATACTCATGGTTATGGTCTTTTCACAGGAGGCTTTGGGGTTCATTATGGTGCTCAAAAAGTGGGATCTATTGTTGTTCCAATATCTACTGGTCAGACAAGGAGACAAATTGAAATTATGAAAGATTTTGGAACTACTGCATTAATTTTTACTCCATCATATGGTTTATATCTGGCAGAAGTCGCAAAAGAAGAAGGAATTGATCCAAAATCTATTGGTTTAAAGGCTATTGGTTTTGGAGCAGAGATGTGGACTGAAGAAATGAGAAAAAAAATTGAAAATGATTTTAATGCTCCTGCATTTAATATTTATGGATTAACTGAATTAATGGGGCCAGGAGTAGCTGTTGAATGTAGCTCTCAAAATGGATTACACATATCGGAAGACTATTTTTTACCAGAAATTATTGACCCAAACACTGGAAAACAATTGAGTGAAGGAAAAAAAGGAGAATTAGTTTTAACAAATTTGGAAAGGGAAGGAATGCCTATAATTCGTTTTAGAACAAAAGATATTACTTCTCTTCATTATAGTAAATGTAAATGTAATAGAACTTTTGTTAGAATGGATAGAATCACTGGTAGGTCTGATGATATGATTAAAGTTAAAGGAGTAGCTATTTTCCCATCTCAAATTGAAAAAGCTTTGCTCAAAATTGATAATGTTGAACCACATTATCAGATTATTGTAACTCGGCCGCATTTAATGGATGAAATTGAGGTTAAAGTTGAGGCATCACCGGATATATTTTTTGATGAAGTTAAAGAAATGGTTAATATAAAACAGAAAATTGAAGATTATATTGAAAATGAAATTGGACTAAGAGTTAAAGTTTCACTTGTTGAACCTAAAAGTATTCCAAGAAGTGAAGGTAAAGCTGTTAGGGTAATTGACAAACGAAATTTGCATTAAAAAATTTTAATATATTATAACTTTGATATAAAAATCATATTTTTTTGATTAATAATGGGGTATATAAATGAAGATTAGCCAATTATCAATATTTTTAGAAAATAAAGAAGGAAGATTGTGGAATGCATTAGATGTTTTAGCTAATGGCGGAATTAATATAAGAGCATTATCCTTAGCAGACACTTCTGATTTTGGGATTTTGAGAATTATTGTACATGATCCTGAAAAAGCAAAAAAAATACTTGAAGAAAATGATTTCATTGTTAAAATAATTGATGTGGTCGGAGTTGAATTGGATGATACTCCTGGAGGCCTTGCAAATGTTTTAAAATTAATGAATGATAATAAAATCAATTTAGAGTATATATATGCTTTTACTCATGAAAAAACAGAAAAAGCAATATTATTATTACAATCTAAAGATTTAAACTTACTTATTTCAGTTTTAAAAGATCATAATGTTAGTATAGTACCTTCTAAAGAAGTTTACAATTTATAATAAATTAATAATTAATTTACAAATCTTATTTTTTTAGTATTATATTTTTATTTTTTTTAAAAATAATTTTGTACTTAAAAATAAATATGTGTAAAAATATATAATATAGTATTAACTAATATTTAATTAACTTTTATTCAATTAACTTTATTTCATTATGTTTTATTCAATTAAGTTTATTTCATTAACTTTATTTCATTATGTTTTATTCAATTAACTTTATTTAATTAACTTCTGATTTAATTATTTAATCTTCATATTTTTTATAAAATTATATAAAAGGTGAAAAAATGGATAATTATTGTCCGAACTGTGGGAAAAAATTGGAAGAAGAAAGCGATTTTTGTTCTAATTGTGGAACTAAAATTTCTTCCGAAAAAGTAGATAATACTGAAAAAGGTAATGAAAGTACCTATGAACAAACTAAAGTATATGTTAAAGATGAAAAAAGTCCTGGATTAGCAGCTGTTTTATCATTTTTAATTATTGGTTTAGGTCAGATATATAATGGAGAAATTGCTAAGGGATTGATTTTATTAGTTGTATCATATATTTGTGTAGCCTTATTCTTTTTAATAATTCCTCCAATTATTGCAGTAATTTTATGGATATATGCAATTTATGATGCATATAATACAGCAAAATCTATTAATGAGGGAATTTATTAATTTGGTGTATTTATATTATATTAATTATAAAATAAATGATTTTTATTTTTTTTAAAAAAAGATTTGATTAAATAAATAAAAAATTAAATATATTATATATAAAATAAATTATTCTAAATTAGATTAATAAGTTAAATAAATTATTTTAAATTTTAATAAATTAAATAAAAAAAAATTATTGATTAGCTATATTCTGCTAATCTTTCTATTCTTTTTAACATATTTGGATGTGTTGAAAAAAGCTCCATTACTTTATCACTAGTTTTAATATCGACGTTTTTAGTTCTTAGTTGGGCTAATTCTGCTTCTGATATTTCACCATCTTTATCAAGGTCTAGTTGAGCTAATTCTTGGATATCCTCTCTTGCATGAGATACATCATTTAAGAAGAAAGCTTTAACTCCTTCAATATCTTTAACTTGTTCTTTAGGAGATTTAGCTGCTCCATAAACTAGTTTATACAATGCTGAAGCTAATTTATCTGGTTTTCCTCCAATCTCAATACTTCCTTGATCTGCATAGTATTCTCTAGTTCTTGATATAAATAAAACAATTAATTGTCCTATAAAGTAAGCAACAATTGCCAAAATACCTATTATTATTCCTCCATCATTTCTACTATCTCCACTAAAGAAAAATGAAAGGGCTATATAATAACATATAAGGGGAACTGCACTTACTAAAGTTGTAACTGCCATGTCATTATGCTTAATGTGAGATAATTCATGTCCAAGAACTGCTTTTAATTCTTCTTTGTTTAATGTATTAAGGATTCCTCTTGTAACACAAACTCGACCATCTTTTTTAGTTTTTCCAAAAGCAAATGCATTAGGGATATTAGTTTCTGAAATTCCAATTTTAGGCTTGGGGATTCCTGCATTTATTGCTAGTTCATTAACCATTTGATGTAATTCTGGTGCTTGTTCTTCTGTAACATATTTTACTCCCATTGTCTTTTCAACAATTGAGGGACCAATTAAATATTGTATAAATATTATTACTAATCCTAATACTGCAAATAGTGTATAATTTCCACCATATCCTAAAAATGTGGCTGCTACTATAACTATGGCATATATCAAACCCATTAATACTGCTACAGCTAGAAATAATCTTAGTTTAAGTTTCCATGTACTTGAAATCATTTAAATACCTTTTATTATAAAATATTCTCGATTATGATATACTTGAATGTATAATTTATATAATTAAAGTAAATTAGTATAATTTATTTAAGTATAATATTTATCTAATTTTAAATAATTATAATTATTTAATTATAATCAACTTATTTGGGATTATAACTTATTCATTCAGTATTTATTTATAATTAATACTATATTTTTAATTTATATGTTCTTTTATTTACTTATTTTGATAAAATACTATTTTAATTCATTAAAATTTTGTTAAAATAATTCTTAAGAGAATATATATCTTTAAATCTATAATATTAAAATATCGATATTAATATGTATGTTTATATATATAAATTTTGTTATTGTTACTAATAGTTATTTTAATTTTATAAGTGTATATTTGTATTTAATTTAAAAAAAATAATTTTTATAAACAAATTCATGATAATTTTACTTATTTTACTCAAATTTAAAAAATCCTTTAGAGTTAAATTTATATTCTTGTAAAATTTCTTTATCTTCATTATCTAATTTTTGTTTTTTAACAGGAAAGATGGGACTTCCATGTTTACTGTATATTTTTCCAGAAATTTTTTTAGGAGCTAAAAATTTGCCTGCATCTCCATTAACAATAACAATGCCTTTTTTCATCTCAACTGCCGTGAAATCATTACAATTTCCATTTATTATCACGGTTCCTCCATTTAAAAGGGCAGCTGTATTGTTTCCACTATTTCCATCAACTCTTACAATTCCCTTTTTCATTAAGATTCCTGTTGAAAGATCAGCATCTCCTTTTAGGATGATTTCAAAATCTTTATTTAATCTAGCGCCTAATGTATCTCTTATTAGTCCATCATTTATTTCAAGCTTTTTACCATAAATTTTTGCATCTATTAATTTAATATTTATTGGGTTATCCATTAACAATTCGGTGACTGAGATAAATTTTCGATATCTTTTAATATCTGATTTAACTTCCACCAAATTCCCAATTGGTTCTTTAACCTTTCCGCTAACATATATACTTCCTTTTCTTATGCTTATTCCCATTCTACTGTCAACATTACCATTTACAAATACATCTCCAACAGTAATTGCTGATCCGGTACCTCCAAAATAAGCTAAATCAACACCCATACTAGAACAAAGTCTATGTCCAACATCTCCATTTATTTTTATTGGATTCCCTTTTTTTAAATGATCAACAATATATTGAAAGCTATAGTTATTGTTTGGGATTTTTTCTTTTGGATTTAACTTTTCTCCTTTATGATTCCAATAAAAATTATATGTAAAATCACAAAGGCAATCAATTGGCTCTTCAATATTTAATTCGATGAAGTTTTGATTGGTTTCTGTTTCTTCTTTTTTAAATCTCCCAAACATGATATCAATTCTTTTATTTTTGATTTATATTTTAAAAAATTATGTTGGTTTTATTTTTAATACATATATTTACAAACTTCGGATTCGTTTATATTTTCCATCATATACTAATTTTATAATGGCTTTATCAGTATTTACTTCTTTAAAATTCACTCCTCTAATATCTGTTCCTCTAATATATGTTTTATTTAAACTTGAACCATTCAATTGTGCATTACATAATTTAGTTCCAGATAAGTCTGCACCATCCAAATTTACATTTTTTAGGTTGCAATAACTCATATCTGCGCCACGAAGGTTAGCTCCTCTAAGATCAGCTCCATGTAAATCAGCACCTCGAAGATTTGCACATGTAAAATCACAGTTTTTAACACTAATTTCTGAAAGTTTAGTATTACTTAGATTTGCCCTTCTAAAATCAATATTACAAAAATCCATTTCTCTTAAATCAGATCCTGTTAAATTAGCTTTTCTATAATCTTTCATAATTTGTTTCCTCCAAAGATTTAATTTTGTATGAAGATTATAAGTAAATTAGGTAATATAATATATGTCCATAATATAATAAAAATTCTTCTATATTATTATAAATTTTATTTTAAATTATCTAGATTTTAAATTATTTAAATTTTTTATTATATAGAGTTTAAATTATTTAAATTTTTTATTATCTAAATTTTTATTTATTATTGAAATTTTATATCTAAATTTCACACAAATTCTTGAAATTGTACATTATTAAACTTTTTTCAATTATTAAAAAATTTATAAAAACAAATTATTCTAATACTAATAAAATATTTATAAGATATAAATAAATAAAACAAAAATAAGATATTAATACAAAAAATATTATAAAAGATTGTTACTAAAATATTATAAGACTATTAGTAAAATAATTGGTCTAGTGATAATTATTAATAAAATGAATAATTAAATAATATCATTTTATACAATATTTATCTTAGATTATTAATCATTCACTTACGAAAAAACTTTTTATATTAATAATAAAATAATTATATTGACTAAAAATTTTTAAAAATAAAATTAGAAATATAATATTAAAAATAATATTGAATTGACTATTATTAATTTATTATTAGTTTATTATTATTTTATTCTTTAAAATTTATAATTAATATGGTGTTTATTAACTAACTGGTGATATAATGAAAGGACCTTGGGTAGAAAAATACAGGCCACAAACTTTAGAAGATGTTGTAGGGCAAAAACACATCATTGACCGATTAAAAAATTATGTAAATGAAGAAGGCATGCCAAATTTGATGTTTACTGGTCCTGCAGGAGTTGGAAAAACAACAACTGCTCTTGCTCTTGTTAAATCTATTTTAGGCGAATACTGGCGTCAAAATTTTTTAGAATTAAATGCTTCTGATGCTAGGGGTATTGAAACTGTTCGTACTAATATTAAGAATTTTTGCCGTTTAAAACCAGTAGGTGCTCCATTTAGGATAATTTTCCTAGATGAGGTCGATAATATGACTAAAGATGCACAACATGCTTTACGTCGTGAAATGGAGATGTATACAAAGACTGCTTCATTTATTCTTTCATGTAATTATTCTTCTAAGATTATAGATCCTATTCAATCAAGGTGTGCAATATTTAGGTTTGCTCCAATTAAAGGTCAGGATATTGCTAAAAGATTGGAATATATAGCTAATCAAGAAAATCTTGATTATGAGGGAAATTCAATTGAAACAATAGTTTATTTTGCCGAAGGGGACATGCGTAAAGCAATTAATCTTCTTCAAGCTGCAGCATCTGGTGAGGGTACAATAACCGAAGATAGGATATATGATGTTGTTTCAAAAGCAAGGCCAAAAGATATTAGTAATATGGTTACTAAAGCATTAACTGGTGACTTTATGGGGGCAAGAGACCTTCTTCGTGAGACCATGGTTTTACAAGGAACTAGTGGGGAAGATATGGTAAATCAAATATATCAAGATGTTACAAAAAGGGCAATGGAAGGTAAAATGGATGGGGAAGTATATATTCCTTTAATTGAAGCTATTGCAGACTCTGATTTTAGAATTAGGGAAGGTGCTAATCCTAGAATCCAATTAGAAGCACTTTTGACTAAATTTTTATAATTCCAATTTTTTGCAATATATTTAATTTATTATGTATTAAATATATTTTTTGATATTATATTAGCTATTTTATTATATTTAGGTAAAAATATGCGTTGGACAGAGAAATACCGGCCAAGAAATTTCGATGAAATTATTGGAAATGGTAAACAAAAAAAAGAAATTGAAGCTTGGGTTAAAAATTGGAAAGAAGGTAATCCTCAGCAATGCTTATTACTTGTTGGACCAGCTGGGACTGGAAAAACAACTTTTGCTCATGTAATAGCTCGTGAATTTTCAGATTCTATTGAACTCAATGCAAGCGATAAACGTTCATATGATATAATTATGAATACTGTAGGAGAGTCAGCAACCACAAAATCATTTTTCACTAATGATAATGATTATAAACTTATTATCTTGGATGAAGTGGATGGGATTCATGGAACTGATGATAGAGGTGGAACTAGAGCAATTGGTAAAATAATTAAAGAAAGTATTCATCCTATTGTAATGACCGCTAATGATTTTTATAGTAAAAGGCTAACTACTATAAAAACTAAATGTAAAGTTATAAAAATTGGAAAAGTTCATACTAATTCTATAAATGCACTATTAAAACGTATTTGTGCAAAAGAAGGAATTAAAGCAGATCCTGAAGCTGTACGTGCACTAGCTAAAGGTTCTAATGGGGATATGAGATCTGCACTAAATACTCTTCAGGTCATAGCTGAAGAAACTAAAAAACTCGAAATGGATGATTTAGAAATTGTTTCTCAAAAAGACAATACCAATAATATATTTGATAGTGTTAGAAGAGTTTTAAAAAGTAAGAGTATTGATAAAGTGAAAAATTCTCTTAGATTGGATGAGGACCCAACTTTAGTACTGGAATATATAGCCGAAAATGTTCCTAGGGAGTATGAAAAACCTAAAGAAATTAAAAAAGCTTATGAAATGATTAGTGAAGCGGATTTATACTTTGGGAGAGCTAGACAGACTAGAAATTATACTTATTGGAGATATGCTAGTGAATTTATGGGTGTTGGTGTTGCATTATCTAAAGATGATACTTATAAAAAATTCACAAGACTTACAGGGGCTATGGCATTTTCTTTAATGGGTAGAACTAAAGGCAAACGAGCCCTTAGAGATAAAATTGCCGAAAAAATTTCTGAAAAGATTCATGTATCTAATAGTGTAGCTATTTCTATGTTTCCTTACATTGAGATAATGTTTGAAAATGATGATGTTGCTTATGATATTTCGACTTTTTTTGATTTTGATGATGATGAGATAAAAAGATTTAGAAAGAAAAAAATACCTAAATCTGTTATTAAAAGGAAAGAAAAAGAAAAACAAGCCGAATTAGCTAAACAAAAAGAAAAAGCTAATTTTGAAGAAAAATCAGAAGAATATGTTCCAATAAGTTCAGAAACATTGTCATTTGTATCAAAATCAAATGAAGATTCAAAAAACTTTAAAGAAGCCGTCAAAAAATCAAAAATAACAGTAATAGAAAAAGAAGAAAAAGCTATAAGAACAAACGATCAAAAAATTTCAGAAAATCTTAAGAAAGAAAAAATAAAAAAACTTAAAGAAAATGAATCTAAAGAAAATGAATCCAAAGAGAATGAATCTAAAGAGAATAAATCTAAAAGAGAAGAATTAAAAGAATCTAGTAAAAATAAACCTAAAAAAGAAGAAAAAAAATCTAAAAAAGTTAAAAAAGATTCTGCTCAAAAATCATTATTTAATTTTTGATTATTTTATTTTAATAATTTAATAGTATTCCATTAATTCATCAAATTCTTTATTAGATACAAATTCATCTATAAAATCTTTCATATCTTTTATAAACTCTTCTTTTCTATTTTTTAAATCTTCAATTTTGGAATAATCTTTTTTAAGGGTTAATATTAATTTAATATCATCAGTTTCTAGCTCTATTTCTGGATATTCTAAACAAAGTATTTCTTTTTCTAAATCATCAAAGCTTATTATTTTATTATCATAATCTGTTTCATTCATATTTTCTATTATATGTAATTTATTTCTATTGGCTGACTTTTCATTATTATTTGATTCTTTTAAAACCATGAAAAAACCTTTTAAATTTTATTAAGCTCTACCTAATTCTTTGTGGGCTCTAGCTAAATGTCCTGCAGCTAATGCTCCAATTAATGATAATTCTCCTGCTAAAACAGTTGCTATAACTATTTCTGCAAATTTTTTGACATTTCCAGAGCCTGAAACACCTAATATTTTTAATGATTCATTTGCTGTTTTGAGGCTTGTTCCTCCACCAATAGTTGCTATTGGTAAATCAGGCATTGTAACAGAAAAATACAAGTCTCCATTTCTATTTTCTGCTGTTGTTATCCCAAGAGATCCTTCAACTACATGGGCAATATCTTGTCCAGTAGCTAGAAAAATAGCCCCTACCATATTTGCAAAGTGTGCATTAAAACCCATACTTCCACTAGCAGCAGATCCAATAAGATTTTTTGAGGTGTTGACTTCTACTATTGCTTCTGTTGTAGTTTTTAATTTATTTTCAACTATTTTTTTGGGAATAAGTATGTCTGCAACTACGCTTTTTCCTCGACCTTCAACTAGATTAATTGAAGATGGCTTTTTATCAACACATGCATTACCACTAAGTGCTATTATTTCAGCATCATTTTCATTTAATAGTAAATCTAAAACTTTTTCAGTAGCTATTGTAACCATGTTCATTCCCATACTATCTCCAGTTGAATAAACAAAACGAGGATAAATATAATTTCCTACAACAAGTATTGGGTCAATTTTTAAAAGTTTTCCATGATTAGTAGTACTTTCAGCAATTTCTTTAAGATTTTGGAAATTTTTTTCAAACCAATTTTTTATTTTGATAGCTTCAATAGCTGATTTTGCTTTTATAGCAGGAGCCCTTGTCATTTTATCATCAATAATTCTAGTGTTAACTCCTCCTGTTTCGGTTATAGTTGAGCAACCTCTATTAACTGATGCTATTAAAGCTCCTTCTGATGTTGCAAGTGGAACATATAATTCTTCATTTTCTACATATTCTCCATTTATTTTTATGGGGCCTGCTATTCCAAGAGGGATTTGTATGGTTCCAATTGGATTTTCAATATTTTTTTTAGAAGCAGATTCCATATCAAGATTATATTTTCCTATTGTAGATAGCTCTGTGTTTGAAACTATTTCAATAAATTCTCTTCTTGTATCTATAGCTTCTTCTGTTGATGAAGAATATTTTTCAACCTCATATAATTTTAGTTCACCATCTATTAATTTTTGAATAATTTCTTTTTTATTCATATGAAGGCTCCATGATTTTTAATAATAACATTCTTAATAACAATAGTAATAATTATATTCTTATATAATAATAACTATATTCTTAATAACAATAGTAATAATAATACTATTCTTAATAACAATAATAATAATCTTAATAATATTTATTTATTATAATTTTTAATATTTATTATAATTTTGATTATGTAATATTAAATTGTTTTAATTAATTCAACAATATCTGAAGGTTTTTTAGCTACATTAACTCCTGCTTTTCTAAGTGCTTTCATTTTACTCTCTGCAGTTCCAGTATCTCCTTCAATTATTGCTCCTGCATGCCCCATTCTTTTCCCAGGAGGTGCAGTTATTCCTGCAATATATGAAACAACTGGTTTTGTCATGTTTTTTCTGATATATTCTGCAGCTTTTTCTTCAGCATTGCCTCCAATTTCTCCAATCATGACAATTTTTTCTGTTTCAGGATCATCTTCAAATTTTTGCAATATTGTTGAATAGCTTGTTCCAATAACGGGATCCCCTCCAATTCCAACACAGGTACTTTGACCAATTCCTTCTCTTGTTAGTTGACTAGCTACTTCATATGTTAAAGTTCCACTTCTAGATATTACTCCGACATTCCCTTCTGAGAAGATATGTGTTGGCATAATTCCCATTTTTCCAACTTTTGGAGATATTATTCCTGGAGTATTAGGTCCAATAACAGTTGCACCTTTGTTTTTTGCATAATCCATTATTTTCATTGCATCATGTACTGGGATGTGTTCTGTGATAATAACTACTAGTTCTAGATGTTTTATTGATTCAAACGCAGCATCTTTTGCATAGGGCGCAGGTACAAAAATAATTGAAGCATTAACATCAGTTTCTTCTTTTGCTGCTTCAATTGAATCGAATATCGGCACATTTTGAAATTCTTGACCTCCCTTTCCAGGAGTAACTCCTGCTACAATATTTGTGTTATATAGGAGCATTTGGTCTGTATGGAAAGATCCTTGTTTTCCTGTAATTCCTTGAACTAAACATCTGGTTTCTTCATTTAATAAGATCATTTTTACCCTCATTAACTTATCTAATATTTTAATGAATTTTTATTATTTTAATTAAATTTTATTATTTTAATTAATTTTATTATTTTAGCTATTTTTAATTTATTTCAGAATTCTAGATCTTGATTGAAAAGGAATTGATAAATCAATAACATTACCATTCATAAAAGCAGAAACTGAAAAAATTACACTTCCTGGAATAACATTGCAAGGAGTTCCTCTTTCAACAAGATAAGTGTTTTTATTTCCACAGGCAGCACCAATCATAGCTCCTGCAATCACTCCAACAGATTCAATATTTTCTACAGTAGCTACAACAACTGGGTCATCAGTCTCATTGGACACATAACCCACACCAGGTATTTTTCGTTGTTTGCCTATTTTATCACATATATCAGTAAGGCCAGATATTCCAGTAGCAGCATCAATACATGAATTAGCTACATCTTCTACAAAAGGTTCTCCGCCATAAGTATCAAAGGACATTACAATTGCATCTGGATATCTATCCTGCCTTATTTTTGCTTCTGCATATGAAATTCCTTCTCCAGCAGTTTCAGGGTATTTTGATATTCCTGCAATATCTCCTATGTCTTCTGCATTGTCTTTAAGAATATTAACAATTTTCTTATTGATTTTTTCTAGTAGGTTATCTTCTACAAAAGCAGATATTACTATATCATCACCAGTAATATTAGTTAAAGCAGCACTATGGGCTCCTGATTCTACTAATTTAGGAATGTCTTTTTCTATATTTTCAGATAAAGAATAACTACAAGAAACATCATTTTTAGATATATCTGCTCCAATAGCTGTTATTTTCAATTTAACACCCAATAAATTTCTTTCAATATGTATTTAAATTTTCTAAATAAATTTTATATAATTTTTTCATATTATATTTTTTCATATTCTTAATAATTTACTAATTAATATTTATGATAATTATTATTTATTCATTGTTATTTATATTATTGTAGGTTTTATTCTAATATTTTTGAATTTTAGTCATTGTTTTTAAATAATATAATAATATATTTTTTAAAATTATGATATTAAAATCTAAAGATACTTAAATAAAAGATAAAATATTAGATAAAAGATAAAAATAAATAACATATAAAATAGATAAAAAATAAAATAGTTAACTTAATAATATTGGATATATAACATTATTTTATATAATAGTTTGAAATAGTAAATTTATTATTTAAATTAATGGAAGGGGAAAAATATTGATTTCACAAACTAAAATAGCTATTCCTATTATGCAAGAAAAAGAAGAAGAAATAATTAAAACCGCTGAAGATTATATTAAAAAAGGTGCAGATCTTTTAGAAATTAGGATTGATAGTATAATTAATGTTAATCCTAAAATTGTTAGGAACATTATTGAATCTATTGATTTTCCGATTATAGCTACTAATCGTAGTGAAAAGGAAGGAGGAATGTTTTTAGGTAGTGAAAAAGAAAGGATAAACATCCTTAAAAGTTGTTCTAATTTTAAAAATGTTAAATATATTGATATAGAGCTTCAAACTGATTCTAGTCTCCGAAATTATATTATTAAAAAGTGTAGGGAATCTAATATTAAAACTATTGTTTCTTTTCATGATTTTAAAAAAACACCTTCAGTAGATCAATTACTTGAAATTGTTAAACAAGAAAAAAAAATAGGAGATATAGCTAAGATTGCTGTAATGCCTATTACTCTTGAGGATACAATTAGTGTTTTAGCAATTATGTCTCGTTGCGATAATACAATAGCAATATCTATGGGAGAATTGGGAAGTTATACTCGTGTTATAGCATCTAAATTTAATGCTCCTATTACATTTGCTACGGGTGGGGACGTGACAGCTCCTGGTCAAATTGATATTGAAACTATGAAATTATTGTTAAATATGGATTTAATGGATCATGACATTCTCTTAGATGATTTATAGGCTTATTTTTATCTAGATTATTTATAAGAAAATTATATTTACTATTAAAAAATAATTAATTAATAGATAAATGTATTATAAAAAATAATATGGGGGTCTTTTTATAGAGCGGAATAAACTTATAACAATTTTTGTAGTTATAATTATTATTATTGGGATTGGAATTTTAGTAACCTCTTTTGTTTTTGCAGATTCTGTAATAATTGATGTTAGCTTAGATGGTGAAAACGCTACTGTAAATGTGATTTCTGCACCATTTACAAATAATTTTGGCAATATGAATAATGAACTTGAAAATTATTCTTATAATCAAATGAATAATATTGATAGTAATTCAACTACTTTAAAATCTGGAATAATGGAAATAGCTAAAAATCATGGTTTTAAAGACGTAAAAGTTAATATTCACTCTCAATTTGGTAAAGATCAAATTCCTATGGAAGTTACTGTTGATGGGGTTTCAATGGTCCCTACACTAAAAAATGGGGAAAAAGTTATAATTCAAAAAACAAAAAATCCTCAAATTGGAGATATAATAGTTGTTAAAGATCCTGAAGAAACTCTTCTAATAAAACGCTTAGGTAATATTAGTGGGGATAAAATTTATTTATCTAGTGATAATAATGATACAGTTCAAGCTTTTGTAAATGGAACTTACGTTGATATGATAGCTATAGAAAAATGGACCAATGCATCTAATATCGTGGGTGTAGCTAAAATATTTAATGTTTAATTAAAAAATATCCTTATTTTTAATTAATAATTATTTACTTTTTAATTAATTTTTAATTAATATTTATCTATTTTTTAATTAATTTTTTTAGTATGCTACTAATTTATTAATTAATTCTAAATTTATTAGTTAATTCTATTGTATTTTTTTTGTTTTGATTATTTCATTCATTTTTTTATCTATTATTTATAGGTTATTAATCTAAATCAATGGAATAAATATGTTCTATATTTTCTTTATGTATTTTAAAAGCATCTTCTTCTGTAAATATTCCTTTTTTTATATAATCAAGTGTCCTTTTTGGAACTGTTTTTAGGCCAAGAACTGCTCCTGGTCGACTTAAATCATCAAGATAGTCAGTTTCCATTAAAAAATTATCTCCTTTTGATATAGCTATTTTAATATTCTCTTTTCCTGACATAACTGAGGGTGTAATTCCAAAATTTTCATCTTTAGTTATATATGGTCCTGAGAAATGTTTTATTAGTTTTTTCTTATTAAATTTAATACTATCTGCAAATGATGCAAATTCTTTAAATTCAATTTCAGTTGCAGATTCTGTATGCAATTGAACAGGACAATCAATTTCTCTAGCTAATTCTAATCCATATTTTAGAATTTTGTTCTGATATTTCATTTCTTCATCTGAAACATCATAATGAGGCCTACCTATTTCACCAATTCCAAAAGCTTTTTTTTCTAAAACTAATTCTTTTCCATATGCCAATGCTTTTCTAACAATTTTAAAACTTTCTTCAAATGATTTTCCACTTTCAATAAGTCTTGAAAATTCAGCAGGATGAACACCAACAATTGGAAATGCTTTAACTTTGGTATTTTTATTTATATCTTCAGCATATTCAATAACTAAATCCATAGCTTTTTTAAAATTAAAAGGCTCTCCAAATGTCCATGAAGGTTTATTAGGTATTATCATAACTCTTCCACCAACATTATAAAATTGTTTAGCTACTTTGATTGGTCCAATTCCATTAATTGGGTCTATGTGAATATGATTATCAGTTATTGGAATTTCTAAAGGATTGGCTTTCATATAGATTACCTTTTTTTATTATATTTTGTTTCATTCTATCCCTGTTTAGCTATGCAAAATCTGCATACTGCTTTTAGATTATTAATATTATTATTTTTAACGGGGCAATAATATTTTCCATTTTCATACCTAACTTTAGTATGTCCAGGGAATGTACTTCCTACATGATGAATTGGTTCATCTAATATAAAAGTTGTATAAATACAAATTAAGTAATATATTAATCTATGAGATTCTATTACTTCTTCTTTATCATATAATTTATTTGATATTTCCATTTCACTATCTTGTTTTTGAAAATATTCAATTGCCTTTAAGAATAATTTTCTATTTACATTATCATTATAATTATTTTTATCTTTCAATATATCTTTCACACGCATATAAAAATTTTTTACATATATTTCATCAAAATATCCTTTATATTCCTTCTGAACATATTTACAAGACTCTCTAAACCTTGTTGTTGAATTCATAATATCAAAAACAGAAACATTTTCTGCCCATTTTTTTAAGATTTTTAACACATCATTTTTAGATATTTTTTCATTATTTTCTAATGATTTTAAATCTTCAAATAGCATTTTTATCACAGAATATAAAATTAAATTAGTATATATTATTATTATTATTTGTTATAGAAATTAATCATTGATTAATTAATATTAAATATATTTATTCATTTGTTTATTTATCATGATATTCTTCATTATAATTTATGTTTTTCATTTAACATAAAAATTACTATTAAAATTACTATTAAAATTATTATATGTGGAATTATTCTATATACTTATTATTAATCGATAGTATAGTAATAATATAACTAATAAACTGAAAATATTAAAAATAAATAAAAGAAAATTGAAATGAATAATTAGAAGAATATTAATTATATACTAAAAATCTAAATGCTCTCTTTTAATAATACTACTTCCAACAAACTCTGCATTATATCCAGCATCATACAAACAACGAATACCAACTCTTAAATCGCCTTCACGGTAAGCATGTTCAGCTACCATATGGATAACATCTTCTTTTATTACACCATTTGCAAAACCAATTTTACACCTATCACTTAATATTTTATGAATTTCATTTAGGTTATATGCATCAAAATTGATATTAATGGGTCTGAATATTGTTTCAACACTTTGAGTTAAAACAAAATTAATATATCTTTTGTTTGTCACGGTTATAAGACTAATTTTTGCTTTTGGATTGATTTCATGAGCCCTGAGTAAAGTATACATAACTCTATTTATTTGGTCAATGTCCTCTCCAGATATTTTATTTGATCCATAATCATCTAAACAGACTACAAGTATCTTTTCTGTTTCACCTAGATAGCTGACTATTTTATTTTTTAGTATATGGGTGTTAATTCCTGGTTTCACATTTTTTTTATAAATCTTATTATAAATCTTTGTAAGAATTTGATTTTCAGTTTTATCAAATTCACAATTTATGTATGAGGTTATTACACTAAATTCATTTTCTATTAACTCAAAATATTTTTTCACAGCTGTTGTTTTGCCTGTTCCATAAGGCCCAGTGATTTCCATATTGGTTGGAGGATGATTACTTTTTAATTGTTTACTGTGATTTATCATAGCTTGTATTTGTTTGTCTCTAAATCTTAGTATTTCTGGTAAATATTCTAATGTAAATACATCTGCTTGTTTGAATAATGTTCCTTCTTGCTGTATTACTTCATGGAATATATTTTCTACAGTTTTCATAATATTTTCACTCAAATATCTCTTTATAATATCTAATAAATTTTATAAAAAATACATTTAATCCGAGAGGGGGTGAAAACTAATACTTATTTTTTTATATTTAATATTTTTAAATATTTATTTACCATTAATATCTTTATAACTTTTATAATTTATTTTAATTTTATATTTCATGTAAATTTTACAATTTTGATAATTCTTATAATTCTTATAATTCTTATAATTTTTATAATTATATGTTTTATAATTATTATATAATAAAAAATAATTAATAATTCATATTATTTATATAAATAAAATAATTAATAAAACAAACCAGAAAATTATTTAAATTAGTAAAAAGAGAATATAATTATCTTAAAAGAATTATTAAATAGTTTATCTTTTAATCAATACTTTAAGATTTAGAATAAAGTTTTTTGTTTAAAATATTCAATATAATGTATTGTATATTAATATAATATTTAATAATGTATTTGTATAATATTTAATATATAAATCTATTATTTATTAAAATTTATTAATAAATTATTAAATTTTTAGGTATTAAATATAAATAAGATTTAAAAAATTTTATTACTGCAAAATATGGAGGAATTAACATTAAAGTAAGATTAAATCAAGAACATAAATTATCTAAAAATATTGGGTTCACTCCGAAATATTTTAAGAATAAATCTATAGTTTATATTCAAGATGATAAAAAAATGTATATAGACTATATTGAAGTTACTAATATTGGTGGGAAAAAATTTAAAGAATTTCTAGAGGCTACAAATAAAGAAGGATATAAAATTTATATTCCTCAAGCACCAGTTTATCTAAAAAAAATAATTAGGAAATATAATCTTTCTTTTGATCTTTGGGTGGATGATGATGAGAAATTATGTTTAGATAATTATGCAGATATACACCCTAATATATTATTGATAAAACCAAGAAAAAAGTTGAAAACTAGATAAAATTAGATAAATTTTCAATTATTATGATAATTATTTAATTAGATAATTTTTAGTTATATAAACTTTAATTAGATAATTTTTAATTAAATAAATCTTTAATATTATATAATAACTTTAATCAGATAATTTTTTTTAAAAGAAATCAATTTGGGAAAGTTATTTAACTAAATTTTTATATTTATTATTTATTTAAATCATGTTTTTTGTCACTACAACCTATTTCAAAATCATTATAATAATCAAAAGATTCTTCTCCTTCATTATCTTCCTTATACCCAATTTTATCAAGTACTGTCTTAACATCAACTTTTGTTTTAAAACATCCTGTTCTTGAAAGTAATACTCCTTGTGGGGTAAAATTAGCTAATTTCATCATTGTAAGGTTTAAATCTTCATAACAGGCTACACCAAGCACAGAGTCAAACTCATTATTTTTGACAATTTTTTTCACAAATGTTGAACCGGGAATTACAAAGACTTTATATCCCATCTGCTCTGCTTTTGGTTTTATTATTCCAATAGCACATTTACCACAACAATCACAAACTAAACCAGTTTCATCTAATATAGCTTCACACTTTGGATTTCTAAGGCAATGAGGAAATACAATTATTTTCTTTTTAGGGGATGTGTTATTAAATTTTTTTGCATTTACTTTGTTTCGTACTTCAACTCCAATGTGATCTACCATGGATTCATCAAATCCTAAACTTCTAGCTAATCTTTTTAGAGGGGAATAAAACATATCTAATGCAAAAATAATCAGTTTTGGAAAAATAAGTATGTCTTTTTTAAGTAGTATTCTACCAAAAGCTAGGGCTAAAATTAATAATAAAAATAGTCCAACAGCTATAAGGACTAATGTTTGTCCAAAGATTTGAAATAAAGTATTAATTATCATATTATGCGCTTTTTTTATTTTATATAAATATTTTTTTTTTTAATTGATTAAATCATTATTTTTTTTTTTAATTTGATCAAATTATTTTTATTATAATGTAGTTTAGATTTAGGATATAATTATAAGTTTAATTTATAATATTTAAGTTATTTATATCTTTTATTAATTTTTATAATAAATATTTTAAATTATTTATAATTTTTTGTAATTAGGTTTATTTATTTAAATATCTTCAAATATATAAAAAAACTTATAATTTTTCTATTTTATAATTTATTTTATTATTATTAATGATGACACCGCTTTTTGATTTTTCAATCTTCAAACCAGATAAACTATTACATGAACACAATATGTCTTGCTCTGGATGTGTTCCTGGTGTTATATCACAATCTAATCTAATGCTTTCCCCTACAGATAAAACCATTTTTAGTCTTTTTGAACTTGGATGATCTTTTGGTAAGACAATTATTGGGGATTCCATTTCTCTTGTAATATATGCCATTGACTTTATACCTTTTTCGTATTTTTCTCCAGTTCCAAATGCAGAAACAGCTATTAAATCATCTTTTTCTAGATATAGAACAATTTCTTCTTTTTCAGGAGTTCCAATAAATAACATTTTTTCATCGGATACCTTTAAAATTCCAACTGTTCCAGTATCTCCAATTAAAAATAGTACTTCAGAAGGATTTATATCTATTTTTTTCAATTTATTTATTCCTTAAATCTAAAAATTTATTAAATTTAAAACAAGAATTATTTACTAAATAATTTAAAATTATAAAAATTAATCTAAACATTCAACATTTTCGCTTTGGCATGATGGACATATAACTTTTTTACCTAATCCTTTAAAGTCATTTCCACAATCCAAACATTTATATCGTTTTGTTTTAAGTTTTCTCATTTTAATATCTGCCATTGGTCCTCCAACAGTACACATAAAATCACCTTTTTTAGTTATAACAATATTTATTTTGTTTTTTTTAATATTTATTCTTTTCTTCAATTATATTTTTTATTTATATTTTTTATTTATATTTTTTATTTATTATTTTTTAATTATATTTTATATTTTTAATTTAATATTTTTAATTCTTAATTAATTTATATCAATTTTTTCTAGAATAATTTGTTTATAATAAAATAAATATACAATAAAAATGATATATATCTATATAGGATATACTATAAATAAAATGAGAATAAACTGATTTTTTTAAAAAAGATAAATTTAGTAATAACAAATATGATAAATAATTATTTAAGATAATAAGTAATTACTTAGATTAATAATCAATTATCTATACTAAAAATATCGGTTTAAATATAAAAATAGAGTTAAATAAATAAAATAAATATCTAATCCTAAAAGATATTTTCTAATAGTCTAAAATATTTTATTAATATATTAAATAATTTTAAAGATAAATTAATTATTTATAAATAATAAATAATTTTTATAAATAATCCCTAAAAGTAATTATATCATTGGTGAAATTATGAAGAAGAATGTTTTTCCTTTTACAGCTATTGTTGGTCAGGATAAGATTAAGAAGGCTCTTATTTTGAATGCTATTAATCCTTCGATTGGAGGAGTGCTTATTAAGGGTGATCGTGGTACTGGTAAGACTACTGCGGTTAGGGCTTTGGCTGATCTTTTGCCTGAAATTGAGGTTGTTGAAGATTGTGCTTTTAATTGTGATTTGAAATCTTATAGGGATTTTGAGTTGTATAAAGCTAATGATAAGGGTTTGGATGAAGATGTTCTTTTGGTTAAGAAGCCTATGAAAGTGGTTGAGTTGCCTCTTGGTGCTACTGAGGATCGTGTTGTTGGTTCTCTTGATATTGAAAAAGCTCTTCATGAGGGTATTAAAGCTCTTGAACCAGGTCTTCTTGCTCAAGCTAATCGTAATATTCTTTATATTGATGAGATTAATCTTTTGGATGATCATCTTGTTGATGTTTTGTTGGATGCTGCTGCTTACGGTGTAAACACTATTGAAAGAGAAGGAATTTCAATATCTCATCCGTCTAAATTTATATTAATCGGAACAATGAATCCTGAAGAAGGAGAGCTAAGAGGACAACTATCAGATAGAATAGGGCTTGAAATTGAAGTTGAAGGTATTTCTAACATTGAAGATAGAATAAAAATAATGAAAAGAAGAGAAGCTTTTGAAATTGATCCTATATCTTTTATAAAAAAATTTGATAATGAACAAAAAGATCTCCAAAATAAGATAATTAAAGCTCAAAAAATATTAAATGAAGTAATTATTGATCAGAAATTATTAGAGGTAATAGCTAGAATTTCATTAGAACTTGGTTCAGAAGGCCATAGAAGTGATATTAACATTTTAAAAACATCAAAAACCATTGCTGCTTTTAATAACAAATTAAATGTTGATTATGATGATTTAAAGGAATCTATTTCTCTTGTTCTTGGTGAAGATTCATTACTTAATCAAAGAATTGAAAAAATTAAAAATGACATTGAAAAGAGAGAAAATGAAAAAGAAGAAAAATTAAACAAAGATGATTTAAATAATATTGAACTTCAAAAAAAAATTGAAGAACAACTACATGAATCATTAAATGATAAATTAAAGGATATAAAACAAAATCAAGATAATCCGCTTATAAATAATGATTTAAATGTTCCAGATAGTGATGATTCAAATATCAATGATGCTGATAATATTGAATTAGGGGAAGGGAATCCTAAAGAAAAAAATTTTATAAATACTAATAATTTTGAAAATAAAGATGAATTTAATTCTAAAATCAATCAAGGGGAAAAATTAGAAAATTTTAATAATTTTGATCTTGATGGGAAGCTTGATATAAAAAAATATTAATGATTGAGGGAGTTAAACGAGAAAAACTTTATGGTAAAAGAATTAATTCCCAAAGTAAGAAGGGCAAATATGTTAAAAGCAAAATATCGAATAAATTTGGCGATATAGCTATTGATGCAACTTTACGCGCAGCTTTGTTAAAAAATAAAAATAATTCTCAAAAGCTTAAAAAAAATAATAAAAATATTAAAACTAGTCCTTTAAAAGTGGATATAAAAAAAGAGGATTTAAGAGAAAAAATAAGAAAACATGGGGCAAAATTATCTGTTGTACTAGTTGTTGATATGAGTGGATCCATGATTGGTGAAGAAAAATTAAATAGGATAAAATTGATACTTCAAAAAATAATTTCCAATATCCAAGCTAATAAGGATAAACTTTCAGTCATTGGATTTAAAGGTAAGGATTCAGAGGTTATAATTCCAAATACTACTAATCCTAATTCTTTTTTAGAAAAACTTAATAATATAACTGTTGGTGGGACAACTCCCATGGCTGCGGGACTAGTAAAGGGTTTAGAAGTTTTAAAGAAAGATTTTAATAAAGAAGAGTATATTCCGATGATGATGATTCTATCTGATGGTATAACCAATGTAAGTCTGGATAGGTCTAATAATCAAAGATTAAATAATAATAAAAATTTAAAAAATAAACTTAATTTAAATAATAAAGAAATTATAAGTAATCCTATTAATGATGTCTTAAAAATTGGAGAAGAAATAGCTAAATATAATATTCATACTGTTATTGTTAACTTTGAAAAAGAAAAAAGTAAGGGTCGAAGTGTTAATAAAGAGTTAGCTTTTATAACAAGTGGGAATTTTTATGATCTTGAAGCACTTGGTAATATATTAACAAATGATATATTTGAAGGAGAAGATGTTGATATAAATTCTATGTCATTTGGTTCTTTTAAGAGTGATTTGTCAGATATGGTTTTAGAAAAAATAATTGATTATGAGAGAGAAAATCTTTAATTTTCGAATTTTTTATTTGTAAATTACTTTTTTTTCTTTGTAAATTAATCTTTTTTATTTTTTTATTATTATAATTTTAAGAATATAATGTGGTTATCATGAAGAAGAATGTTTTTCCTTTTACAGCTATTGTTGGTCAGGATAAGATTAAGAAGGCTCTTATTTTGAATGCTATTAATCCTTCGATTGGAGGAGTGCTTATTAAGGGTGATCGTGGTACTGGTAAGACTACTGCGGTTAGGGCTTTGGCTGATCTTTTGCCTGAAATTGAGGTTGTTGAAGATTGTGCTTTTAATTGTGATTTGAAATCTTATAGGGATTTTGAGTTGTATAAAGCTAATGATAAGGGTTTGGATGAAGATGTTCTTTTGGTTAAGAAGCCTATGAAAGTGGTTGAGTTGCCTCTTGGTGCTACTGAGGATCGTGTTGTTGGTTCTCTTGATATTGAAAAAGCTCTTCATGAGGGTATTAAAGCTCTTGAACCAGGTCTTCTTGCTCAAGCTAATCGTAATATTCTTTATATTGATGAGATTAATCTTTTGGATGATCATCTTGTTGATGTTTTGTTGGATGCTGCTGCTTACGGTGTAAACACTATTGAAAGAGAAGGAATTTCAATATCTCATCCGTCTAAATTTATATTAATCGGAACAATGAATCCTGAAGAAGGAGAGCTAAGAGGACAACTATCAGATAGGATAGGTTTAAAAATTTTTGTATCGGGAATTGAGGATATTGAAGATAGAATAGAAATCATGAAAAGAATTGATGATTTTGAAAACAACCCTGAAAATTTTATAGCTAAATATCGTGAAGATGAAAAGGAACTTCAAAAAAGGATTGTTAAAGCAAGAGAACTTATTTCATCAGTTATTATTAGTGATGAATATGTTGAGATAATAGCTAGAATAACTAGAAATCTTGATGTTGAAGGTCATAGGAGCGATATAACGATTCTTAAAACAGCCAAAACAATAGCTGCATTTAATAATAATTGGAAAGTAGCTATGGATGATCTTGAAGAAAGCATATATCTTGTTTTAGGCGAAATTAACCAATGTGATAATAATCAGATCCAAAATCAAATTCAAAAAGCTCAAAATGATATGGATCAAGAAAATCTAGAAAATGATTCTAAAGATAATGAAGATTTTGATAATCAAGATAATTTTAATCAATTAGATGATGATCTTGAAAATGAAGATTCAGAAAATAATGAAGATAATGATAATTCTATGATTTCTGAAAGTAATGGTAATGATAATGAATTAGATAACAAAAAAAATGGAGATAATGAATCAAATAATAAAAATAGTAATAATAATCATAATAATCAAGATGAGGAATCTAATGAAGATACTTCTGATGAAAATTTAGAAAATGAATCAAACTTGAATAATAATCCTAATAGTGATTATGGAGATCAAAGTCAAATTCAGGGAGAAGTTAATGAATCTGATTATTCTGATGATGAATATCAAGTTGATTACAATGAAAACAAATCTGAAAAAGATTTAGAAGAATTTGACATGGAATCTCTCGAGAAAGATATTCGAAAAATGTTAGTAATGGAAGGTAGGGAAAAAGAAAAATTCTATGGTTCTAGGGTTAATTCTAAAAGTGAAAAAGGGAAATATGTAAAAAGTCAATATGCTTCAAATGTTTCTACTTCGGATATAGCTATTGATGCTACAATACGTGCAGCTGTTTTAAATTCTAAGAAGTCTAAAAAGCTAAAAAATCCTAAAAATAATATTTACAATAATTATGATAAATATAATGAGGATAATAATTATGCTAAATTTAATTATAATAATAATTTAAAAATTAATGTAAAAAATGAAGATATTCGTAAAAAAATTAGGAAACATAAAGCAAGAGCAAGTATAGCTTTAGTAATTGATATGAGCGGATCTATGTTAGCTGAAAAGAAAGTTAATAAAATAAGGGGTATATTAGAGAGAATAATTAAAAATATAAATAGAAATAGGGATAAATTAGCAGTTATAGGTTTTAAGGGTAGGGAATCTGAGATTATAATTCCAAATACTAAACGGCCTAGTTCTTTTCTAGATAAACTTGATAATATTACTGTTGGTGGAACTACGCCAATGGCTTCGGGAATTGAAAAAGCTATTGAAATACTTAAAAAAGAAAATAAAAAAGGAGAATTCATCCCAATGATAATTCTACTTTCTGATGGAATGCCTAATGTTGGTATAAATGATAGTAATAACAAAAAAGTTCGTGGAAGTCCTATAAATGATGTTTTAGCTATGGGTGAAGAGTTAGCTGAAAATAAAATATATACTATTATAATTGATTTCGAGAAAAAGCATAAACATGGACGTAATATAAATATGGAATTAGCATTTCTAGCTAATGGCAGATATTATGATTTAGAGGATGTTTATGATCCCGATATTGCTATAGACAAAATATTAACTTATGAACGGAATATATTATAAATATTATTTTTTTTAAATTTGTTTTGTTCTATTTTTATTTTCTTATTTTATTCTATTTTCATTTTCTTATTTTATTCTATTTTTATTTTCTTATTTTATTCTATTTTCATTTTCCTATTTTATCTTAATTGCATTGTTTTTAATATTTCATTAAATAATATTTTGTCCTTTTTTTTAAGTTCTCTATCGCAATAAAATATAAAAACATATGTATTAGTCTTATTTTTTTGAACTATAACTAAATAATGCCAATAATCAGCCTTTGTACTAGTTAATGAATAGGCTTTTTTACCATCAACTGTAAGTTTAACAGGTTGTTTAAACCTTTCAATTTTTTGAATTTTTAACTCTTCCTCTAATGAATTATCGGAGATATAAAATATTAGGCCATCATCCCAACGACTTAAATATTCTTTTTGATATAAACTTAAAATTTTATTTAATTGATCATAATTCCAATAATTAGGATATAAAAATGATATGCCATTTTTTTTATAAATTTTTGTATTATTAATATTAATTAAGTTTTCTTCATTATTTGTATAATTATTATAATTTTTAAAAGAATCATTTTTAAAAGAATCCTCTTTTGAAGAATAATTTGTTGGAAAAGTTGTAGAATTATTAGGGATAATATTAATTTTAGCTATAGGTTGTTGATTAGTTTTTCCTTCTAAAGTTATTTTTATATCATTTAAAGTGTTATTAATATCTTCAGTATTTAAAGTAGCTATTATAATTCCTAATATTGCTAAAATTATAATTAATAACATTGATTTATCCATTTATTTCATATCCTGTTTTAATTTTTTAATAATATACTACTTATTATATATTTTAATCTTAATTATAATTTCTGTTTGTTTTTTGTATTTTTTGATATATTATTTTAAATAATAATACTATAAAAACAGCATATTATTCATTCATTAAATTTATTATGTATAAAATTATAAATTAAATCAATGAAAAGATCAAATATAACTATTTTTCATGCAGGTGAATGTGATAGAAAAAAATGTACTGCATTTAAATTAGAAAAACAAAAAAAATCGAAAATAGTTTATAATATTAATCAAATCCCTCATGGAGCTATTATACTAAACCCTTTTTCAGATAAATCTGTTTCTCCAGAAGATAAACATTTCATTGAAAAAAAAGGTATAGTGGGGCTTGATTGTTCTTGGAATAAAGTTTCTTCATCAGCAAAATTTTTCTCACTTACAAAATATCATAGAAGTCTTCCTTTTTTAATAGCTGCGAGTCCAGTTAACTATGGTAAACCATGTAAACTTTCAACAGCTGAGGCAATAGTTGCAACTCTTTACATCACTGGATTTAAAGAGGAAGCAAAAGATATTATGAATGGATTTAAATGGGGCCATACTTTTATTGAATTGAATAATGAACTTCTTGAATCTTATAGTAATGTAAAAACTAGTTCGGAAGTAGTAGCTATCCAAAATGAATTTTTGAAAGAACATGAAAAATAATGATTTTATTTAGTTCTCTTTTTTATTATATTTTTTAAAATTTACAAATATTATCCAATTTCTTTTTGTTTTCTTTAGACTTAATTGTAATGTCCTTTTCTTTACATTTTTCAATTATAATATTATTTTTTGTATTTTAAGTAGTCATGTTTATATAGTATAATTTTATATATTGTATATTAGTAGTGATTGTTTTCTTTTATTTTTCCTAATGATAAAAGACATTTTAAAGATTGTTTACAAATCTCTTTTTTTTGTTTGAAATTTTTGGTTTTTTATTATTAATGGGATTATAAAGATTTTTTTTATAATATTCGCTTGTTTAAATTCTATTTTATATGTATAATATATTTATTAAAGTAATTAGGTTGTAATTTTATGGAAGGAGTTCATTATCATAAACGTGATAAATGTTGGAATGCTAATCTCCAGATTGGTGGTGTTAGGACTTATTTAGGATCTTTTAAAAATCGCTATGGTGCTATGCATATGGTGATAATTAAAAGTGATGAACTTGGTTTTTATTATAAAAAAGCAGGGTGGGAATATAAAAACTATTTGAAATGGTTAAAATCTCAACCAAAAGAAGTAAGATTGGCAGAAGAAAAAATGAGGAGATAATAATTAATTTTCACTATAATATTTCAGCCAATATGATTTAAAAGAAAGATATTTTCATTAAAAATATCTTATTTTTTATTATTTGTGTATAATGTTTTTCTAAGGACTAATCCTATAATAACTGCAGCTAAAACTGTTACAACAAACCTAATAATTCCATTTGAGAATACATTATTAATAACTATGACTAAAAGTACTAATATTAAAAACATTCCTATAACAATCATTATTCCTTTTTTATCCATAAAATCACCTATAAATAATTATTTCAATAATTAAGATATAATTATCATTTAACTATTATTTAACCATTATTTACTTACTATTTAACCATTATTTATAATATATTTATATCTTTAAAAGAATTTTGTTTATTAATTATAAATATTAATAATAGTAATAATATTTAAAAATTATTAAAATTATATAAAATTATATAAAATTATATAAAATTTATATAATTTATACAAAAATAGTATAATAAATATTAAATTAATAATAAATATTAAATCATTTAAAATATTAAATTAGTATTAAAAAGGATATTTTTTGTTCATTTAAAATTTCCCTATAAAAAGACAAAATATGGATAGGATTAGTAGCTCATATAAATATATTGTTAAAATTACTATCTTATTAGCTCAATATTATATTCTATAATTAAATAGGGTGTTTTATTTTTAATTAGTATAGTATATTTATTTAAAAATAATTGGTTATATTATTTTAAAATTAAAAACCAATTTTATACTATAAAAGTTAATTTTTAATTATAAAAGTTTTAAAAATAACTAAAGCTTTAAATACTATTAAAATAATAAATTTTAATGTTCTTAATTATTATGGATGTTAGAAAAATTCTTATTTTATTCCATAATATAATATTTTATGATATTGGGTAAATTAATTATAAAACTAATTATGAAATCTCAAATATCTCGTATTTAAAAATTATTATTATTAATTAACATTTATAGGGAGGATTATTAATGGCTAGATTTGAAGAAGCTGAAAATAGAATCTTTAAGGTTAAAATTTGTTTAAAATGTAATGCTCGTAACCCAGCTGCTGCTAAAACTTGTAGAAAGTGTGGTTACAAAGGTTTAAGATATAAAGCAAAAGAACCAAGAGGATAAACTTATTAATTTTATATGGCTATTCTATATTTGTAAAAATAATATAGTTAGCTATAAACTATTTTTTCATTTAATTATATTTTCAATTTAATTTTCATTAAATATATTTTTTGTTTTGTTTTACATATTTTATTTATAATTTTTTATATATTATTGTCTCAATTATTTTTTTATAATTATTTTAACCAAATATTCGTTTTGTAATTCAATTTATTTATTTATTTTTTTTAAATATTTGTCTTTAAATAAATTGTTTCTTTTAATTTTTCTAATTTTATTTTAAATTATTAATTTCATAATAATAAAAATAAAAATAATACTTTAGAAAAATAGTTATATCAATAGTGATAAGTTTATATCTATAAATAAATTTTTTTATATAAGTCTTTTAAATATTGGTGTTAATATGAGTGCTATGAGTAGAATTAAAATTAATGATATTAGTACAATGATTCATTACATGGGATATATCTGTTTATTTTTAGGATTATTTATGTTAACGCCTATTATAGTCGCTATTATCTACAATGAAACTAATTTTATTTTTTCATTTTTAATCTCTGGAATAATATCTATATCTTTGGGAATTATTTTTATAAAATTTTTTAAAAGATATAATATGTCACTAAAAGTTGCAATGTTTTTTTCTACCTTTATATGGTTAATAGCTAGTTTTCTAGGAGCACTACCTTTTTTTATGTCAGGAGAATTAAGTTTTATAAACTCTTTTTTTGAGGCTATTTCTGGATTTACTACAACTGGTTTTTCCATGTTTAACCCAATTGAAAGTACAGGATTCACAATTAATTTTTGGAGAGGATTAACTCAATGGATTGGTGGACTTGGAATAATATTCACTATGATTATTATATTGAGGTCAAGTGGAACATCAATTATGAGGCTTTATAATGCTGAAGGAAGAAGTGAAAGAATTGTTCCGAGTATAAGAAATACAAGTAAAATTATTTTATATATTTATCTTATTTTAACTGTAATTGGATTTTTATTATTTATAATATCAGGATTACCTATTTTTGATTCACTTTTTTATACTTTTGTTACTTTGTCTACTGGTGGTTTTGGTATTACTTCTAATAGTATTCTATATTATAACAGTCCATGGGTTGAACTTGCAGCTATGATTGTGATGATTTTAGGCTCAATCAATTTTGCATTAATATATTTACTTTTTAAAAAGAAATTTAGAGAATTCTTTTCAGATATCGAAATAAAAGTAGCAATTATTTTAATTCCATTATTTGTAATTATAGTTTCAGCTTTCTTAATTAAATTTAATGTTTATGGTAGCTTTTTTGAAAATATACGATTTGGTACTTTTCAAGTTGTTTCAGCTATTTCAACTACAGGCCTTCAAACAGCATTTTATCCGGATATTATTAAATCTTGGCCATCTATAACCTTCTTCATTATACTTATTTCAATGATAATTGGTGGAGGATCTTGTTCCACTTCAGGAGGTATTAAATGGTTAAGAATTGGTTTACTCTTTAAAGCTATTTTTTGGCAAGTTAAATCATTTTTGCTACCTGGGGGAGCAGTTATTCCCAAAAAAGTTAATCACTTTAAAGGTTTAAAAGTCAACAATGATTTATTAAGAATTACTGGTCTTTTTGTATTTTTATATCTTTTAGTTTATGTTGTTAGTGTTCTAATAGTTTTATGTTATTATAATAACCTTTCACAAGTTTTATTTGAAATTGCATCTGCTATGGGAAATGTTGGTCTTACTAGTGGAATTTTAACACCAAATTCTCCTGATTTTATTAAGGTTGTATTCATGGTTGACTTCTGGTTAGGAAGACTTGAAATTTGGCCAGTTTTATTAGTTATTTTAATGGGTGTTACAACAATTAGGGAAAAAATAAAATTCAATCATTAAAAATTAATTTGTATTATAAAATTAATTTTATATTATTTTATACTATCTTATAATACTTTATTATATTATGTTTAGTTTTAAAAATATCTATATTCTTTTCATGAAATAATTATTTTTAATTTTATAAAATTTTTATAAAATAATTATATCTAAAATAAGAGAAAACTTTAAATACTTAAAAAGAAATAACAATAAATACTTGTTTTAATTACTTGATAATATATAATATTAATTTGTTAGACATAGGTTCAATTTGATGTAATGTCTATTCTTTTGCAGGGATGGTCGAGCGGTCAAAGGCGATAGGTTGAGGGCCTATTGGGTTAGTCCCTTCGCGGGTTCGAATCCCGTTCCCTGCACCATTTTTAAAAAATAATATGGCTTTTTTTCTTTAGTAAAATTATATTTTTTAATATTATTCTTAATATTTACAATTATTATTTAAATAATTTATTTTTGTATAAAAATAATTGAAATTTAATAGTAAAAAAGCTAAATAGTATATTTAATTTAGTATTTTTAGATATAATAGAATATAATTAATATAAATTGGTTGATTAGTTTTTATCTATACTTATTTAAATATATTTAAATATAATCAGGATAAATACAATTATAATATAAACAAATTATAATCAATTTAATTAAATTAATTAGAATAAATATAATTATAAACTATTAATTTACAATTATGTGAGTGTTATTATGAAGGCAGTTATTCCAGCAGCAGGTTTAGGAACAAGATTTTTGCCTGCCACTAAAGCTCAACCAAAAGAGATGTTACCCGTATTTGACAAACCAACAATTCAATATGTAATTGAAGAAGCTGTTGCTTCTGGAATTGAAGATATTTTAATTGTAACTGGTAAAGGTAAAAGGCCTATAGAAGACCATTTTGATAGATCTTTTGAACTTGAGTATCATTTAAAAGAACATGATAAAAAAGATTATTTAAATCAAATAAGAGAAATCTCAGACCTTGCTGATATTTATTATGTACGACAAAAAACTCAAAAAGGGCTTGGTGATGCTATTTATTGTGCTGAAAAACATGTTGGAGATGAACCTTTTGCTGTAATGTTAGGCGATACTATAACAAAAGGTAATATTCCTTGTACAAAACAACTAATCGATGTTTATAATCGCTTTAATTCTTCAGCAATAGCTGTTGAAAGAGTTCCTTCTGAGAAAGTCGAAAGATATGGTATTATAAAAGGTAATGAAATTGAAAATTCTTTATATAATATCGAAAAGTTAGTTGAAAAACCAAAGGTAGAAGAAGCTCCTTCTAATTTAGCTATTATGGGACGTTATGTTTTAACTTCTGATATTTTCGAACATATAGAAAATACAGAACCTGGTTTTGGTGGTGAAATTCAATTGACTGATGCTTTAGCTAAATTAGACACTATATATGGTCAAGTTTTTGAAGGTAAAACATATGATATTGGTAATAGGATTGAATGGCTAAAAACTTCAATTGAATTTGCTTTGGATGATGAAGAAGCTAAAAATGAATTGTTAAAATATTTAACTAATATTATTGCTGAAAATAAATAATATAATATTTAATTTTTATTAATTTATATAAATTTTTATTAATTTTTTTTATTTATGTATTAATTGTATAGATTTATTTTTACATAATTAATATAAATGTAATTAAGTAAAAGTATAATACATTAAAAAATCTATTTTAATTTTTTATATTTTTTAGGATGTTTTAGTGATTTAAATGAATGATTTAAATGAAGAATTTGAAAAAATAAATAAAGAATTATCTAAAACAAAATCTGAACTAAATTTAGTTGAAAATAAGCTAGAATATTGTCAAAATCGTCTATTAGATATTAGAAATGAAAAAGACAATCTTAAAAAAGAGATTAATAAATATGATTTGCTTAATGTTCAAAAAAAGTTAGAAGATGCAGAAAAATTATCTGATAAATTTTTAAAACAGAAACACCGTTTAGAAGTTACAAAAGATCTTTTAGATGATTCAAGGGAGGAAATAAACCTTTTAAAAGAAATTATAAATGATTTTAAAGATTTAAATTTAATTGATTTTATTAGAAAAAAATATCCTGAAAGCCTTGAAACTCATTTTATAAAATATGAAAAATATAGCAAATATAAATATTATAATAAAAAAGATTAATGGATTTAAAATAGTTTTAATTAAACTTGATCAAAAAAAACATTTTATTATGTTTTAAATTATTTGCAATAAAGTAATAGATAATAAAGTACTAGATAATAAATTAATAGATAATAAATTAATAGATAATAAATTGCTAGGTAATAAATTACTGGATGATAATGTTGATTAGATATTATAGTTAATTAGATATTAATGTTAGTTAGATAATATAATTATAATATAAAATATTATAATATAAAATATTGTATTATAGTTATTAATAAAATACTATAACTTAAGTTTATAATATTATAATATATATCAAAAAAAAGTTTTGATAAAATTATACTTGTAATATGTATTTAAAATTATACTAAATTATAATAAAAAATAATGAGGAGTTTATATGGAGACACAAAGAATATTAGTTACTGGTGGTGCAGGTTTTATTGGAACTAACTTATGCAATGAATTAAGAAATAGAGGTCATGAAGTTCTAGCTTGTGACCTTTTACACAAACCAAGAGAAAATTATATTCGTGCTGATGTTGGTAAATATCGACAGATTGAACGTGTCTTTAAAGAAAATGATAATTTTGATTTTGTTTATCATTTAGCTGCTGAATATGGTAGATGGAATGGTGAAGGTTATTATGAAAATCTATGGGGTACTAATGTTATAGGAACCAAACATATGATTCGTTTGCAAGAAGAACTTGATTTTAAAATGATATTTTTTTCCTCTGCAGAGGTTTATGGGGATTATAATGGGGTTATGAGTGAAGATGTAATGGTTAATAATCCTATCAAAGATACTTATCAAATGAATGACTATGCAATTACTAAATGGGCAGGTGAATTAATGTGTATGAATTCAGCTACAATGTTTGCTACTGAAACTGTTAGAGTCCGTCCTGTAAATTGTTATGGTCCTCATGAAGAATATTCTCCTTATAAAGGATTTATTCCGATTTTTATTTATAAAGCTCTTCACAATCAAGGATACGAAGTATATGAAGGACATAAACGTATTATTGATTATGTTGGAGATACAGCAAATACATTTGCAAATATTGTAGATAATTTTATTCCTGGTGAAGTATATAATGTTGGGAGTAAACAAGAGTGGGAAAAAGACATTAAAGAATACTCTGACATTGTTCTTGAAACAGTAGGTTTAGATGATTCACTTGTAACTTATCATGAAGCAGAACCTTTTACTACAAAAGTTAAAACCATTGATTTTTCAAAAGCTATAAAAGATTTGAAACATGATCCTAAAGTTTCTCCAGAAGAAGGAATTAAAAAAACTGTTGAATGGATGAAAGAATTTTATAATATTGAATAAAGATATTTCATATTATTAAAAATAAAATTATTGAATATAAACTTCAATGATAAATTCATTTAAGTATAAATAATAATTGGTTTGTATTTTAATAGACCCTTTATATAATTCAATGGATTTTATTTTTGTATAATGAATAATTTTTAGTAATATAACATAATTTCTATTTAAAAATACTGAAAATAATTGGGTAATACAATGAATAGAGTTGTAGCTATTATTCCTGCATTTAATGAAGAAGTAGCATTAGGAAGTGTCATTCTAAGAACTTCACAATATGTTGATAATATTATTGTTATAAATGATGGAAGTTCTGATAAAACAGAGAATGTAGCTAAATTAGCTGGTGCTGAAATTATATCACATCCTAAAAATTTGGGTAAAGGTCAAGGATTAAAATCTGGATTTGATTTAGTTGAATCTATCAATAGTAATTCAAATGAAAATTATGATATAATTGTTACGATTGATGGGGATGGTCAAAATAATCCTGATGAAATTCCAAATCTTATTTCTCCAATAATAAATGGAGAAGCTGATTTTGTCAATGGTAGTAGATACATAGAAGGATTTGATGGAGATGATACTCCAGGTTATAGAAGAATAGGGCAAAAAGTTTTAGATAAAGCTACTAATATTTCATCTGGATTAAATATTACTGATTCTCAAAGTGGTTTTAGGGCATTTTCAAAAAATACTATTCCTTTTTTTAAACTTAATGATTCGGGCTTTGGAATTGAAAGTGAAATGTTATCTGATGCAGCCGAGGCAGGGATAAAAATAGTTGAGGTTCCAATAACTGTTCGTTATGATTTAGATGGATCTACTGAGAATCCGATTACTCATGGAGTAGGCGTTTTATTAAAAATAATAAAAGACATGGAGTTTAGAAGACCGATTATTTATTTTACTATACCGGGATTTATAATTTTCTTGATAGGGATTGTAAGTGGAATATGGCTTTTAAACGATTATTTGAATGGAATAATTATTAATTTTGGTATTACTGTTATAGTTATTATATTAACGATATTAGGGTTATTTTTAATGTTAAATGGAATTCTTTTAGACTCCATTAGAAAATTAATAAATAAAAAATTGTAATAATGTTATTATAACAATTTTATTATAATATTTTTATTATATTATGTTTAATACTGTATTTTATTATAATATAACTCATATAATTTTTCAAATTTATTATCAATTTTAATTTTATCTAAATTGGATATCATGTGTAGGTTTATATTTTCTATTTAATGAATATCTTTAATATTAAAAAAATACTAATATTTAAAATTTTATAATTCTTCTTCAATTGTGTCCCAAAATTCGCATGCCCAGTTGGATTCTCCATCGATTATCATATCTAAAAGTCTTAACTGTCCATTTGATATTCTGAATAAACGATAATCTGTCTGTAATTTTTTCTTTTTTCCAGGTTCTTTATTGCAGTCTAAGTATAATCCATCTGAATAGTTTTCATCAAAATCTCCAGATTTAACAAAATCTCCAACTAAAGAATATCCATTAGAAACACTTTTATCTAATTTATCTATAGTTTTTAACCATCCTCCCTCACTTCTAAATTTCATACTAGGGTCAATAGTTGTTATTTCTTTTTGCCAATTTAATATCATATAAATCCCTTTTCATTATTTTTATTTATCATTTATTATAAAAATTTATTATAAATAATTTCAATTTATCTTTTCAATTAATTAAATGAATTTATAAATAATTTTATCAAATTTATATTTGAAAATTATGATTATAAAATAGATTATACTATTTTATCTACATAATTATTCTGTTTGTCCATTTTATAGCTAATATAAAAATATAAAACAAAAAAATTAGTATTAATTTTTAAATTTTTATATAACTTTTTTATATAATAATCTAATTTTTTTATTCTTGTGGAAAATAGTTTTATATTAAAGACTTTTTTAATTTTAATACAGTAAATCAATCTTTATAAATAATAAAATACTTCACATTTTAAACTTATAAAAATAAAAAATTTTCATAAATGATAAAAACTTCATTTTTCATATTTATAAAAATATAATATTTTTCTAAATAAAAATTATGAAAATTTCATTTTATTTATAGCTATCTACGGAATATATGAGGAATTACCAATTTTTAATTTTTCAATAAGGTCGTAACTTATTGAAAAATATATTATGTAAAGTGAAATATAAGTCATTAATCCTAGAGAGCTGATGATAAGTATTTTTAAATAAACATATTATCTAAAAAATTATTAATTTTCTAATTTTTAATTATATAACTAATTATATAACTGTTTAATTGATTGTAAAACTTAATATATATCTTCTAATATTATGGCGTTATTATTAAGTAAAACTAATTATTTTAGATTTTTTATCAGGTTTTGTGGTAATATTTATATTAGATATGAACAAAATTAATATAATATATAGTTACATATAATTATTATAGAAAAATTATATAAATATATAATCTGATAATTATTTTTATATAAATAATTAGATAATATTGATATTGAATATTATTTATTAATAAATCCTATTTTCAGTTTAATATATTTTAAATATTTATCTTTATTTTAAAAATTAATAGATTTCCGTGATTTAATGAAAATACTTGATGAACTTGGCATAGTTCCTAATGATTTAGAACTTTTTAATATGGCTTTTATGCATAAATCTTATGGTGTTAAGCACAATATTAGCTATGATTATGAAAGATTGGAATTTTTGGGAGATGCAGTACTTAGCATGTTTGTTTCTAAGTACCTATATGAAAAATATAAAAATATTGGTGAAGGGGACTTAACTAAATTAAGGTCAAATTATGTTTGTGAAACGGCATTAGCTAACTATTCTCATGAATTAGGATTAACAAGTATGATAAAATTAGAACTTGATGATAATAAAGTTAGTATAAATGAAATATTTTCAATTAGTGCAGATGTTTTCGAGTCTCTTTTAGGAGCAATATATTTAGATCAAGGAATAGAAAAAACAAGAGAATTCCTATCAAAAACTGTTTTTCCAGCAATTGATGATGAAACAATATTTTTTAGTGACTTTAAATCTAAAATTAAAGAATATGGGGATGCTAATGAGCTTAATGTAGAATATAAGCTAATAGAGGAATATGGTGCTCCTCATGATAAAACTTTTGTTATAGGTATAATAGTTGGTGATGAAGAAATTGGTGTTGGAACGGGTAAGAGCAAAAAAGAAGCGGAACAAATAGCAGCAGAAAAAGCTATTAAGAAATTAGGGATTTAAATTAATTAAAATATTATTTTTTCATTTTAATTAAATATTTAAGTAAGATTAAAAAATATTTTAAATTAAAATAATTTTAATAAAAATAAGATTATTAAAACTAAATATTATTTAAAATAAGCTTATTAAAGGTAAAATTATTAAAACTAAATATTATTAAAAATAAGATTATTAAAGGTAAGATTAGTAAAAATAGATATAGAAAAATATAATTAATAAAAAATATAATTAATAAAAAATAATATTAATAATTTTATATTTTAATTCATTTTTGGCATTAATCTTTTTAACTATTTTTAGACCTATAGTTTTCGATTGCTTTTTGAAGTGCATCTGCAGCTAAATTAGAGCAATGCATTTTAACTTTTGGAAGTCCATCAAGAGCATCAGCTACATCATTTCTACTTATCTCATATGCTTCATCAACAGTTTTTCCTTTAGCTAATTCAGTTATCATACTACTAGTGGCTATAGCTGCACCACAACCAAATGTTTTAAATTTTATATCATCAATTTTATCTTCTTTCACTTTGATGTAAATAGTCATCATATCTCCACAAGTAGGATTTCCTACAGTACCTTCTCCATCAGGATTTTCAATTTCACCTACATTTCTAGGATTAGTAAAATGTTCCATAACTTTTTCTGAGTACATATTTTCACCTATAATATTTTTTAATAATGGGGGTAATTTTGAGAATATATAAATTATTTAACAATTTAATATAATAATTTAATGTACAATTTAAAATAACAATTTAAGGTTATATTTAGTTTTACATTTAAAATTATAATTTTATAATAATTAAATATCACAACTCTTTGTATTATCTTTCCATAAAGAATCGTCTTTATTCCAAATTGAAGACATACTTCTAAGTCTTTCAACAATTGGAGGTATTTCTTTAATAACAGTTTCTATTTCTTCTTCTGTATTTTCGGGACCAATTGTTAACCTTAAAGATCCGTGCGAATCTACATCTTCTAAGCCTATAGCTTTTAACACATGAGAAGCAGTAAGTTTTTTTGATGAACATGCAGAACCAGTAGATCCATCAATTCCTTTTGCATCAAGCATAAGTACTAAAGATTCTCCTTCAATACCAGTAAACCTGAAATTAACATTTCCCGGAAGTCTTTTTTTGATATCTCCATTAACATAAGATTTTTCAACAGAATTTAATATTCCTTCAATCAATTTATTTCTTAGATTTGTTAAATAATAAATATTTTTTTCTAATTCTTCATTAGCTAGTCTACATGCTTCCCCTAAACCAACTATTCCTGCAATATTTTCAGTTCCTGGAGATAAATCTTTTTCTTGACCTCCTCCATATAAAATAGGTTCTAATCTAGTTCCTTTTCGTATGTATAATGCACCTATTCCTTTTGGGCCATAAATTTTATGGGATGATATTGAAAGTAAATCAACATTTAGTTCATTAACATCTACGGGTATTTTGCCAACACTTTGGACAGCATCTGTATGAAATTTAATATTATTTTCTTTAGCTATTTTTCCTATTTCTGAAATCGGTTGAATAGTCCCAATTTCATTATTAGCATGCATAATGGTTATTAATATTGTTTCTTCTTTAATAACGGATTTTAAATCTTCTATTCTAATTATTCCTTCTTCATAAACAGGGAGATATGTAATTTCGAAACCTTTTTTTTCAAGTGCAGAGCAAGTTTCCATTACTGCTGGATGTTCTATTGCTGATGTGATAATATGATTTCCTTTTCCTGAATTATTGAGTTTATATGCGATTCCTTGTATTGCGATATTATCAGATTCAGTTCCCCCGCTTGTGAATATTATCTCATCATTATTTGCACCAATTAAATCAGCTACATATCCTCTAGCTTCTTCCATACCTTTTTTAGCTTCTCTTCCAAGTGAATAGAATGTAGATGCATTTCCAAAAGATCTTGTAAAATAAGGTTCCATTACTTCAAATACTTCTTTCCTCACAGGTGATGTGGCTGAATGATCCATATATATCATAATATCACTCCATTAATAATTTACTATCTTGATATTTTGTTATTTATGTAAATTTTAAATTTAAGTTATTTTTATTATGTATGTAAAAATTAATCAGTAATATATCAATAGTTATTATATTTTTCTTTTATATTAAAACTATTGAAAATTTAATAATCAATATTATCTCTAAATAGATTTTTAAATTATTATTTGCTATAAATTATTTTCATTTTTGGAATATTTTATTTTCAAAATACAATTTTTTTAATTATAATTAATATAAATATTAAAATGAATGTTTATCAAATCATCTATGTATAATATCTAGGTGATTTTATATTAATTAAATTGATAATAAATTTCTAATTAATTATTAGTTAATTTAGGATAATAATTATTTAATTAAGTTATAGATTTATATAAAATAAACCTATAATTCGTTTATTATTCAAAATTTAGGGATTTAAGAGTTAATAGATATAAATATAAAAAAGAAGTATATAAAAATGTTTTTTATATATTTTTAAATATTTTTAATATTATAATAATTTTGTCAATTTATTACATTTAATGTAAAATTTAAATATTATAATACATCAGAATATTCTTTATAAATATCTTCAAATACCCAATCCATTGAAAGATATCTTTCACCAGTATCGGGTAATATTACTACTATTCTTTTTCCTTTATTTTCTTCTTTTTTAGCTAATTGGATTCCTGCATATGTAGCAGCTCCTGAGGATATTCCTACAAGAATACCTTCTTTTGCAGCTAAGTTTAACATTGTTTTAGAGGCATCTTCATCTCTAACTGGAATGATTTCATCTATTAGTTCACTTTGATATATATCAGGTACAAATCCTGCACCAATACCTTGTATTCTGTGAGGACCTGGGTTTTCTCCAGATAATACTGGGGAATAGGCAGGTTCAACAGCTACAATTTTAACATTAGGATTTTTATCAGTTTCTTTTAATTTTTTACCAATTCCAGTTATTGTACCTCCAGTACCCACACCTCCTATTACAATATCAACTTTTCCATTGGTGTCATTCCAAATTTCTTCGGCAGTAGTATTATAATGTGTTTCAACATTCACGGGGTTTGAAAATTGACGAACCGAAAAACTATTTTCGATTTCTTCTAATAACTCATCAGCCTTTGATATTGCACCATTCATTCCATTTGCACCGGGAGTTAGTACAATTTCTGCTCCAAAGATAGCTAACAATTTTCTTCTTTCAATTGACATGGTGTCTGGCATAGTTAAAATAAGTCTATAACCTCTACTAGCTGCAACAAAAGCAAGTCCAATACCAGTATTTCCACTAGTTGGTTCAATAAGAACAGTTTTTTCATCTATCAAACCTTCATCTTCTGCTTTATCAATCATTCCAACAGAAATCCTATCTTTCACACTACTAAGTGGATTAAAAGACTCTAATTTTCCCACTAATTCTGCTTTCAAATCAGAACCTTGATTATTTAATCTTAGTAATGGTGTGTTTCCTACTAATTCAGATACATTATTTGCGATTTTTTTACTAGTCATTTTTTCATCTCGATATAAACTCTTTAATTAACTCTTTTTAATTCAATAATTCTTTTAATAATCTTGAAATGAACTAAATATTAACTGAATAGATTTTACTATATTTTGAATTATTTTAGTGTTCTAATTGATACATATTTTAAAATATACTCTGAATAAATAACAATCTTGAAATAACAAATCTTGAGGATATAATTTTAATCATAATACTTTTGAGAATATTATTTAAATTAATATTAAAATTATTATTATATCAAAATTATCAATCTTCTATTTCAATTTCTAATTCATTTAATTTATCTCTAATTTCATCAGATAATTGATAATTTTTCGATTCTCTTAATTTTTTTCGTGTATTGACAATAATTTCCAATAATTCAGAAGATTTGTCCTCTTTAATTTCATCTTTTATTTCAAACAAATTAATTCTAAATATTGAATTAAAATCTTTTAAAAGCAACAAAGATTTTTCAAAGAATTTGTAATCATCTATACAAATTTCATTTTCTTTCTTTTCATTTATTGATTTAATATTACTATTAATAGTTTTTGTAAAGCTTAAAATAGTTGCTAATGCACGTGGAGTGTTAAAATCATCTTCCATGTTTTTTATAAATTCTTTTTTAGCCAAATCAACTTCATCCAAATTATTTGTAGATTCTTTATTATTTAAATCATTATCAATTTCTATTGAAGTAAATTTTTTTAACTTTACTAAAATCTCATTTAAATTATCTAATGTTTTGTTTAATCTATTAAGATTTTTTGAAGCTTGTTCTAATGATTTTGAGGAAAAATCAATTGGACTTCTGTAGTGAGTTGAAAGTACAAAAAGCCTATATGCCATAGGATCCCATTTTTCAATTAAATCTCTAATTGTTATAAAATTTCCAAGAGATTTTGACATTTTAACACCATCAACATTTAAAAATCCTGTGTGCATCCAATATTTTACCATTGGCTCTTTTCCAGAAATTGCTTCCATTTGTGCTATTTCAGCATCATGATGTGGGAAGATTAAATCAAGACCTCCACCATGAATATCATATTGAGGACCAAAGTATCTTTCAGTTATTGCAGTATCTTCAATGTGCCAACCAGGCCTACCATTTCCCCATTTTGATTCATAATATGGTTTTTCATTAGTTTTTTTCCATAAAGCAAAATCTTTAGGATCTTTTTTCGATGAATCAACATTTATTCTATGAGAATCTAATTTTTCCAAATCTCTATTAGAAAGTTTTCCGAAATCTTTGAATTTTGCAGTTTCATAATAAACTCCTGTTTCGGTTTCATAAGCAAATCCTTTATCAATTAATACTTGAATTTGATTGAAAATCTCATTCATGTGATATGTAGCTCTAGGATAAAGATTTACAGAATCTACATTAAGTTTTTTCATATCTTCTTTAAACCTTTTTTCATAATATATAGCCAAATCTGATGGGTCAATGTTATTCTCTTTAGCTCTCATGATAATTTTATCATCAATATCAGTAATATTTTCTATATAAAACACTGAATATCCAATAAATTCTAAATATGATTTTATCATGTCAAAAGCTATATATGTTCGACCATGCCCTATATGAGCGTCGTCATATACAGTAGGGCCGCAAACAAAGAGATTAATGTTTTTATCATAACTTTTTTTCTCAAAGAACTCTTTTTCTCTCTTCATTGTATTATATATTAACATTTTTTACCTCTTTGATTTTATATATTATTTCTATTAGTTAATATTTCCTATTAAAAATATTTAAATTATTTATGTATAAAATATAAATTACATAAATAAATTATATTTAATAGATGATATTACAATTGTTATATTTATAATTATAGTATTTAAATATTAATAATTATACTATTAAAATACAGATTATACAAGAGTTAAATATAATAAGATTTAAATATAATATATAACAATTGTTATATTTATTATTATATAAAATTTTAATTATTTATAATAATATTTAGCTATATTTTTCATGATTATACTAAAAAAACTTCAACATGAGAATAACTAATAAATTAAATCAAATTATTAGTAAATTTGTATTTCATATAAGTTTTATTCAGAATTTAAAAAATAAATATTATATATATAAAAATAATGTAATATAACAATTGTTATATTATTCTTTATAGTATATAAATGTTATTAATAATTTTCAAATAATACACCAAAACATTTATAAGTAAAATATAACAATAGTTATATTACATTGTTATTATTAAGAATATCTTTAATATAGTAAATAAAAAAATTTAATGAAGAATATTATTATTATATCAATTAGATTTCAAACAATTTATTAAATAAAAAGATAATAATATTATAATATTAATTTAGTAGTTTATTATGATTTCTTAATAATGATAATTGAAAAAATTAAGAATGCTAATTTCTTGAGTTAAATAATAATAGTAATAATAATAATAATAATAATAATAATAATTTTAATCATGTTTCATATTTCAATTATATCTTTTATTTATTATAATTGATTTATTCTTTATTTATTATATTTATGATAGGATAATAATTATAATACTAATATGATAATAATTATAATACTAATACGATAATAATTATAATACTAATTCTATTTAGATAATTATAGTTCTAGAAGATTATATTTAAAATTGAAAAAAAATTTTATTTAACTAAAATTTTATTTAACTAATTATTAAGAATCATATAATTTAGAATATATTATTCTAAATATAATAATATTTTAATATATATTTTATAAAAATCATTTTATGAATAATGGGGTATTTTTATGTCAATTATATATTTTTTTGAATATATTATTAGACTATTGAATCTATTTATTTATAATGATTGGTTTAAAATATTTAATATTGTTTATTACTAATATTTAGGTTAATTATTTAAATTTAATTTAAATATAACTACTTAAGATTAAAATTCTTAAAACTAAAAGGTGTTTATAAAATGACAAATGATACTAACAAAAAATATGGAAACAGGACTAGAGAATTACATGCTGGACAAGAAGAACCAGATCCGGTTACTGGGGCACGTGCCGTGCCTATATATCAAACAACATCGTATGTGTTTAATGATACTGAACATGCAGCAAATTTATTTGCCCTTCAAGAATTTGGTCAGATTTACACTAGATTAACAAATCCGACTAATGATGTTTTTGAACAAAGAGTTGCAGCTATTGAAGGTGGAATTGCAGGTTTATCCTTTTCATCAGGTGCTGCAGCAATAACTACTTCAATATTAAACTTATCTAGTGTTGGAGAGAATATTGTCTCTGGTGATAACCTTTATGGTGGAACTTATTCCTTATTTAACAATACTTTTCCTAACTTTGGAAGAAAAGTAAATTTTGTTGATTCTCAAGATCTTGAAGCTTATGAGAATGCTATTGACTCAAATACAAAGGCACTTTATGCAGAATCATTAGGAAATCCTAAATTAGATATTCCTGATTTTGAAGAATTAGCTAAAATTGCTCATGAAAATGATATTCCTTTAATTGTTGATAATACTTCTGCGGTTGGACTAGTGAAACCATTAGAACATGGGGCAGATATTGTTGTTGATTCTGCAACCAAATTCCTTGGTGGACATGGGACTACTCTTGGAGGAGTGATTGTAACTGGTGGAGAATTTAATTGGGCGAATGGAAAATTTCCAGAATTCAGCACTCCTGATCCTGCATATAATGGATTAGTCTATACTGAAGCATTTGGTGAATTAGCTTATATTATAAAAGCTAGGGGAAATTTCCTTAGAGATGTTGGACCAACATTAAGTCCTTTCAATGCATTCTTGTTATTACAAGGAACTGAAACATTATCATTAAGAATTAAACAACATAGTGAAAATGCTCTTGAAGTGGCTAATTTCTTAAAAAATCATGATGCTGTTTCTTGGGTAACTTATCCTGGGCTTGAGGATGATCCATCTCATAAGAATGCTAAAAAGTATTTAAAAGGAGGATATGGTGCTTTAGTTGGCTTTGGTATTAAAGGAGGAATCGAAGAAGGTAAAAAATTCATAAATAGTGTTGAATTATTATCTCATTTAGCTAATATTGGAGATTCTAAATCTTTAGTTATACATCCTGCATCAACAACTCATTCTCAATTAACTCCTGAAGAACAATTAGCTACTGGTGTTACTCCAGATTCCATTAGATTATCTGTAGGGGTTGAAAATGTTGAAGATATTATAGCTGATATCGATCAAGCATTAAATAAAGCTGTTAATAAATAAATATGATTAAATTAACTGTCTTATAAATTTTAATTATTTTTGATAAAATTTTTTATCAATTATAATACCTTTTATTTATTTTATTTTTTAATAAAAAATTAAAATTAATATTACATGTTCCATTAGTACTTTTCATTATTTTTTTATATAAATAATTAAAATATATTTTAATTTATTTCACAATGTTTATTAATCAAGATTTACTAATATACTAAATATTACTATAGTTATATTTTTACAGTTATATTTGTAAATAAATTTTTATAATTATATTTTTAAAGTTATATTTGTAAATAAATTTTTACAATTATATTTTACAAATATATTTTTTAAAATATTATCAAAAGAATTTATAGTATTTTATTAATCGATTAAAAATTATATTAATTATTTAAAGTTTTAATATACAATTTAAGCAATAAATTTTGTTTATTATTAAATTAATAAAAATTAAATAAACTAAATTATTTTAAATTAGTTTTTTATCAAAATTAAATAAGAATATAACTTTATAATATAGGAATATATTAATATTTTAATATTAATAATTAGTATTAATAATATAATAAATTAATATTTATAGTCTAATAAATCAATAATAAATATAAATTATATATTGAATAAAAAGATAAAATATTAAATTAATATAATATTAAAAAAAATATATAATTAGATTATTAAATATTTTTAGATAATAAAATATAATTAGATTAGAAAATAGGTTTATATTTATTGTAATAAAGATTAATATTGATTAGAAATTATAATATATGTTGTTACTATGAAAAAAGAGTCTGTTGGTTCTGTTGAAACCAAGTTTTTCAATATGAATGAAGATTTAAAATTAGAATCTGGAAAAATTCTTCAAAATGTTACCATAGCTTATGAGACCTATGGTAAATTAAATAAGGAAAAAAATAATGCTATTTTAGTTTGTCATGCTTTATCTGGTGATGCACATGCTGCAGGTTGGCATGAAGGAGATAGGAAACCTGGGTGGTGGGAAATATTAATAGGTCCTGGAAAAGCACTGGATAGTGAAAAATATTTTATTATTTCTTCTAATATCCTCGGAGGGTGTAGTGGATCAACTGGACCGTCATCTATAAATCCTAAAACTAAAAATAATTATAATCTTGATTTTCCTGTTATAACTATAAAAGACATGGTTAAAGCTCAAAAAAAGCTAGTTGAATCTTTTGATATTGATGTTTTATTGGCTGTGGTTGGGGGATCTATGGGTGGAATGCAAGTTTTACAGTGGATTGTTTCATATCCAGATATGGTTAAAAAAGCTATTCCGATAGCAACTACTGCTCACTCTTCACCACAACAGATTGCATTTAATGAGGTAGGACGTCAAGCAATCATTACTGATCCAAATTGGAATAATGGCGATTATTATGACAAAGAAATTGGTCCTAGAAATGGTCTTGCTTTGGCTAGAATGATTGCTCATATTACTTATCTTAGTGATGAATCAATGTATGAAAAGTTTGGAAGAGACCTTAAAGATAAGAAAGAAGTTAGTTATGATTTTTCCATGGATTTTCAGGTAGAAAGTTATCTTCATTATCAAGGAGATGCTTTTGTTAAAAGATTTGATGCTAATTCATATCTTTATATAACTAAAGCAATAGATTATTTTGATCTTTCAAGTAATGGGTCTTTGATTGAGGGATTTAAGGATATCAAATCCAAAGTTCAAATAATAGGAATTGATTCTGACTGGTTATATCCCACTGATCAATCAAAAGATATATTAATGGCTTTAAATGCTAATAATGTTGATGTTAGTTATTCTGAATTAAAATCTACATATGGGCATGATGCTTTTCTTTTAGAAGGGGGGCAATTGAATTATGTTGTAGCTAATTTCCTCACAAATACTTTAGCAGAAGATTTAATGGCACTTAATGTTTCTACTATTAAAAAAGATGCTGATCTTAAAGATGTTGCAACATTAATGATGTCTGAATATGTAACACATCTACCAGTAGTTACTAAAGATAATAAATTGCTGGGAATTGTTACTGCATGGGATTTATCTAAATCAATTGCTATTAATTGCAGTAGTTTAAATCAAATAATGACAAAAAATGTCATTACATGTAAATCCGATGAAACCATAGATTCAATTTCAAGAAAAATGAGGGAAAATGATATTTCTTGTTTACCTGTAGTAGATGATGATTTTAGAATAGAAGGGATTATAACAACTGATCAAATTAGCCATCTTTTAAGTGACTAATCTATATTTTTTCTATTCTTCATTAAAATGATTATTGTCATTATTTAAATATTTATTGACATAATTAATCTCAATATTATAAATTATTTTAAATTGATTATCATGTTTAAACGAATGAAAGAAGATTTATTAATGGTTCACTTTAGAGATCCTGCTGCGAGAAGTTCTTTTGAGATTTTTTTTTGCTATTCTGGATTACATGCTATTTGGTATCATTTAATTTCTCATTACTTGTGGAATCATGGACATTATTTCTCAGCAAGGATTATTTCTTCTATTAATAGATTTTTTACAGGTATTGAAATCCATCCTGCTGCTAAAATAGGCCGTAGAGTTTTTATTGATCATGGCATGGGTGTTGTTATTGGTGAAACTGCTGAGGTAGGAGATGATGTCTTATTATATCAAGGAGTAGTCCTTGGAGGAACTAGCACTGCTAAAGAAAAAAGACACCCAACTGTTGGCAATGGGGTTGTTATTGGATCGGGTGCACTTGTAATTGGTAATATTTATTTAGGTAATGGTTCAAAAGTTGGTGCAGGTTCTGTTGTTTTAAAAGATGTTCCCACTGGTTCTACTGTTGTAGGTGTTCCTGGAAGAGTTGTTCATGAAAAAAGAAAATGTGCAATGGATCAAGAGCATCAAAAACTTCCAGATCCAGTTGCAGAAACATTGAAGAATATTGTTGAAAAACAAGAACTTTTAGAAAAAGAAATTGAAAACCTTAAAAAGGATAAATAGTTAATATATTATTAAAATAGTATTTTTTATTAAGGCTATTATTTTATTATTAGAATTGTCATAATTTTCATTTTTAATAATAGTTAAAAAATTGTATTTTAATAATTATTTTAAATTTATTATAATTTATAATATACTTAAAAATATTTTAATATACTTAAAAATATTTTAATATAATTAAAAATATTTTAATTAAAGATCATAGAAAATTAAATAGAATTAAATTTATTGAATATTATTTTGATAAATGTTATTTAATTAATAAATAGAATTATTATAAAAGAGTTGTTAAAAAATGAAACCACCATGTGAAATTGTTGTATGGTATTTGATACCGGGAATAAGATCTGTTTTAGCTAAAGAACTTTTTGGTTTAGGTATGAAGCAAAAAGAAATCTCTGCAGTTTTGGATATTACACAACCCGCTGTTTCCCAATATCTTAGTGACAAAAGAGGAAATGAAGTTGGGTTCTGTGATGAAATTTTAGAAATGATAAGGGAGTTAGCTATAGATTTAAAAAATGAAAAAGTTGATAAAAGAGAGTTAATTCCTAGAATGTGTGAAATTTGTAGAAAAACAAAAGCTGAAGATATTTTATGTATGTTACATAAAGAAAAAGATATTGTGCCTGAAGGTTGTAAGGCTTGTTTAGGTAGTGATGCTGATAATTCAGATGAAACAACTGATAAAAAAGGAAAAATTGTGACAGATATTTGTAAAGCTTGTTCGGATGATCCTGCTGATTATATTCCTTTTTATGACATTTGATTGTGCTATTTGCATATTATTTTAATATTACTTTTAAATTCAAATATCTTAACACATAAATATATAAATAATCAGTAGATATATTCTTATTAGATTATATTTAATAATAATAAATAATTATATTTTTAATGTTATATTGTTTAATGGCATAAATTTTTTATTGTTTATTAATATAAAATTTTATAAAAATATTGTTTAATTTATCATATTGTATTATTATTTTCTTATATCATAAATAATAAACTTTTATAGTTTTCTTATGTTTATTAATAATACTTTTCATGACATAATTAATAAAATTATTTTGCTACTAAATTTTTAAATTAAATAATTATGGATTCTTATATATGAAATAAGGATATTGATAAGATGGATAGGATAATTGGATTACAGGGATCTTTTAATAGTAATGTTTTAGCTTTAATGTTAAAATCTCTAAAAATTAATAATGATTCTTTTAAAAAAAATAATCAGTCAGGAATATTTCTTTTTTCTGATGAAAACTCTATTTATAATGATAATTTTTGTGATATTGAGTCTATAAGTGATTATAAAATAGGTTTAGGTTCTAATTATTCAAAAAATTCAATCAATAATTCTCAACCTATATCTTATAAAAATATAACTTTAGTTTTTGATGGGATTATTTATAACTATAATGAATTAAATAATTATTTAAATACTAATTATATTAATAAAAATTTTAATAAAAATGATGATTTAAATTCTTTTAATGAAATTAATAACATAACTGATGAATATGTCTCATTTTTCAATGATTTTAAACAAAATTTGAAAAACAAAAATATTTTTATTAGTGATAATTCTGATATTATTATTAATAATGATTCTGATATTATTAATAATGATTCTGATAATAATATTAATAGTGATAATGATAATATAAAAATAGATCAGGGTGTTTTATTAGCTAAATTAATATATAAATATCTTCAAAGTTCCTTAAATTTAAAAGAAGCTGTTAAAAAAGTTATTCCAATTATCGATGGGGAATATGCATTTGCTATATTTGATGGGAAAAATTTAGCTATTGCTCGTGATAGTATTGGTATTAAACCATTATATTATAATATTAATGATAATTCAGTAAACTCATTTAGCTCTGAAAAAAAAGCTTTATGGCAAATTGGTGTTAAAGATTCTGAAATTAATCAATTAAAACCTGGATATATTTTATATAATTGGAATTTGATTCCGCCAAATCAAAATCCATGGGATTTTAATTATAATAAAATAAATAAATGGGATATATTATCTCCTATAAATCTAGAAAGAGCGGAATACTATAATGAGCATAATAAAATTTTTGATATTGATAAGATGAATTATAATCAAATAAAATCTTATTTATTAAAATTACTTATGGATTCAACATATAAGAGAGTTTTAGATACTAATAAGGTAGGTTTAATATTTTCTGGAGGAGTAGATAGTACAATATTGGCTACTTTATTAAAAAATATTTCTGATAATGTTTTTGTAAAATTATATACTGTTGGTGTTGAAAACTCTAAAGATATTGAATGTGCTCAAAAAATAGCTAAAAAATTAGAATTACCTATTGAAACAAGAATTATTGATGAAAATATTGTTAAAAATAGTTTGGATCCAGTATTAGATGCTATTGAAGAACCAAATATTATGAAAATTGGTGTTGGTATGACTTTATATCTCGCTACAAAAATGGCATCAGAAGATGGAATTTCAGTTACTTTGGCAGGTCAAGGTGCTGATGAGTTATTTGGTGGTTATTATCGATATTTGACTACTTATAAAGATAAAGGCCCAAATGCTACCGAAAAAAGTATGATTCATGATATTGAATATGGGTATGATGTCAATTTTGAAAGAGATGATAAAATAGCCACATTTAATGGTGTTGATCTTAGAGTACCCTATTTGGATGAAAAATTGGTTAATTTTGCTCTAAAAATTCCGGTTAAATATAAAATAGATTCTGATGAAGACCTTATTAGAAAACAAATTTTAAGGGATTTAGCAATTGATTTAGGTATTGATAAAGAAATTGCAGAAAGACCAAAAAAAGCAGCTCAATATGGTTCGGGTATTCATAAAATACTGATAAAAAAGATTTTAAAAGATATTAATCTTGACGAAAAAATGGTTGAGATTATTAATAATTATTCTATCTAATTTTGTGTTTATTTTTATAATTAATATAATTATTATTTTATAATTTATTTCATATATTTTTAATATAGTATTTAAATTTATATTGTTTATATAATTCTATATAGTTATATACTAAATTATAATATATTATTATTGCATAGTAGATTATATTATAAAATTAGTAATATAATTTAGTAATCTATTAATTTATTAATCATATAATTTATTAATCTATTAATTTAGATGGGATTCTTATGAAAATCAACCTTATAAATATAATTAAAGACATTATTGGAACAGTATTTTTTGCTTTTATCCTATTTTTTGTAGCTTATATTAGTCTAAATCTTTTTATTAATGTAAATATTTATCTTTTATTTTCAATTTCTATATTATTATCTTTAATATATATATTTTCATCTTTTTATGAAAAGAAAGAATCAAGAAGAATTACGCAGTTACTTTTAGAATTTTCACATCTTCTTTTATGGTTTTCTTTAATGTATTTGATTCTATCTGTAGCCATTTATATTATATTATTTATAATAAAAATACCATTAATATATTTGGCCATTATTTATCTTACAATTATTCCTTTAATAACCATTTATGGCTATATTAAAGCAAATAAAATTAAAATAAAAGAACATGATTTATTTATTAAGAATTTGAAAGAAGAAATAAATATAATTCATTTTTCAGATGTCCATATTGGGTCATTGAGGGGTGAAAGGCTTTTAAAAGATATTGTTTCCAAAATTAATTCAATTGATGCGGATATAGCTATTTTATCTGGGGATTTAGCTGATGGAACATGCCCAATTGAAGTTGGTGATTTTTTACCATTAAGTGATTCAAAAATACCTATAATTTTTACTCCTGGAAATCATGATTATTATCCTGGGTTGGAAAATGTAATTAAAGCTGCTGAAGCTGCCAATTTAAAAGTCTTATTTAATGATAAATTGGAATTTAAAGGAGTTTCCATCCATGGTTTTTTTGTTTCTTCAGTATTAAAACCAGGTGTTGACATTGAAAATACTACTGATTTTTCAATGATAAATCCTAATGATATAAATATTATTATAAATCATTATCCTGTATTTTGGAAAGAATTTAAAGATATGGGTGTTGATATACAACTTTCTGGTCATACTCATGGAGGTCAATTTTACCCTATTAGGTTTTTAATAAGATTAATGTTTAAATATGTCCGAGGAGTTTTTAAAGAAGATGATAGTTATTTAGTTGTTAGTGATGGTGTTGGAACATATCAATCCACAATTAGATGGGGTACAGATGCAGAAATTCTTTTATTAAGATTAAAAAAGAAAATTTAAATTATTTTTAATGTTCCTTATTGCTATAATAATTATAATATACAAAACTTTTATATATGGTTTATTAGTAAATATTATATAATGAAGATTGAAAAAGATGCAGAAAAAATTCTTAAAGATTTTTCCAAGACGCTTGAAAATATACCTGACCTTGAAGAAACCCACTACATAGTGGATAATGTAAATCTAACACGAAATGATGTATCTGCTGAAAAAAATCCAGATAAAATCATGAAAAATGCTAAAACGGATAAAGAAGGTCATCTATTAGTTAAAAAAGCAGAATGGATTAATTAAATATTATTATTAAATAGATAATATTGTGTATTTCTATATAATATTTATCTATTAGATTTATTTTGTTATATTATTTTAATATTCAATAATATTAATAAAAAAATTTAAAAATTTATTTAATAATAATTATTTTATTTTAATTATTTAATATATTACTTAAAGTATTAATTAAAATTTATATTTAATATATTAATTATTCTATTTTTATAAATTATATTTTATAAATTATATTTTTATAAATTATTTTTCAATGATCTGCTTATAGAAATAATAAATTATATGATAATTTATTATAATAATTTTACAAAATATCATTTTTAAGGTGATAAAATGAAAATGGACTTAGTTTTAGAGCTTCAAGATATTCCAGGGCAGCTTGTATCAGTACTTGATCCAATCAGTATTTTTGGTACAAATTTAGTAACTGTAATTCACCAAAGGGATTTTAAAAATGAACGTGGTATGATTCCAGTTCAAATAACTATCGAAGGTGAAAGAGGAAATCTTAAACAGGTTATAGGAAAATTAACAGAAATGAATATAACTATTCTTGAAATTGATGGAGTAGTTGTGAAAGAAAAAATTAGTACAATTTTGATTGGCCATGTTATTGATACAGACATAAAAGATACTATGGATAAGATAAATTCTATTGAAGGAGTATCTGTTGTTAGTATGGATATTAAACTTGAAGAAGAGCTAGAATCTTCTGCTATGATTGTTGTTGAATCTGATCCTGATAAGAAAAATATTGTTCTTAATAAAATTCAAGATATTGCTAATGAAAAAGGACTTTCAGTTGTAAATGAAGTATAGAATTTAAAGGAAAATTTAATCATAATTTAATTAATTTTTATTTCAGAGGAATTATAATGAAAGATTTAAAAATTATCTTAATGGGTTTTGGTGCTGTTGGTAAAGGAGTGGCTCAAGCTATATCTATTAAAAAAGATAATATTGTAAATAAATTTGGTATTAATATTAAATTAGTTGCAGTTGCTGATTCAAATTCATCAGCTATTTCTAATAAAGGTTTAGACGAAAAACTTCTAATTGAAACAAAGGAAACTAGTGGTACACTGTCTAAATACCCTGAGTTTGGAACTGATGTTAATGGATTGGATGTATTAAATAAAGTTGATTATGACTTATTAGTTGAAGCTACTCCTACTAATATTGATAATGGTGAGCCTGCAAAATCTTTGACTATTCATGCCTTTAAATCAGGTAAAGATGTTGTAACATCAAATAAAGGTCATTTAGCTTTATATTTTTCGGAAATGTTAGATTTAGCTAGGGAGAATAATGTTGAATTTAAATATGAAGCTTCAGTTGGTGGAGCTATGCCTATTATAAATTTTGCTGAAGAAACACTTCCTAGTTCTAGTATATCTTCAATTATTGGAATATTAAATGGAACAACAAATTATATACTTTCAAGAATGACTACTGAGGGTTCATCATATAGAAATACTTTGGAAGAATCTCAACAATTAGGAATTGCTGAAACTGATCCAACTCAAGATGTTGAAGGAATCGATGCAGCTTGTAAAACTGTAATACTCGCTAATTCTATTCTAAAAGTTCCTGCAACTTATTCTGATGTTAAAGTTGAAGGAATTTCTAAAATAACTTCTGAATCAATTGAATTGGCTAAAAAAGAAGGTTATCTAATTAAATTAATAGCTGAAGTATCTAAAGAAAACCTTAGTGTATCTCCACGGCTTGTTAAAAAGAACAGTCCTTATGCTATTGAAGGCACATTAAATATGGCTACTATAAAAACAGACCTTGCTGATGAAGTTACTGTTGTTGGAAAAGGTGCAGGTTCTCTTGAAACAGCTTCTGCAATGCTTACAGATATAATTAATATAATAAAGAAAAAATATTGAAATAGAAAACATATTGAAATAGAAAAAATATTGAAATATTAAATATATGGCATCATAATAATGTTTCAATAAAAAATAATTTACTAAATGTAACAGGAATTAATATGAAATATGTAATTTTGATTGGAGATGGGATGTCTGATTATCCTATATCAGAATTAAATGATAAAACTCCTTTAGAAGTAGCTAATAAACCAAACATTGATGAATTAACTAAATATGGAAAAGTAGGACAACTTAAAACTGTTCCTGATAACCTTGAACCAGGCTCAGATGTAGCTAATATGAGTATATTTGGATATGATCCTCAAAAATATTATACTGGTAGAGGTCCACTTGAAGCAGGTAGTATGGGCGTAAAAACCAAAAAAAATGAAGTTATTTTCAGATGTAATTTAATAACTGAAAATAATGGAAAAATTGAGGATTTTAATGCAGGACATATTACATCTGAAGAAGCTTCTATACTTATCAATCATTTAAATAATGAATTTTTAAAAGATTCTATTTTAGATCAATTTGGTGATTTAAAATTTTATTCAGGAATTAGTTATAGACATTTATTTGTTAAAGAAGGTTCAAATCTTTCTAATTTAAAAACTACTCCTCCTCATGATATTGTTGGTCAAAAAATTGATGATTTTACAAAATGGGATAAAGATGAATTTTTAAATATAAAAAATATAATGTTATATTCAAAAGAAGTTTTAGAAAATCATTCTATAAATGAAGAAAGAATAGCTAATAATAAAAAACCAGCAAACATGGTTTGGCTATGGGGTCAAGGATTAAAACCTTCAATGCCAAATTTTCAAGAAATTTATGGATTAAATGGTTCTGTTATTACTGGTGTTGATTTATTAAAAGGACTTGGTGTTTTTGCGGGTTTAAAAAATATTAATGTTCCTGGAGTTACTGGTTATTTTGATACTGATTATAAAGCTAAGGGTAAATATGCATCTAAAGCTCTAAATGATAATGATTTTTTATTTGTTCATATAGAAGCTCCTGATGAGGCAGGTCATGCAGGGAATATTGAAGAAAAGATTAAAGCTATAGAAAGGATAGATAAACACGTTTTAGGGCAAATTAGAAATAGTATAAGTGAATATGGAGATTACAAAATAGCTATTCTTCCTGATCATGCTACTCCAATTGATATTAGGACTCATACTAGGGATCCAGTTCCTTTAGCTATTTATTCTAGTTTTGAAGAGGATTCTTCTGATGAAGTTAAGATTTATACTGAAAATTCTGTTGTTAATGGTTCATTAGGTATTGATAAAGCTCATAATTTAGTCCGTAATATGATAATATAATAATTATACAGATTTCCATTTAGATTAAATATTCATATTTCATATAATCAAATATTAAGATTTAAACCTAGTGAATATTAGGGTTTATAAAATTATTAATATATATCATATAAATTTAATCAATTATATAATAAATTCTTGTTATCATGATTAATTTATATGCTAATTGGAATAATATTAATGATATGTTAATAAACTAATATTATAATTTATATATTACTAATAACATAATATTATTAAGAATTTTATTAGTAAAAAGAGTATAATAATAAATATGTTCATTTAATAAGGATTATTATAGTATATGTTCTATATTAATAATAAATGGATATATTATAATAAATGCATTTATTTTAATAAAGATATTTTAATAATAAGAATATATTAATAATAGATATATTCATAATTAATAAGATAATCTTTTTTAATAAGATTAATTATTATTAATAAGGATATTCATAAGATAAATAATTATAATCAATTTAAATAAATAATTGGAGAGGATGTTCTGACAAAGTATATTATAATAACTGGTGGTGTTGTTAGTTCTATTGGTAAAGGGATTACTTCTGCATCTATTGGAAGAATTTTGCGATCTTATGGTTTAAAAGTAGGAGCTATTAAAATTGATCCTTATTTAAACTGGGATTCTGGTACTTTAAACCCTTATCAACATGGGGAAGTTTTTGTAACATATGATGGAATGGAATGTGATCTTGATTTGGGACATTATGAACGTTTTTTAGATGTTGAACTTCCTGGTGTTTCAAATATAACCACAGGTAAAGTCTATCAATCAGTTATTGAAAAAGAAAGAGAAGGTGAATTTTTAGGAGCTTGTGTTCAGATAATTCCTCATATAACTGATGAAATCAAATCGATGATTAGAAAAACCGCTGGAATTAATGATTATGATATTATTTTAATTGAACTTGGAGGTACTGTTGGGGATATTGAAAGTCAACCTTTTTTAGAAGCTTTAAGGCAACTTAGAAATGAGGAAGGTCCTGAAAACGTCATGTTTGTTCATGTAACTTTTATTCCTTATCTTAATGCTGCAGGAGAGTTTAAAACAAAGCCAACTCAACACAGTACTAAAGAACTTCGTAGTACTGGTATTAATCCTGATATGATTGTTTGTAGGAGTCAAGAACCTATTGATGAAGATTTAAAACGAAAAATCGCTCATTTTTGTGATGTTGCCCCTAATGCCGTCGTCAATGCTCCTGATGCATCATCTATTTATGAAGTACCATTAACTCTTGATAAAGAAAATGTAGGGAATTTTATTGCAGATAGGATCATGCTTGATGTTGAAACTAAAACAGCTGATTTAGATAAATGGAAAACTATTGTTAAATCTCTCCAAAAGGAAGATCCTATTGTTACAATAGCTATTATTGGGAAATATATAGAACTTGAAGATTCTTATATTAGTATTAGAGAATCATTATTACATGCTGCTGCAGAAATTGGTGTCAAATTAAACCTCAAATATATAAGTTCTGATGTTGAAGATTTGGATCAAAATGAACTAGAAAAGCTTGATGGAATTCTTATTCCTGGTGGTTTTGGTGAAAGAGGAGTAGAAGGTAAACTTGATGCTGTTGAATATGCTATAGTTAATAATGTTCCAATTTTTGGTATTTGTTTAGGTATGCATTCTATGGTTATACAGTTTGCTAGAAGAAACAATATGCAAAATGCCAATAGTACTGAATTTGATAAAGATAATAAATATCCTGTTATAGATCTTATGGAAAAACAGAAAAAGATTAAGCAAATGGGAGGAACTATGCGTTTAGGTTCTTATGATTGTAAACTTATTAAAGATACTAAGGCATATAATGCATATAAAAAAGATCTTATTGGTGAACGTCATAGGCATCGTTATGAATTTAACAATGATTTTAGAGATGAACTTCAAGATGCAGGACTTGTTATTTCTGGTATTTCTCCTGATGATTTTCTAGTTGAAATTATTGAACTTCCGAACCATCCATGGTTTTTAGGTTGTCAATTTCATCCAGAATTTAAATCAAGGCCTAATCGCGCTCATCCACTATTTGTATCTTTTATGGAAGCAGTATATGATTATTCTAAGAATAGATAGTTAATTTGCTTATTGGGAATATAATTTCTTATATCTAATATATTCATTATTTTTTTATTTTTAGTTTATTTATCAACTATTATTTTAGCATATTTTTTTAATATATTTTTTTAAATATTATTTTTTCTATTTTAACTTTTTTTTAAATCTTTTAAATTTTTTAAATTTTTTAAATATTTTAAATTTTTTACATATTTTTATATATTCTTATATATTCTTATATATTTTTCATATATTTTTATTTATTTTATCAATTTTTAATTTTATTATAATTTTATTACAACTATAACTTTAAATTTCAAAAACAATTATATTAATTCAAAGTAATATTATTTCTAAAAAAAGTATTAATTTAAATAATAGTTTTTACTAATAAATCAATAACCAAATAATTTAATTTTTCTTGTTTATTATTGAAAATCTAAAATTATTTCTAAAAATCAGGTTGATAAATTATGTTAGTAAGTACGTTATTTAGTAATTTTTTATTCGTTAACTATAAATTTAGCAATTTTTTAATTAAAAATTCTTTATTTTCTGTTTATCTAGTTCTTACAGATATATTTAAAAATTTTGAAAATTTTTTAATATTTTTCACACTATTAATGGTATTAATGTTCACGGTTATTGGAATGTTTTTTGATTTAAAATATAAAATAATACCAAATAAATTAACTTTTAGCTTATTTGTCTTTGGGATTTTAATAAATTCCATAATTTCAATATTTTTTAATAATTTTCTTATAATTACTAGTTCAATTATTTTCTCCATAGTAACTTTTATTTTATGTTACATACTATGGAAAATAGGCTTATGGGGTGGAGGGGATGTTAAACTGATTTCCGCAATCAGTGCCACTTTACCAATTCATCCTTTTTTAATAATTAATAATCAAGTGTTTAATTTATTTAATAATAATTTTCCAATAATAGCATTTTATCCATTTCCATTGACAATAATAGCTAATAGCTTACTAATTTCTTTTCCTATTTTATTATTATTTATTTTATTCAATTATTTGTATAGCATTATTCGTAAAATAAAAATAAATAATAATTTTTATAATATTAATTTTTATAGAAATTTTTTAATGAAAAAATTAAGAATTATTTTAAATAATTTTATTGATTTAATATTTAAATCATTTAATTTTCTATTTAAGCAATTAATTTTCATAATAATTTCTATATTTTTATTTTTATCATTGTCATTAGTGAATCTTATAAAAATTGATAATCTTTATTTTATTATAGAATTTGGAATAGTATTTAATTTAATATCTTCGATTACAAGTAATATATTTTTAAAGTTTAAAATATTTATTAAAAAGGGAACAAAAAAGCAGATAGATGTCAAATTTTTGAAAGAAGGGATGATAATTGATAATTTAGAAATTAATAATAAAATAATTGATATAAATGATCATCTTTCTGTTAGTCATAAACCTGATGAATTTAACAAGTCTACTAAATATTATAATTATATTAATGAAAATGATTTTGATAAATCTAATTATCATAAAAATAAAATTAATAACTATAAAATAAATAAAAAAAATCAATTTGACATTTTAAATTTTATACTTTTTAGATTTAATCTTATTGAAAGAAACTTTTTTTATAATGTTGCTATTAAAAAGATTAATGAAAATTTTTTTCTAACATCAAAAACTACAGCTGGACTTTCAAAAGGAGATATAATTTTAATTAAAAAACTTTTTGAAAATAAATATATTTCTAATAATATTAATATTAAAATAGGACTTCCTTTTGCACCTTCAATTCTTTTTGGCCTTATATTTAGTATTTTCATTGGGGACTTATCTTTTATTCTATATAAGTTAATAAGTATATTTTTTTAAATTCTATTATATTAAATAATTAAATATATTAATATCAGATTTTAAGTTTAATATTAATTCAAATGAGGTTAAAATGATTATTAAAAGAATAAAATTTTTAATTAAAGAAAAATATATAAATTTATTAATTTTTCTTATTCTATTTAAACATATAATTTCAATGAAAAATATATTAAAAATATATAATAAATTCTCTTTTAATAAGAATAATAAAGGTCAACTTTCAATAGAATTCTTACTAATTTCATTTATATTTATTTTAATGCTTGTTTCGATTTCATTACCTCTAACAGAAATAGCTATTGATTCAAGTATTAGTAGTGTAAATCTAATAGAAACGAAGTCTGAAATTTTAAAAATTGTGAATTCTATTGATGATGTATATTCCGATGGTGTAGGATCAAAAAGGACTCTTTTTGTTGAAATGCCTAGAGAAACAAATTTGAAAATTTCAAAAAATCAAATATTGAATAAAGGGATAGCTATTGGAACTTTATCTTCATTGAATGATTCAAAAACAATTAATATTACATTTGATGCTATAAATGTTGATTCAATAATGAATTTTAAAAAGAGTACTAATTATAAAATTATAATTGAATGGCCTTTAAATAATGAGAATATTATAGTAAAAATGTAAAAAGTAATTCGAATTTAAATAATTAAAATAATAAAAGATTATTAATTTAGTATTTTACTATATTCGATATATTTTATTAGTTTAAATTATGCTTTAATGTTTGAAATTTGTTTATTTTATCCTCTTTTATCATTTATTTAGTAAAGATGCTTTTTTAACATTAAAAATTCCACTATCTTTATTCCATATTTTCTCAGATTCTTCAATTTTAACCTTTTTTTTAAAGATTGGGCCATCAATTGCTAAAGTTTCAGCTTCTCCACCTTCAAATGCAATATTTATTTCATATTTTTTTTTAATTTCAATTAATTCATCAATTGCATTATTGTCTATTTTTCTACCGAGCCATGAATCATCAAGCCCATATGCAGAAACTCCAGTTATAATAATATTAAATCCTAAATCAACAATTCTTCTCATATATTCTTCTTCATCAATATGCCATAATGGTGCGATAGATTTAAGTCCTAAATCCTCACATAATTTATCAATTCTTGATTTTTGATAAACTGAAAATAGAGCTCCTGTATAAATTGCTTCTACTCCTTTTTCTTTAAGATTTTTTAAACTTTCTTTTAAATCAATAAGCTCTTTTTCCTTAATTCCTTTGGTTTTAGCTTTAATTATAGGAATACCTATGGCATCAGCTATTAAATCGGTTATATGTATATTAGGGATATGAAACATATAAGATTCATCATTTTCAGATTCTATTGATAGCAAAAATGCAACATCATCATTATTTTTAAGGGCTTCATAACAAGCCATTGTACTATCTTTTCCTCCAGAAAATAAAACTGCTGATTTCATATAACAACCTTTTTTAATTTAAGTATTTTTCAATTTTTATCTATCTATTTTCTAACTGTTTATTTATATATTTTTCAATTTTTATCTATCTATTTTCTAACTGTTTATTTATATATTTTTCAA